>Ga0123326_1002755_pt1 | contig 13063 bp, 10 predicted proteins | sample BioC13SIPDNA_FD_89739 | JGI IMG/M metagenome (GOLD analysis project Ga0123326, IMG submission 89739) | Anaerobic biogas reactor microbial communites from Washington, USA - Biogas_R1_A C13 SIP DNA | ecosystem: Engineered > Bioreactor > Anaerobic > Unclassified | place: Washington, USA | collected...
GAAGCGGCTTTGGTTTGCTGATGAAATCCCCGCCGGCTGTCAAACGGGCACAAGGATTGTGTCAGGCCAGAGTGACTCGCGCCTCCCTTCACGGTCAAAAACCGCGCTTTTTCTGTGGATAACGCCCCGATACCCCAAGAAATCCACACCGGAATGTGGACAAATTGTGGATAAATCCTTTGGCTGTGGTTTCCGTCGCGGAATTGTAAGAAAAATGCAAAAAACGGTTGCATCTTGTGGTTCCGCTTTGTATAATACCACCATATATAGTGGAAAGGGGCGAATCTCCCGAATGACTTTTGGGGCAATGTTCGGCATCGCGGGCTGCGCGGCCGCCGCCCTGGCGCTGTACGCCTACTGCGCGAAAGCCGAGCGCGACGAGGAAGCGCAGCTGCTGCGCCTGAGGGAAAGCCCCCTGTACCTGCAGCTGTGGCAAAAATTGAACGACCTCTCCCACTACGACCTGGACCAGGTGCGCGTCGAATGCAGCGGCGTCACCGTCACCAGCGTCTGCCCCGCCCACACCCTTTTGTCCTTCCCCTTCAAGCACAACGGCAACAGCAAGCGCAACGACGCCTTCACCCGCCTGTACGCCGAGCTCATCGCGCGGGACTTCCCGATTTTCACGCGCCCCGGCGCCTACAAGCTGCGGCGCTACCGCGTCTATCGCGTCAACGGCAAGCCGGAGGAGGCCTACGCCTTCATCATGCGCCGCGGCTACAAGGACTTCCTGCTCACCGAGCGTTGCCCCGCGCAGCTGCGGATTTTCTGAGGGCGCGGGAAAACAAGGCGCCGGGAAAGCCCCCGGGCATGAAGCCAAGGGATTTTAACCCTTGGCTTTTTTGATTGTTATGCAGGTTTTTGCGCCGGCGTCCATCCCATTGAAACGTACGGCGATGCGGGCAATCGCCGCTTTCTCAATCGCCGTCCCGCGGTGGCCCGGCCTCCGTTTCATCCAGCACGCCGGTTCTGAGCTGATGGGTTTCCAGGTTGTCCCACCATAGCCACTTTTGCCACCGGAGCTCCAGCGTCAGGCTTCCCGCCAGGCCGGGGACGGCCTTCCTGTCAAGCTGCGCCCCGCGCATCCTGTCTTCGCCCGCCAGGGCCTGGCGCATCGCGAGATCCAGGCCCCTGGCCCCGTCCGGCAGGTGATCCGACGGGGACTGGCTTTTGGGCAGGAAGTCGACCGCCCTGAATTCAATCGGTACCGCGCCGGCCGCCAGGTAGGGGTCCAGGCCGGGGTTGAGAAGGACCTTGACGCGCAGCTTCCGGTACAGCTCCTCCGTCTTGTTCTCGATGACCAGGCGGTAAGCGATGTACTCGCCTTCCGCGTCCCGGGTCACCCGGGCCGGAAACAGCGTGAACCGGAACCGCTGGCTGATGTCGTCGAGCACCACCCCGCCCGCCTGGCCGTCCGGCGCGGGCGCGGCGGTTGCCGGCTGAAGCGGCGTCTCCCCCGCGCAGGCCACAAGCCGCAGGCAAAGGATGAGCAGCAGTATCGTGGATATAGCGCCGTGTTTTCGCCTCATCGGGTTTCTCCCCCTTTCCGAGAGGTCGCGTCCGGTTCCGGCCGGCCCATCCGGCTGTGGAGAAAGAAGCCGCGCCGGTCCCCCGAACTGGGCTGTTCTTCGATGTTCCCTGGTTTTATGGCTCCGGCAGCCTGGGCAGCGGCGCCTCCAGTTTGTCCTCCGCGTATTGCCGCAGCAGCCCCGCCGGCACGCGGGCGGGCGGCTCGCCCGCCTTGTCGACCCCCTTGGCCAGCACCCGGCGCAGCCAGGACAGCTCTATGGGCGAGAGCCGCAGGCGCTCCGGCGCCTGCCCGGCGCAGGCGGCGCAGGCCACGCCGCCGTCCGGAACCAGGAGGAACCCGGCCTCCTCCCCCATCGCCTTCCCGCAGCGCACGCAGCGGTCCAGCACGGGCATGAACCCGATGACCGAGGCGAAGTGCAGCAGGTAGGCGCAGGTCACCGCCCGGGGCGCCAGCGCGCCGTAGGCCAGGCGCGAGAGCGAGCGGGCGAGCAGCAAAAACAGGTGGGGCGCCGGCTCCTCCGGCTGGGCGGCCTTCAGCGCCGCGGCCGCCATCAGGGCGGCGTGCTCCAGGCGCCCGTAATCCAGCCGCAGGGGGTAGTAGCTTTCCGTCACGCTGGCGGCGTGGACGATGTCCCGGCCCTTGCCCGAAAACAGCACGTACTCCCCCAGCGTCAGCCGCTCGCTGGCGGCCAGCAGGGGGCTTTTGGGCTTGCGGCAGCCGCGGCACAGGGCGTCCGCCCGGCCCCACTGGGGGCTGAGCAGGGTGAGGACGCGGTCGTTCTCGCGCCAGTCGGCGCGCTGCAGGACGATGGCCTGGGAGGTGCGGTAGGGCAAGGGGGCCGCCTTTCTGTCCCGGTTTCGGTGGTTTCAGCATAGGCGCGGGCCCGCCGGCTGTCAATCGCGCAGAAAAGGCGCCCGGGTGAACCGGGCGCCCCAGGCTGTCAAAAAACCTGACTACAGAGCAAGATGCGGGGGGCTTTGGGGGGCGGCAGCCCCCCGATGGAAATCGTGTCGTCCGGCAATGCCTGCCGCGCGGGGCGTTTTCGCGAAGAGCGAAAACATTCCGCAGCCATCCTCCAAATCGAAAAAGGTCCGCAGACCTTTTTCGACAATCCCGGGCGCCCCAGCCGATTGGCAATGCATTCCGCGGGCGCTTGCCCGCGCCGCTTCCTTACCGCCCGTCGCCCAGGAAGAAGATGGCCACCGTGCCGGGGCCGGCGTGCGCGCCGATGATGGGGCCCAGGGTGAAAAACTCGATGTCCGTCACGCCGGGCATACCCTCGCGGACCAGGCCGGCCAGGTATTCCGCGTCCTCCCGGCAGTCCCCGTGGCTGATGAACACGGGCTGGCCGGACTTGGGGTTGGACAGCTGGATGCACTTTTGCGCCAGCGTTTTCAGGGAGCGCCTGCGGCCCTGGGTCTTTTCCCGGGGGATGAGCTTGCCGTCGAAGTTGACGTGCAGGATGGGCTTGATGCGCATCATGCTGCCCAGCAGCGCCGAGGTCTTGCTGACCCGGCCGCCGCGGAAGAGGAAGTTCAGGTCGTCCACCGTGAACCAGGAGTTGATGCGCTGGCGGTTGTTGACCAGCCACTGCACGGTGTCGTCCAGGCTCTTGCCCTCCTCGCGGCGCTGTATGGCGTAGTACACCAGCAGCGCCTCGCCGCCGGAAGCCAGCAGGGAGTCCACCACGGCGATCTTCGCCTGCGGGTACTTTTCCAGCACCAGCTCGCGCGCGGTTTCCGCGGACTGGACCGTGCCGGACAGGCCGCCGGACAGGCTGATATACAGAATCTGCTCGCCCTTCCGGGCCAGCCCCTCAAAGCACTTGACCGCGCTGTCCACCGTGACCTGGGCGGTGGTGATGACGCGCTCGTTGCGCAAGTCGCGGTATATATCCTTCAGCACCGCCTCGTCCTCGACCTGGTATTCCTTCTCCACCCCGTCGAGCCGGTAGGGCATGGGCAAAACGGTCAGCTTTTCGTAGCGTTTGTAGAAATCCAGTGAAATGTCCGAGCCGACTTCCGTCACAATCCAAAACGACATGAGGTCTTCCTCCCAATCCCAGTTTCTTCGAACAACCGACAGATTTCGCCGGCTTGTCTGAATCATACCCAGTCAAACGCCGTTGTCAACGCGGTCCCGGGCGGTTCCTGCCCGAATTATTTCTCGAACAGCCGCAGCACGTCCTCGCGGCTGAGCTTCTGGGGCAGCGCCTCCCCGGGGGTGATGAGCCGGTCGAACAGCCGGCGCTTGCGGCGGCCCATGTCCACCACCGCCTCCTCGATGGAGCGCAGCGCGATGAGGCGCAAAATTTGCACCGGCTTGTCCTGCCCCAGGCGGTGCGCCCGGTCGTTGGCCTGGTCCTCCGCCGTCGGGTTCCACCACGGGTCGAAATGGATGACCGTGTCCGCCCCCGTCAGGTTCAGCCCGGTGCCGCCGGCCTTCAGGGAAATCAGGAACACCGGCTCCTCCCCGCGGTTGAAGCGCTCCGCCAGCTCCAGCCGCTCCTGCGCCTGGGTGTCCCCGTCCAGGTAGAGGCTGGGGATGCCGGCCCGGGTCAGGCGCTCCCGGATGATGCCGAGCATGGAGGTGAACTGGGAGAACAGCAGCACCCGGTGCCCGTTGTGCAGCGCCTCCGGCAACACGTCCATGAGCAGCTCCAGCTTGGCCGACTCGCCCGCGTACTCCGGCAGGCTCAGCCGCGGGTGGCAGCAGATCTGCCGCAGCTGGGTGATGGCGGAGAGCACCTCGATGCGGCTGCCGGTCAGGCCCCTCTCGCGCAGCAGCTCGTTGACCCAGGCGCGGCTGCGCAGCAGGGCGGCGTCGTAGACGCGGCGCTGTTCAACGCCCATCTCGCAATAGAGGGTCGACTCCATCTTCTCCGGCAGCTCCGCCATGACGTCGCTCTTTAGGCGGCGCATCATGAAGGGGCGGATGCGCATGCGCAGCTCCTCCGCGTGCCGGCCGTCCTCGTAGCGGCGCAGGAAGTCCCGGGCGCTGCCGAAATAGCCCGGCAGCGCGTAGTCGAACAGGCTCCACAGCTCCCCGACGTTGTTCTCCATCGGCGTGCCGGTGAGGGCGAGCCGGGTGCGCGCGTTGAGCCGCTTGGCCGCGCGGGCGGTCTGGCTGGTGAAGTTCTTGATGTTCTGCGCCTCGTCCAGCGCCGCGAAGCGGAAGCGGACGTCGCGGTACAGCCCGATGTCCTGCCGCAGGAGGGGGTAGCTGGTGATGACGACGTCCGTCCCGTTCTCCAGCGCCTCCCGCAGCGCCTTCTCGCGCAGGCCGCGGCTGCCGGTCACCAGGGCGACGCTGAGCGTGGGCGCGAAGCGCGCAATTTCCGCCTGCCAGTTGTAAAGCAGGGTCGTGGGCGAGACGATGAGGGAAGGCAGGCGCTCCGGCTCGGCGGAGGCGAAGTGGCGGATGGCCGCGATCATCTGCGCGGTCTTGCCCAGGCCCATCTCGTCGGCCAGGATGCCGCCCAGCCCCAGCAGGTGCAGCGCGCAAATCCACCGGAACCCGCGCAGCTGGTATCCGTACAGCCCCGGCACCGGGCTTTCGATGTCCTCCGGGTCCAGCCGCACCGCCGTCTCCGCCGCCGCGTCCAGGGTGACCGGCAGCCCGGCCTTGTCCGCCAGGGCGGCCAGGTAGTGCGCGCGCATGGCGGGCAGGTCCCGCTCGTCCTCCCGCGTGGCGCTCTGCAGCCAGGCCTCCGCCAGCGGCTGCCACTCCCGGGCGTCCTCCAGGATGATGAAAGCCCCGTTTTTATAGCGGAAGTACTTCTTTCTCCGGCTCAGCGCCTCCATCAGCGGCAGCAGGTCGTCGTCCAGCTTCTCCCCGTCGGCCATCTCCAGGCCGATGCGCCCGGCCTTCAGGCGCAGGTGGCCGGTGAAGGATGGCGCGCGCGGGGTCAGCTGCCGGAAGGCGCCGCTGAGGTAGACCTCCCCCAGCCGGTGCAGCGCGGACACCCCGCCCATCAGGAACTCGAACACCAGGTCGTCTTCCTGCAGGTCGGCCCGCCCGGGGCGCGCGCGGAAGCCGTAGCCGCCCAGCAGGTCCATGACCGCCCGCTCCCCCGCCGCATCCCGGTACAGGTAGGCCGGAAGCGGCTTGCCGGGCTGGAAGGGGTTGGCCATGTGCTCCCCGTAATGGAACTCGACCCGGGCCGACACGCCGTCCCCCTCCCGGTCCAGGTAGACCCTGGCCTTCAGGGGGAAGCGCAGCAGGCGCTCCTGCAGCGCCTCCTCCAAAACCACCGGCTGGCCGCGCTGCAGCCAGGGCAGCAGCTCCGAGAACACGCGGGGCGTCTCCGCCCGGGTGAAGCGGTAGGTGAACTCCCCGTCCTTTTCCCCCGGGGGCAGGGCCAATAGCAGCGCCGCGTCCTGCCGGCCCAGCGCCGCGACGCGGCCGTCCACCAGCGCGAAGCGCCCGTCCGGGGTCAGCCCCCTGACCTCCGCCTGCCAGGCGCCGCTCAGCACCACGCCGCGCAGGTCGTAGCCCGCGCGGAAGAGCAGGGGCAGCGCCTCCTCCCGGATGCCACGCTGCTGGCTGGCCCGGCCGCCGACGGCCACGGCGAAGTCCATGCCGCGCAGGGCCTCCAGCGCAAGGGACGCCAGGCCGTCCTTCAGCGGCAGGTCCCGCCGCTGCGGCCCTGAAAGGGGCGCCCCGGCGCGCGCCATCGTGCGGACAAAGGCGTTCAGCAGCCGGCACAGCGCCAGCGCCTCCTCCGGCAACGCCGTCCAGGAGGGGGAATAGGTCAGGCTCTTGGTCAGCGGGAAGGCCCGGCGCAGGGACACGGCCTCCAGGAACCCGGGCAGGTCGCGGATGAAGCTCATCCGCCCTTCCCCCGCCTTCAGGCTCAGGGCCAGCCCCTCCTCCGACACCCGCAGGAAGGGCAATAAAACAAACGCGCCGCCTTCCGGCAGCACCCCCTGCGCGGCCTCCAGCAGGGCGTGCCGGTCCGGCGCGCCCGCCGTGCCCGGTTCAAAAATCGGAAGCGCCCCCTTTCAGCGGGAGAAAACCCGGGGAACTCATACGAACAGCCACAGGCTCACCGCCATCACCGCCATGCCGGCCACCAGGCCGTACATGCTCAGATGGTGCTCGCCGTAAATGCGGGCGGAGGGGAGCAGCTCGTCCAGGGAGATGAACACCATGATGCCCGCCACCACCGCGAAGAGGACGCCGTAGAGCACGTCGCTGATGAAGGGCAGCAGGATGAGGTAGCAGAGGACCGCGCCCAGGGGCTCCGTCAGGCCCGCCAGCACGGAGTAGCGCATCGCCATGCGCCGGCTGCCCGTCGCGTAGTAGATGGGCATGGCCACCGCGATGCCCTCCGGGATGTTGTGGATGGCGATGGCGACGATGATGGGGATGGCCAGCTTCAGCGACTGCGAGGCGGACACGAAGGCGGCCATGCCCTCGGGGAAGTTGTGGATGCCCAGCGCCAGCGCGGTCATCAGCCCGGTGCGCCGGAGGGCGTGGCTGTGATGCGTGCCCTGCGCGGGCGGGCAGGCGATTTCATGCGGGTTTTCCTCGCAGGGGATGAGCTTGTCGATGACCGCGATGAGCAGGATGCCGCCGAAAAAGGAAATCACCGCGTACAGCAGGCCGGCCTTGGGCCCGTAGACGGCGGTCAGCATGCCCGCGGCCTCGTGCAGCAGCTCCACCAGGGAGACGTAAATCATCACCCCCGCGGACAGCCCCAGGCTGACGGCCAGCACCCGGGTGTCGATGGTCTTGGCGAAAAAGACGACCATGCCGCCGATGCCGGTGGACAGCCCGGCCAGCAGGGTCAGCAGCAGCGCTTCCCAGAAGTTGTTCATGCCTTGCATGGCGGTAGCTCCGTTTCAGCGGTTTCATCGTGCCGGAAGGCCTCGTACACCCGCCGGCCAAAGGTGTGCAGCGCCGGCTCGAAGGCCAGCCCGTGGCGGGCTTCCCCGCCGAAGCGCGCGGTGGAGGCGAAGGACGCGTCCAGGAAGTCGCAGGCCAGCTCGCACGCCGCGGGCAGGCTGGCGCCGGCCATCACCGCCGAAATGACCGCGGAGGCCAGCAGGTCGCCCGTGCCGGGGTAGGCGCCCGGGTAGCGGGGGCGGAAGGTTTCATACGCAGAGCTGCCCTTTTCCTCCGCCCGCACGCCGATGCCGCCCGCCCCGTCCAGAAGCCCGGTCAGGACGGCGGCCTTGCAGCCCAGGCCGGTCAGCGCCCCGGGCGCCGGCGGCGGCGGGTCGCCGCCCGCCGTGACGGGCGCGCCCAGCAGCAGGGCGGCCTCCGTGCGGTTGGGGAAAATCACGTCCGCCCGCGCGCACAGGCCGAGGAACCCCGCCCGCAGGGCCTCGTCGCAATAGGAATACCGGCGGCCCGCGTCGCCCATGACCGGGTCGACGAACAGGAGCCCTTCCGGCTTGAGCAGCCGCGGCAGCGCGTCGCGGAGCAGCTCCAGCTGCCGGGCGGAGGCCGCATAGCCTACGTAAACGGCGTCGAAGCGCAGCCCCAGGCCAAACCAGTGCGACAGCGTAAGGGACATATCCTCCGTCAGGTCGCGCCGGTGCACCGGGCCGAAGCCGCCCGTATGCGCGCTGAGCAGGGCGGTGGGCAGCAGGGCGCAGGCCAGGCCGCCGGAGGACAGCACGGGAAGAACGACCGTCGCCGAACAGCGGCCGACGCCGGAGACGTCCTGCACGACCAGGACGCGCTGCTGCCCCCGGGGGGGCGCGGACCAGGCGCTCAGACCGGCCGCTCCCGCCCGATGAAGCAGGACGCCAGGGTGCCCGGGCCGGCGTGCGCGCCGATGACCGGGCCGATCATCTGGATGCGGATTTCCTGCAGGCCGGGCAGGCGGTTTTTCAACTGGGTCTTCAGAATCTCGGCCTCGTCGCGGACGTCGCCGTGCAGGATGACGACGGTCTTGCCCGCGGGGTCCCCGATGTTCTCCGCCGTCCGGTCCACCAGGGTCTTCAGCGCCTTCTTGCGCCCCTGCACCTTGGAATGGGCCTCCAGCTTGCCCGCCCGGGTGATGATGAGGATGGGCTTGATGTCCAGCATCGTGCCCATGATGGCGCTTGTCGCCGAGACGCGGCCGCCCCGGCGCAGGTAGGCCAGGTCGCCCACGGTGAACCAGGCCTGGGCGTTCAGGCGGTTGTCAAGCACCCACTGCGCCACTTCCTCCAGGCTCGCCCCCCGGCGGTACAGGTCGTGGGCGCCGATGACCAGCAGGGACTGGGGCGCGGAGATGGACATCGTGTCCACCACCACGAACTTGCGCTCCGGGTAGCGGGCGGCCAGCTCCTTCTGCGCCTCCAGCACGTTCTGGAAGGTGGCGGACATCTGGCTGGAAAAGGCCAGGAAGAGCAGGTCGCCGCGCTTGAGGTGCGGCTCGAAGTATTCCAGGTAGGCGGCGGTGGGCAAAAGGGAGGTGAAGGGCTTGGCGCCCGCGCGCATCCGGTCGAACAGCGCCTTTTCCGCCCCGCTGGCGCCGTTGTCGTCGTAGAGCTCCGCCCCGTCCAGGTTGTAGGGCATGCGGACGATGGGGATGTTCCGCTCCTTGGCAATCTCATGCGGCAGGTCGCTGTCGCTGTCGCTCATCAGGACGTAATTGCTGGCCATGGCAGTCCTCCTGCACGCTTATTCAGCCCCGTTCAGGCGGCACGATTGTACCCTTTTCCCCACAGGAAAGCAAGATTTGACCGATACCGTGACCTTCGCGGCGGGCGCCGCGGCGCGCTTCCCGCCCCCCCGCGCGCACCGGCTTGTTTTTTCGTCAAATCCGTCCGTTTCAGGGCGTTTTACATTGTAAGGGCGGGTAGAATCGTGTATGATAAGAGGTGGCGCGCGCCGCGGCAGGCGACCGCGCCGCCAGAAAAAAACGAGACCACAAGGAGGACAATTCATGCCGAAGTACGTATACCTGTTCAAGGAAGGCAACGCGCAGATGCGCAACCTGCTGGGCGGCAAAGGCGCCAACCTGGCGGAGATGACCAATATCGGTCTGCCCGTTCCCCAGGGCTTCACCGTCACCACCGAGGCCTGCACCCGCTATTACGAGGACGGCCAGAAAATCGCGCCCGAGGTGGAGGCGGAGATTCTCGAGGCGATGCACAAGGCCGAGCAGGTCGCCGGCAAGAAGTTCGGGGACATCAACGACCCCTTCCTGGTCTCCGTCCGCTCCGGCTCCCGCGCGTCCATGCCCGGCATGATGGACACCATCCTCAACCTCGGCCTCAACGACGTCGCGGTGGAAGGCCTGGCCCGGCTGACCGGCAACGAGCGCTTCGCCTACGACTCCTACCGCCGCTTCATCCAGATGTTCTCCGACGTCGTCATGGAAGTGGACCGCAAGCTCTTCGACGCGCAGCTGGACGCGGTCAAGAAGGAAAAGGGCGTCACGGGCGACACCGACCTGGACGCGAAGGACATGAAGGAAGTGGTCCGCCGCTTCAAGGAGACCTACCGGAAGAATAAGGGCGAGGACTTCCCCCAGGAGCCCAAGACCCAGCTGATGGAAGCCATCAAGGCGGTGTTCCGCTCCTGGGACAACCCGCGCGCCGTCTACTACCGCCGCATGAACGACATCCCCGGCGACTGGGGCACCGCGGTCAACGTGCAGTCGATGGTGTTCGGCAACATGGGCGACGACTCCGGCACCGGCGTCGCCTTCACGCGCAACCCCTCCACCGGCGAGCGCAAGCTTTACGGCGAGTACCTGATGAACGCCCAGGGCGAGGACGTCGTGGCCGGCATCCGCACGCCCAGCCCCATCTCCTCCATGAAGGACAGCATGCCCCAGGTGTACGAGCAGTTCGTCAAGATTGCCGACACGCTGGAAAACCACTACCGCGACATGCAGGACATGGAGTTCACCATCGAGCGGGGCAAGCTGTACATGCTGCAGACCCGCAACGGCAAGCGCACCGCCGCCGCCGCGCTGAAAATCGCGGTGGACCTGGTGAACGAAGGCCGCCTGGACCATGAGGAGGCCGTGCTGAAGGTGGACCCGCGCCAGCTGGACACGCTGCTGCACCCCAACTTCGACGGCAAGGCCCTGAAGGCCGCCGCCCCCTTCGCCTCCGGCCTGCCCGCCTCCCCCGGCGCCGGCGCGGGCGAGGTCTACTTCACCGCGCACGAGGCCGCCAAGGCCGCCAAGGCCGGCAAGAACGTCGTGCTGGTGCGCGAGGAGACCACCCCGGAAGACATCGAGGGCATGGACTTGTCCAAGGCCATCCTGACCGCGCGCGGCGGCATGACCAGCCACGCGGCCGTCGTCGCCCGCGGCATGGGGCGCCCGGCGGTCGTCGGCTGCCATGACATCTTCATCGACGAGGAAGCCAAGAAGATGACCTCCACCTCCGGCGAGGTCTTCCACGAGGGCGACCCCATCAGCGTGGACGGCACCACCGGCAAGGTGTACCGCGGCCTGATTCCCACGGTGGAAGCCACCGTGACCGGCGACTTCGCCACCCTGATGCAGTGGGCGGACAAGGCCCGCACCCTCAAGGTGCGCACCAACGCCGACACGCCCAAGGACACCCGCCAGGCGGTCGGTTTCGGCGCCGAGGGCATCGGGCTGTGCCGCACGGAGCACATGTTCTTCGAGGCCAGCCGCATCGCGCTGGTGCGCGAGATGATTCTGGCCGACAGCGAGGAGCAGCGCCGCGCCGCGCTGGACAAAATCCTGCCCATGCAGCAGAAGGACTTCGAGGAGATGTTCGTCGCCCTGGAAGGCCGGCCGATGACGGTGCGCTACCTGGACCCGCCGCTGCACGAGTTCCTGCCGCAGAAGAACATGACCGAGGAAATCGCCGCGCTGGCCAGGCAATTGAAGACCACGCCGGAGAAAATCGTCGAGAAGATCGAGGCGCTGCACGAGTTCAACCCCATGATGGGCCACCGCGGCTGCCGCCTGTCGGTCACCTACCCCGAAATCGCCGAGATGCAGACCCGCGCCGTGCTGCAGGCTGCGCTGAAGGTGAAGAAGGAAACCGGGCTGAAGTTCGTGCCCGAGATCATGATTCCGCTCGTGGGCACCCGCAAGGAGCTGGCCTTCGTCAAGCAGGTCGTGATGGATACGGCGAAGAAGATTTTCGACGAGCAGGGCGATAAGATCGAGTTCATGGTCGGCACCATGATTGAAATCCCCCGCGCCTGCGTCACCGCCGACGAAATCGCCAAGGAAGCCGAGTTCTTCTCCTTTGGCACCAACGACCTCACCCAGATGGGATTCGGCTTCAGCCGCGACGACGCGACCAAGTTCCTGGATTCCTACTACGAGAAGCGCATCCTGGAGTCCGACCCCTTCGCGAGGCTGGACCAGGACGGCATCGGCAAGCTGGTCGAGACCGCCATCGAGTTGGGCCGCAAGGGCCGCCCCGGCATCAAGCTGGGCATCTGCGGCGAGCACGGCGGCGACCCCTCCTCCATCGAGTTCTTCCACAAGGCGGGCCTCCACTACGTGAGCTGCTCGCCCTTCCGCGTGCCGATCGCCCGGCTGGCCGCCGCGCACGCCGCCATCAACGGGAAGAAGGCCAAGGCCTGACACCCGGCAGTCCGCCGGCTTCGCCTTGCGTTGTGACCGCGGGGAACCCTTCCGGGTTCCCCCTTTTCGTTCAAGGAAGGGGCTGCGGGCGTGGCCCGGCCTGCAGGCGGCGCCTGGCGCGGGCCTTCACCCGCTGTCCCGCGCCGCAGGCCCGCCGCGCCCGGCGGAGGAAACCAGGGCGAGGGCGCGCAGCCGGGCGATGAGCAGGCTGAAGCGCGGCCGCGTCGGCATCACGCGCAGGATGACCTCCGGCGGCAGGCCGCCCGCCATCACCTCGCACAGCCCGCCCCAGGCGTCCGCCGTGTCCAATACGCCCTGGTAGGCGTCCAGCAGCCGCTGGGCCACCGCGCCCCGGGCGCGCGCGCTGCTGCGCCACCCCCCGTCGAAGGCCGGCGCCGCCCGGCCGTTTGCCCCGCCGGGAGCAGAAGGTGTGTGACCCCGGTTCCGGTCCGCGTTTCCGTCCGGGTTTGGTTCCCTGTGTGACGGGCTGGCCGCGGTATATGCCCCGGCCCCGGCCGGGGGGCTGGCCGGCGGGTTGGGTGCCGTATTGCCGTCGCCCTCCGCCGTTTTTTCAACCGGCGCCGGGGCGCGCGCTGAGGCCTCCGGGGAGAGGTAATTGAGGCAGTAGCGCGGCATCAGGCTGCCCTTTCGCCCCGGCTTGTAGCGGATGAGCCCGTGCCGCTGCAGGCCCTCCCGCGCCCTGCGCATCCGGTCGCAGGCGGAGTCGCCCGCGCCGAAGGTGGTCTGGGCCAGCAGCCTGGCGTTGGCGACGGGCAGCCAGCCGTCCGGCCAGTGGGCGCCGCTGGCCTCCTGGTTGAACGTCTCCAGCAGCGCGTGCCAGAGCACAAACTCGTTGGCGGTCAGCCGGTTGCGGCTGGCGAAGGCCAGAAAGGCGCGGCACTCGGCGATATAGTTGACCCGGGGCATGGCGTTCCCTCCTTTCGGTGCTGCCCTGAGCATAGCAAAGCGCCCGGCGGACATTCACTGACATCTTTTTGCCGTGA
>Ga0123326_1002778_pt1 | contig 12959 bp, 11 predicted proteins | sample BioC13SIPDNA_FD_89739 | JGI IMG/M metagenome (GOLD analysis project Ga0123326, IMG submission 89739) | Anaerobic biogas reactor microbial communites from Washington, USA - Biogas_R1_A C13 SIP DNA | ecosystem: Engineered > Bioreactor > Anaerobic > Unclassified | place: Washington, USA | collected...
CCGGCCAGTCGGTATGGGATGCCATTATGCACACCACCAATCTCATCGTGGCAGGCAAGACCGTGGTAGTCGCCGGGTACGGCTGGTGCGGCAGGGGGGTGGCCATGCGGGCGGCCGGTCTGGGCACGCACGTCATCGTCACCGAGATCGATCCCTTCAAGGCGCTGGATGCCACCATGAACGGCTTTCGCGTCATGAAAATGAAAGAGGCCGCCCCTCTGGGAGATATTTTTATCACCGTAACCGGCTGCAGGGATGTCATTACCCCCGCCCATTTTGCCGTAATGAAGGACAAGGCCCTGCTGTGTAATGCCGGCCACTTCGACTGCGAGGTGGACGTGGCCGGTCTTCAAAGCATGGCCGCGGGGCGTGAAATGCGGCGGGAAAACCTGGAGGGCTTTACCCTGTCCGACGGGCGCACCCTCCATGTGATTGCGGAGGGCAGACTGGTCAACCTGGCCGCCGGCAACGGACACCCCGCCGAGATCATGGACATGTCCTTCTCGGTGCAGGCGCTGGCGCTGGAGTGGCTGGTTTCCAGCCGGGGGAGTCTGGAGAAAAAAGTATACGAGGTGCCCGCATCCATCGACCATGCCATTGCGCAGGCTAAGCTTCACGCGCTGGGACTGTCCATCGACACCCTCACGCCGGAGCAAACCGCCTATTTAAGCGGCTATGACGCCTGAATTTTTGAAAAAGGAGCGCATGAGAAAATGAGCCGTCGTCTGTTTACTTCAGAATCGGTTACCGAGGGGCATCCGGACAAGATCTGCGACCAGATCTCGGATGCCGTCCTGGATGATATTCTGAGCAAGGACCCCGACGCCCGGGTGGCCTGTGAGACCATCACCACCACCGGCATGATCTTCGTCATGGGCGAGATCACCACCGGCTGTTATACCGATATACCCGCCATTGCCCGCAGAACGGTGGAGCGCATCGGGTATACCAATCCCGAATACGGCTTCGACAGCAAGGGCTGCGCCGTTATGACCTCCATCGACGAGCAGTCTCCCGACATCGCGCTGGGCGTGGATCGTTCCTTTGAGTACAAGGCCAGTGCCTCGGAAAGCGCCGATCTCATCGGCGCGGGCGATCAGGGCATGATGTTCGGCTACGCCTGCGACGAGACGCCCGAGCTTATGCCCGCCCCCATCTCCATGGCGCACGCCCTCTCCCGCCGCCTGGCCCGGGTGCGCAAAAGCGGGGAACTTCCCTGGCTGCGCCCGGACGGCAAATCACAGGTCACCGTGGAGTACGGCGAGGACGGACAGGTGCGGCGCTGCCCCGCCATTGTGGTGTCTACCCAGCACGACCCGGACCTTGCGCTGGATGAGCTTCGGGAGGGCATCATGGAGACGGTGATCAGGCCGGTCATCCCGGCAGCTTACATGGACCGGCACACCAGGCTGTATATCAATCCCACCGGCCGCTTTGTCACCGGCGGCCCGGTAGGGGATTCCGGCCTGACCGGACGCAAGATCATTGTAGATACCTACGGCGGTTCGGCGGCCCACGGAGGGGGCAGCTTCTCGGGCAAAGACCCCACCAAGGTGGACCGGAGCGCCGCCTATATGGCCCGCCATGTGGCCAAAAACCTTGTCGCCGCGGGCCTGGCAAAAAAGTGCCAGATCGAGCTGGCTTACGCCATCGGCGTGGCTCACCCCGTATCTATCCTGGTGGACACGCAGGGTACCGGCGCCTGTCCGGACGAAACGCTGGCCGCCGCGGTGGAGCGGTGCTTCGACCTGCGCCCGGCCAGCATCATCTCCTACCTGGATCTGCGCCGCCCCATCTACGAGCAAACCGCCGCCTACGGCCATTTTGGGCGGCCCGACCTTGACCTGCCCTGGGAGCGGACCGACAGGGCGGAAGAGCTGCGCTCCTGTTTATAGGAACTACATGATACAGTCAGGTGGTGCGCCATGCCTAAAATTTCCGTCATCGTCCCCGTATATAAGGCGGAGGGATTTCTGACCCGCTGTACAGATTCCATCCTGGAGCAGAGCTTTGCCGACTTTGAGCTGCTGCTGGTGGAGGACGGATCTCCCGACCGCAGCGGCGCCCTGTGCGACGCCGTGGCCGCCGCCGATCCCCGGGTGCGGGTATACCACAAGGAAAACGGCGGGGTGAGCTCGGCGCGCAATCTGGGAATGCGTGAGGCCGCCGGGGACTACATCGCCTTTGTAGACGCCGACGACTGGCTTGACCCCTATGCGCTGGAAGTGCTTTACGGCACGCTTTCCGCCGCAGGCGCCGATACCGCCGGCTGCGCCCATTACACCGCGCTGCCTTCAGGTGAAACGTGGACGGAACGGGGTGCGCTGCCCGCCGGCGTCTACGGGGAAGCCGAGATCAAAACGGGGATTGTAGACCGGCTTCTGGGAGAGCGGCTGGGGCAGCCGGACGTGGTTTTAAACGGCTATATCTGGCGGTTTCTCTATTCCCGCGCCGTCATCACCCGGCACGATATCGCCTTTGAGGGGGCCTATCTGGAGGATGAGCTCTTTCTGATGGAGTATTTCTGCCGTGCAAAAAAACTGTCCATGACGGACAAGCCTCTTTATTACTATCTCCAGAACCCGCTCTCGGTGACCCGCACTTATCTGCCCGACTACATGAATACCTTCCGCCGCTTCATGGCAAGCAAACGGGAGCTCGCCGGGCGGTTCGGCCTGGATGTTCCGGGCTGGGAGCACAGCTCCAACTGGGCCGGGCTTCTCATCGCTGTGGGCAACGAGTATGCCCCCGGAAACCCGGCGGGTACAAGGGAAAAGCAGGCAAGAGTTCGGTCCTTTGCCGAGCTGCCCGAAATGTCGGCCGCCATCGCAGCCCTTTCTCCCAAAGGGCTGGGCCGCAACAAGCAGCTGGTGACCATGCTGGTGCGCCGCCGGTGGTTTGGGGTTCTTACACTGTTGTATCTGCTCAAAAACAGAGGAAGGCAGGTGAGCTGAAGGATGGAAACGGTGCAAAGCAGTGCTGTGTGCGGCTTCTTTTTCCCTGTGTGGAGAAGGCTGCGCCGCTGGTATGCGTGCAGCGCGCTGGCCCTTGTCTTCCGTGTGCTGGCCGCGGGGTGGAGGGTGTTGTGGCGCGGCAGCGCCCTTGTAGCCTTTCTTTCCCGGGAAGGCATCCTCGCCCGGTCCTGGCGGCGCAGCGCCGCCTGCGGCATACTGGGTATCGCGCTCAATCTTCCGGCCGCCCTTCTGCACTGGCTCTACCGCCGGTTCCGCCCGGTCTTTGACGGCAGTATTGCCGCTTCCATCGGATTTGGCATGGGGGAACAGACTCCCGCCGCCATCGGCTGGCTTTTTGTGGCCATTGTGCTGATTCCCTACGAGCGCTGGAACAACCTTTACAGTCTGGCGGGATTTTCCCTGATGCTGCTGCTTGCGCTGGCGGGAGGCATGCGCCGGCGTTCCCTCCGCCTCGATGTGGCCGCTCTCGGCCCTTATGCCGTGTGCTTTGCGGCGGCGGTGTGTCTGGCCTGGCCTCTGTCCGCCTTTCCGCAGCTCTCCTTCCGCTTTCTGTTCTTCCATATCACCTGCATGCTCTGTGTGCTGGTCACGGTGAGCACCGTGGAGCGCGCAGATCAGCTGCTGCGCCTTGCCACCTTCGCCGCGCTCGGTCTTGCTCTTATATCGGCCGCGGGCGTCGTGCAGCGCGTGCTGGGAGTGGAGGTCAACGCCTCCTATGTGGATCTCGTCGTCAACAAGGGAATGCCCGGGCGGGTATACGCCATGTTTGAAAACCCCAACGCCTTCGCACAGGTGCTCGTCCTGCTTATCCCTCCGGCCGTGGGGCTCTGCCTGGGCAGCCCCCGCTGGGGCGGCCGCATAACCGGCTTTTTGGCCGCCGGACTGGGTGTTGCCGCCATCCTGATGACCTATGGCCGGGCCAGCTGGGTGGGGCTGGCCGCAGCCGCCCTTCTCTTTGTGTTTCTTTGGAACCGGAAGCTGCTGCCGGCCATGCTTTTGCTGGGGCTGGCCGCTGTTCCCCTTCTGCCCGGCACCGTGTTTAACCGCATCCTGACCATCTTCAATCTGAAGGACACCTCCACCACCAGCCGCTTTCCCCTCTACGCCGCCGCGCTGCGGCTGCTGAAATACCGCCCTGCGCTGGGTGCCGGGCTGGGCACCGACGCGGTGCGCCGGGCGGTCAAGGACCTCAATTTCTATCACGGCGTAGCCCCCTTTGTCCACGCCCACGATATTTATTTGCAGATCTGGGCGGAAACCGGGCTGCTGGGTATGCTCTCTTTTATCGGCGCCATGGCCTGGAGCGTCAAAAAGGCAATCCGGACGGTTTCGTCGGGAGCATGTCCCCGTCCGGTGCGCCTGATCACCATCGGAGGCGCTTCCGCCCTTACCGGTATTCTGGTCTGCGGTATTGCCGACTATATCTGGAACTATCCCAGAGTCATGCTGATCTTCTGGTTCGTTGTGGCCCTTACCCTTTCCGGCATCCGTATAGGCACGCGCGCCGAATGCTCCTGAAGGAGGAATTCCATGAAAATCACCGAGCTTCTCTCCCAGCCCCGCCCTACCCTCTCCTTTGAGGTCTTCCCCCCGAAAAAGGACGGCGACTATTCGCCCATCCGGTCCGCGGTGGAGGAGATTGCCCGCTTAAGGCCCGACTATATGAGCGTTACCTACGGCGCGGGCGGCGGTACCTCGGCATATACCGGCGCCATTGCCGCCGCCGTGCAGAAACAGGGTGTGGCCGCACTGGCACATCTGACCTGTTTTTCCTCCACCCGGGAAGATGTGCTGGCTCAGCTCGGGCATTTGAAAACGCTGGGCATTGAAAATATCCTGGCCCTGCGGGGCGACCTGCCTGCGGGCGCTTCGCCGGACGATCCCCGCCCTTACCGCAACGCCAGCCAGCTGGTGCGGGAAATTGCCGGCGACGGGGGCTTCTGCGTGGGCGGGGCGTGCTATCCCGAGGGGCATGTGGAATCCCGCAGCCAGGCCGAAGACCTGGGCCACCTGAAGGAAAAGGTGGACAGCGGGTGCAGCTTTCTGGTCACTCAGATGTTCTTTGACAACAGCGCCCTGTACAGTTTTTTGTACCGGATGCAGGCAAAGGGCATATCCGTTCCGGTGGTGGCCGGCATCATGCCGGTGACCAATGCCAGGCAAATCGGCAAAATCATCCATCTTTCGGGCGCTACCATCCCCTATCGCTTCCGCATGATTCTGGACAAATTCGGAGACGACCCCCCCGCCATGAAGCAGGCGGGCATCGCCTACGCCACCGAGCAGATCATCGATCTCATCGCCAACGGTGTGCGGGGGATACATGTCTACACCATGAACAAGCCCGACGTGGCCGAACGCATTTCGGCCAACCTGTCCGATATCCTGAAGCGATGACGGCCGACAAAGGTGAGATTGCCCGCTATCTGGGCTACGGATCGGCCGTCCCCGACCCCCGGGTGGCGGAGCGTATCCTGTTCTGTCTGAACGCACTGGAGGCCGTGACGCCCCGGTACGTCAGCCGGAACATGCCGCTGGACGGCCTGGCCTTTCACAGCGCCGATCTGGAACGTCATCTGTTCGGCTGCCGCCATGTGTTTCTCTTTGCCGCCACCCTGGGGGCGCAGGCCGACACCCTTCTGCGCCGATGGGCCGCCGCCGACATGTCTCTGGCGGTGGTGGGGCAGGCCTGCGCCGCCGCCGTGCTGGAGGACTACTGCGACCAGTGTATGGAGCGGCTGACCGAAACCCTGCCCGAAGGGCAGTTTCTCCGGCCGCGCTACAGCCCCGGTTACGGGGATTTTTCCCTTGACTTCCAGCGGCCCCTGCTGGATCTGCTGGATGCAGGCCGCCGCCTCGGCCTGTCCCTTACCGAGGGCGGCATGCTGGTGCCCGCCAAGTCGGTCACAGCGGTCATCGGCATTACGGCGGACGGGAGCGCATGCCGCCTTCACAAGTGCGCCCGCTGCTCCAAAACCGACTGTCCCTTCCGAAAGGAGTAGTTACTATGGACATCCTCACCGCCATGAGGCAGACACGGATCTTCTTTGACGGCGCCATGGGCACCATGCTTCAGGATGCCGGCCTGCCGGCGGGCCGGCTGCCCGACCTGTGGTGCCTGGAACAGCCCGAACAGGTGAAGGCCGTTCATGCGGCCTACCTCAGGGCGGGCAGCCGCATTCTGAAAACCAACACCTTCGGGGCAAACGGGTATAAGCTCGGCCCCTGCGGCGTCACCCCCGGGCAGGTGGCGGCGGCGGCGGTGGACATTGCCCGGCGCGCCATCGCCGAGTCGGGCGCTGATGCCTATATCGCCCTCGACACAGGCCCCACGGGAAAGCTTTTGAAGCCCTACGGCGATCTTGAGTTTGAGGACGCTGTTTCCCTGTTTGCGGAACTCATGGAGGCGGGCGCCGGGGCGGGCGCCGACTGCGTGCTCATCGAGACCATGAGCGATACCTACGAGCTCAAGGCGGCTGTGCTGGCCGCCAAAGAGCATACCAGGCTGCCCGTCTTCGCCACCCTCATTCTGGATGAAACCGGCAGGCTGCTCACCGGAGGGGATATCCCGTCGGCGGTTGCCCTGCTGGAGGGTCTGGGGGTGGACGCTCTGGGGCTCAACTGCGGCATGGGCCCGGCTCAGATGGCCTCGCTCGCGCAAGAGCTTCTGGAGTACGCCTCAACGCCGGTCATTGTCAGTCCCAACGCCGGCCTGCCCCGCACCGAGGCGGGGGTCACGGTGTTTGACGTCTCGCCGGAAGCGTTTGCGGGAGAAATGGCAAAGCTGGCATCCGGCGTACACCTTCTGGGGGGCTGCTGCGGCACCACACCCGCCCACATTGCCTCCATGGTCAAGGCCTGCCGGGACATCCCCCTGCCGGCGGTCACCGAAAAAAAGCGGCTGCTCATCTCCTCCTACGGCGGCGCGGTGGTCTTTGACGGCGATCCCGTCATCATCGGGGAGCGCATCAACCCCACGGGGAAAAAACGTCTGCAGCAGGCGCTGCGGGAAGAGGACATGGACTTTATCCTGCGGGAGGGGCTTTCTCAGCAGGACGCGGGCGCCCAGGTGCTGGATGTCAATGTCGGCCTGCCCGGTCTGGATGAGAAGGCACTGCTGTGCAAAACGGTGCAGGCGCTTCAGAGCGTCACGGCGCTCCCCCTCCAGCTGGACACCTCCGATCCCCACGCCATGGAGGCCGCCCTCCGCCTGTATAACGGAAAGCCCCTGTTAAACTCGGTCACCGGCAAACAGGAGAGCCTGGACGCCCTGCTGCCTCTGGTGAAAAAATACGGCGGCGGCCTCATCTGCCTGACGCTGGATGAAGATGGCATCCCGGAGACGGCGGAGGGACGGGTGGCCATTGCCGGGCGCATCGCGCAGGCCGCCGAAGCCCACGGCATTCCCCGCCGGGAACTGCTGATGGATGCCCTCACCCTGCCGGTGAGCGCCGGCGGCGATAACGGCAGCGTAACGCTGGAGGCGCTGCGCCGCATCAAAGCCGAACTGGGCCTCAAAACCGTACTGGGCGTATCCAACGTCTCCTTCGGCCTGCCCCGGCGGGAGACGGTCAACACCTCCTTTTTTACCCTTGCGCTGAACGCGGGGCTGGACGGAGCCATCATCAACCCCATGAGCGAGGCCATGATGGGGGCATACAGCGCCTTTCTGGCGGTCACCGGGCGGGATCTTCAGTGTGCGCGCTATCTTTCCCGTTACGGCGGTGAACCTGCCGTCCAGACCGCCCCGCCCCCGTCTGAGCTGACGCTGAAGCAGGCCATTGTCAGGGGCTTGCGGGAGCAGGCGGCAGCTCTGGCAAAGCAGGCGGCCGGACAGGGCGACGTGATGGCCGTGATTCAGGCCGCGCTGGTGCCTGCGCTGGACGCCGTCGGCTCGGGGTTTGAGCAGGGTAAGGTATTTCTTCCCCAGCTTCTCATGAGCGCCGAGGCCGCCAAGGCCGCTTTCGACGCGCTGAAAGACTATCTTCCTCCTCAGGAGAGCGTCCGGGGCCCGGATATCATACTGGCCACCGTCAAAGGCGATATCCACGACATCGGAAAAAATATCGTCAAGGTCCTGCTGGAAAATTACCGCTTTCATGTGATCGATTTGGGCAAGGACGTGCCGCCCGAAGTCATTGTCAGGCAGGCGGTGGACAGAGATGTGAAGCTGGTGGGCCTTTCCGCCCTTATGACCACCACCGCCCCCTATATGGCCGAAACCATCCGGCAGCTGGCCGCAGCCAAGCCTGACTGCAGAGTGATGGTAGGCGGAGCGGTTCTTACTCAGGAGTACGCCGACGCCATCGGCGCTCACTGCTACTCCAGGGACGCCATGGGTGCGGTCCATTACGCCCAGACGCTGTTCCGCCGCTGAACAGCATGGTCGCATTCCGTATCAGTGCCTCCAATCCTCCTGCGGGTTGGGGGCATTTTATGCCGTTTTCCTCTGTCACTTTTAGCCGCGCTCCGCAATAAGATAGGATGAGAAACCCCGCTTTCTTATCATCCTATCAGATCGGAGCCATTACGTATGAACAATCAGTTATCTCTTGCAGCCCTGAAAAAAGGACAGAGCGCCCTTGTCACCGGAATCAGCGCAGACGGCGACGAAGCAATGGGGCGCAGGCTTTTGGATATCGGGCTTATCCGCGGTACCCGCGTCAGCTGCGTGGGGGTAAGTCCGGCAGGTGATCCATGTGCCTACTTTATACGGGGAGCGGTTATTGCCCTGCGTGCAGCGGACGCCCGCCGGGTGGGACTGGAGCGGGTGCTTGCCCCCGTTCCCGACGCCTGTGCGGTGCCGGTATAACGAAGTGGAGCGTATGGGCAGCGCGGCCGGCGGTCATGCCTCCGGCCGCGGGGCGGTCGCAGAGCGGCAGTGCCCCAACAGCAAGGTCATCGCGCTGGCGGGCAACCCCAACGTGGGAAAATCCACCGTGTTCAACGCCCTGACCGGACTGCATCAGCACACCGGAAACTGGCCGGGCAAAACGGTAAGTACCGCCCAGGGCCGTTGTCAATACGACGGGCAGGAGTTGACTCTGGTCGACCTGCCCGGTACCTACTCCCTTTCGGCTCACTCTCCGGAGGAAGAGCTGGCCCGGAATTTTCTCCGGTCAGGGGAAGCGGATGCCGTAACGGTGGTGTGTGACGCCACCTGTCTGGAGCGCAACCTCTGTCTGGTGCTTCAGACCCTTGAACTCACCCCCAATGTGCTGGTGTGCGTCAACCTCATGGACGAGGCCGGGAAAAAGGGTATTTCGGTGGATCTCCCGGAGCTTTCCCGCCTTCTGGGCGTGCCGGTGGTGGGTACGTCGGCGGGGCGCAGGGAAGGCATGGATGAACTGCTCCGGCAGATGGCACGGGTGGCGGACGGCCAGGGCGTGTCGCCCCCCGGGCGCTTTGCCCATGCGGCCGACCCCGCCGACAAGATCCGCCTGGCTGAACGGATTGCCAGTGCCGCCGTCAGGTACGGATGTCCGGACTATACCCGCCTGGACCGCCGTCTGGACTATCTGTTCACCAGCCGGGCAACCGGCATCCCCGTGATGCTCCTGCTGCTGACGGCGGTGTTCTGGCTGACCATCAGCGGTGCGAATGTCCCCTCGGCCCTGTTGTCCGACGCGCTGTTTTGGGTGCAGGACAGGCTCACGGCCCTGTTTGCCTGTCTCAGCGCGCCCCCGTGGCTGCACGGCGCGCTGGTGCTGGGGGCGTACCGGGTGCTGGCGTGGGTGGTTTCGGTGATGCTCCCCCCTATGGCCATTTTCTTTCCCCTGTTTACACTGCTGGAGGACTTCGGCTATCTGCCCCGGGTTGCCTTTGTTCTTGACCACGCCTTTCAGAAGGCGCGGGCCTGCGGCAAGCAGTCCCTTACCATGTGCATGGGGTTCGGATGCAACGCGGCGGGAGTGGTGGGGTGCCGCATCATCGACAGCCCGAGAGAGCGCCTGATTGCCATTCTGACCAATAATTTTGTGCCCTGCAACGGGCGCTTTCCCACTCTCATCGCCCTCATCACCATTTTTTTCGCAGGTACCGGGGAGGGCGCGGCACAGACAGCAAAAGCGGCGCTGATGCTGATGGCGGTCATTGTGCTGGGCGTTTTCATGACCTTTCAGGTATCCCGTCTGCTCTCGGCTACCATTCTGAAAGGCATGCCCTCCTCCTTTGCGCTGGAGCTTCCCCCTTACCGCAGGCCGCGGCTGGGGCAGGTCATCACCCGTTCGCTGCTGGACCGCACGCTGTTTGTGCTGGGGCGCGCTGTTCTGGTAGCCGCTCCCGCCGGTCTTCTCATCTGGCTGTGCGCCAACGTGACGGTGGGCGGCGTGAGCATTCTCGCGCGCTGCACGTCCTTTCTCGACCCTTTCGCGCGGCTGCTGGGGCTGGACGGGGTAATCCTCATGGCCTTTATCCTGGGCTTTCCCGCCAACGAGATCGTCCTGCCCATTATACTCATGGCCTATCTGTCCATCGGCACTCTGGTGCCGGCGGACGATTTGGGCGCGCTGCGGACGCTGCTCACCCAAAACGGATGGACCTGGCTGACGGCGGTGTGCACCATGCTCTTTTCGCTGCTGCACTGGCCCTGTTCCACCACCTGCCTGACCATCGGCAGAGAAACGCGAAGCGTGAAATGGACCCTTGTCTCCTTTGTCGTTCCCACCCTCGCCGGCATGGCGGCGTGTTTTCTGACCGCTTCAGCCGCCCGCCTGCTCGGCGCCGCTTAACTGCCGCCCGGACAAAAAAGAGACCGGCAGCGTTGCCGGTCTCTTTTTTGTATGTCGTTACGCCTGCGGGTCTGCGGGCTCCTCGGGCGGAACCTCCGCCGTGACGCCGGGCGCCACCTCTGCGTCCACACAGCAGGAACACTTGACGTCCTTGTCGTCCGCCTTGAGCTCGGCTATTTTAACCCTGTTCTGGTCGATCTTGACCCTGGATTCACCGATCTTCAGGCAAAATTCCGTATATTCGGGGTCGGGGTTTAAAGACTTTGCGGCATAGTAGAGCTTACCGATCTCAATATACGCTTTTTTAATATTCTCCTCCTCGGAGGCGATGGCAAGGTTAAGCTTGGCAATCTCTCCGACTTCCCTGGCCTTGTTCACGCCCACTTCGGCCAGGTTCATTGCCTTATCCCGGAATTTTTCAAACATAGCCACAGTAAAATACCTCCTGCTTTCTGTCAATTTGGAGTTTGGCCTCATTGTATACTATTTCTGTTTCGGATGCAAGATATTCGGCCCCATGTTCACGAAACTTTCATATTATTTACCATTTCCGGAACGCAAAAAAACGCTGGCCGAGATAATTGAGGACGGTATAGATCCCCATGCTCACCAGCATGGACAGATTATCCGCCCACGTCAGCAGAAAACCCCGGCCAATCAGCAGTCCCGACATCCATTTCTGCAGCCAGAGATAGCACAGCGCCCACAAAACCGCAACATTTATCATAAATTTCAGCGCGGACTTCCAGAACTTCTCCCTGCTGCGGAAGGTGACATAGCGGTTGAGGAAAAAGCTCAGGGCTGCTCCTGCCGCAAACGCAATACCGGAGGATACCGTGGTGGAGCAGCCCGCCAGATTGTACAGGAAAAACATGATGGCGGCCGACAGGAGGGTGTTGCCCACCCCCACCAGCAGAAATTTAAAAAACGTATGCTCAGTCAGCCGTCTCATTTTCACCCTCCAGAATCTCCCGGATCAGGAAGCGCGGCCGGCCCTTGGTTTCCAGATAGATTTTCCCGATATACTCTCCGATCACTCCCAGCGACAGCAGGATGAGCCCGCCGATGGCCCATACCGAGCATGCCACGCTGGCCCAGCCGGTGACGGTGTGGCCGTTGAAATGGCGCGCCAGAATATAAATGAGCATTGCGATGCTCACAAAAAAAACAAAGATGCCCAGCCCCGTGATATATCGGAGGGGGCGGGTGGACAACGACGTGATCCCCTCCAGCGCGAACGCCAGCATTTTCTTCAGCGGGTACTTGCTCTCCCCGGCAAAGCGCTTGCCCCGCTCATACTCCACGGTGCCGGTGCGGTAGCCGATCATGGGCACCAGACCGCGCAGGAAGAGATTGACCTCCTCAAACTGCGCCAGCCCCTCCAGAGCCCGGCGGGACATCAGGCGGTAGTCGGCGTGGTTAAACACCACATTGGCCCCCATTGCATTCATCAGCCGGTAAAACCCCTCGGCGGTGGTCCGCTTGAAAAAGCTGTCCTGCTCCCGGGAGGAGCGCACGCCGTAAACGATGTCGCAGCCGTCCAGATACCTGTCCATCATTCCGTCCACCGCGTCAATATCGTCCTGAAGATCGGCGTCCATGGAAATGGTCAGGTCAGCCCGCTCTCTGGCCGTCATGAGGCCTGCCAGCAGGGCGTTCTGGTGCCCCCGGTTGCGGGTCAGGTCAACACCGGAAAACAGGGGGCATTCCCGGTGAAGGCGGGTGATGATCTGCCAGGTTTTGTCCCTGGAACCGTCGTTGACAAAGAGAATCCTGCTCTCACGGGATATCCTGCCCGCCGCCATGAGGGCCTCCAGTTTGATGCGCAGCCGCTTTGCGGTCTCCGGGAGCACTTCCTCCTCATTGTAACAGGGCACCACAATATACAGCACAGCACCCTGCAGATTGCTGAGTCGTTCCATATCCTCACCCGGTTCATGACGTAATTTTCGCGGATGCGCAGCTGCGTGCCGTATCAGCTTTTGTCCTTCCGCCCGCAGGCGGAACGCAGTCCGCTCTGCGGATATTATACCGCCTGCCGTGCTGTTTGTAAACAACCCCCTTTGGGTATTCCGTCAGGCATCCGCCGCCGCATCCGATGTCAGATATTCCCGCAGATGCTGCAGCGCCTTCCGCTCGATGCGGGAAATCTGCACCTGACTCACTTTCATGACCCGGGCGGTACATTCCTGAGTGAGGCTTTTATAGTAGCGCAGAAACACCACCTTTTGCTCTCGTTCGGCAAGATGCTCGA
>Ga0123326_1002800_pt1 | contig 12892 bp, 8 predicted proteins | sample BioC13SIPDNA_FD_89739 | JGI IMG/M metagenome (GOLD analysis project Ga0123326, IMG submission 89739) | Anaerobic biogas reactor microbial communites from Washington, USA - Biogas_R1_A C13 SIP DNA | ecosystem: Engineered > Bioreactor > Anaerobic > Unclassified | place: Washington, USA | collected...
AACAACACTTCAGATGATGATTTCAGGATAATAGTTAATAACGCTATCTGCGATTTGCTTGGTTTGGATGAACCAGATCTGATATAGCTCACGTCATGGTCAGTTTGACGCTTACTAAGGAAATCACCAAACAATACGGCGATGTTCCAGCGTTTTTGGAGAAGAAGTCCTTTTATCTATCCGAAAATGTGTTTTACTTGAACGAGACTTCTCGTTGGAGTCACATCGTCACGAACGCAAGCGCAGATGACATTGCTGTTATCATCGACAAAGCGATGAAGGATATAGAGGACGGAAACCCGCCTTTGAAAGGCACTCTGCCGCAAAACTTCTACGCCACCCTCGGCACACGTCCCGAACAAGTAAAAATGCTTATCGATGAGGTCAACAAAATCGATGAGAAGCGTTTTCATGACCGCGATTTAATCGGACGGGTGTATGAATATTTCCTGCAGGTCTTTGCCATTGACTCCGGCACGAGCAACGAAAAAGGCGAATACTATACTCCTTCGAGCATCGTTCAACTCATTGCCGAACTCATCGAGCCATATGAAGGTGTTGTGTACGATCCCTGCTGCGGTTCTGCTGGGATGTTTGTTTCTTCTATTAAATTTGTGGAGCGGCATAACGGTAACCGCTCAAAAATATCCATAGTCGGGCAGGAGCGTATTCCCGACACTTGGCGGCTTGCCAAAATGAACCTTGCCATTCGCGGCATCGCTCATAATCTTGGCGAACGCAATGAATCTACCTTTGCCGAGGATTTGCATAAGGACAAAAAAGTTGATTTCATCATGGCAAATCCTCCGTTTAATTTGAAATTGAATGCCCAGGGCGTGACACAAGACAAACTGAACGGCGATCCGCGCTGGGACGGCTACACAACCCCGCCTGTTTCCAATGCCAACTATGCGTGGATTCTACATATGCTCTCGAAACTGGATGTAACAAACGGTATCGCTGGTTTCCTTCTAGCTAACGGAGCATTGAACGCCGATGGTGTGGAGGGTGACATCCGCCGTGAGTTGGTTGAGAACGATAAAGTAGAAGCGATAATCGTTCTTCCCCGTGAGATGTTCTACTCTACGGACATTTCTGTTACGCTTTGGATTTTGAACAACAACAAAAAAGCCCGATCATTGAACGGGCGACAGCTTCGTAACAGGCAAGGTGAGGTTCTTTTTGTTGACCTACGCCGTTGGAATGAAAATATATACGAAAAGAAATATATTCAATTTTCCGATGAGCAGATTGACGCTATTAAAAAGATATACACCGACTGGCAAACAAACGAGAACTTTGAAGCGGTACCGGAACTCTGCTGCTCGGCGACCAAAGCTGAAATCGCAGCGCAAAGATATTCTCTTGCACCGAGTAAATACATCGAGTTCATTGACCATGACTTGGAAATCGACTACGCTTCCGAAATGGCACGAATTCAAGGCGAGATGCGCGAGATATTAAAAGCTGAGAAGGAATCACAAGCGATGCTTGAAGAAGCATTTAGGGGGATCGGATATGGGATTGACTAAACTCGGTTTATACATCGAACCGTCTGAACACCGTAATTCCGAGGGCGTTTATGATTGCACTGCTGTCGTCGGACTTTCTACTGCCAAACAGATTATTGAGACGAAAGCGAACTTAGACGGTGTAAGCATGACTTCATATAAGCTATTGCCGCCTCGCCATTTTGCTTATGTCCCAGACACATCGCGGCGCGGCGAAAAGATGTCACTTGGCTATAACACTACGGAGGAGACTTTTCTCGTGTCCTCTATTTCGGTGGTTTTTTGTGTTTCCGATACAGCAAACCTTAACTCCGACTATCTTTATATGTATTTCAATCGCCCGGAGTTCGACCGCTATGCTCGGTTCAATTCTTGGGGTTCGGCGCGCGAAGCGTTTTCGTGGGACGATATGTGCGATATTTCTATAGATCTGCCGCCATTGCCCGTGCAAGAAAAAGTTGTTGCTGTCTACAATGCCATGCTTGCCAACCAACGTGCCTATGAAAGCAGTCTGGAGGATTTGAACATAGCGATAGCGGCAAGCATCGAGGAGTTCAAACACACTGCTCCGCGTGTGGCTGTTGGTCGATTGCTTGAAGAAATTGATACCCGCAACCGAGACAATGCGATTTCGAACGTGCAAGGCATCAATATCAACAAAGAATTTATGCCTTCCGTTGCTAACCTCAGTACAACAGATTTGACAAAATACAAAGTAATCAGAAAAAATCAGTTCGCCTACTCCGCTATGCAAACTGGTCGTGATGAGTGCATTCGCATTGCTTTGTTCCACGAGGATGAGCCTGTTATTATTTCACCTGCGTATTCTGTTTTGCAAGTGAAAGCTGAGTCAGAATATGAAGCGCTCGCCGGATATATCATGCTTTGGTTTAGTCGTAGCGAAAGCGATCGTTACGGTTGGTTCATCAGCGACAGCAGTATTCGAGCAAGCTTGGAGTTAGCACGGTTTTATGAAATTGAGATTCCGTTGCCAAAATTGGAAAAACAGCAAGCGGTGGTAAACTTTTATAACGCCCGTCATTTAATAATGAAAAATATAACGACCGTGGGCAATATGTTAAAAGAACTCTGCCCGATACTGATAAAAGGTTCGCTCGAAGAAGCGAGTGCATAGAATTGGAGGGGGAAACCGTGGACATGAATTTTATACGGGGGCAGTTTACAGAAGCCCAGCTCGAAGAAGCTATAATCAACCTGTTTCAAGAACAGGACTACAAGTATGTCCACGGTGAAACCATCCACCGTGGCTTTGATGAAATATTGTTGAAGGATGATTTGCAAGCATACCTTGCTAACCACTATCCAGACCTCACAGCGGCTGAAACGAAAAAAGTCATCAGCCGACTTGAAAACATACCGTCCGCACCGCTATACATCGGTAACCGTGAGACGTTTATTTTGGTGAACGAGGGATTTGATTTAGTGCGTGACGACCCCGGTAAAATTGCCCTACATATCAACTATATAAATTTCGAAGAGCCGGTTAAAAACGTGTTCAAAGTGGTCAACCAATTTTCGGTACAGGGTGACCGCTTGCGTCGCCCGGATTTGTTGTTGTTTATAAACGGTATTCCTGTGGCGATTTTCGAGTTCAAATCCGCCATCAAAGAAAACACGACCATCTACGATGCTTGGGAGCAGATAACAATCCGCTATAGCCGCGACATCCCTAAACTGATGAAATATTGTTTTTTGTCTGTCATAAGTGACGGTGCAAACACGAAAATGGGCAGTATTTTTACGCCGTATGAATATTACTACGCATGGAATAAAATCAACGAAACGGAAAAGGTCAGCAACGGCATCGCCGCCCTGCTTACGATGATAAAAGGTGCGTTTTCTCAAGAACGTGTCGTTTCCATATTGCGAGATTTCGTCTATTAACCGGATGATGCCACAAAGGTAATCGCTATTGTTGCCCGCTATCCGCAGTTCTTTGCGGCGCATAAGATGTTTAAAAATATAAAAGATCATCTAAAACCAAACGGCGACGGCAAAGGGGGAACATACTTCGGAGCGACCGGTTGTGGCAAAACCTACACGATGCTGTTTCTTTCTCGCCTACTTGCCCTTCGTGACAGAGATACTTTTAAGAATCCGACAATAGTCATTATTACCGACCGTGAGGATTTGGATAGACAGACCTCGGAGTTGTTCGTCTCGTCAAAACGGTATCTGCATGAAAATAACGTGCGGAGCATCGAAAGCCGAAGTGACTTGCAAAAAGCATTAGGGGTAGAAATGTCCGAATTCGCGATGGTTGCAGAAGAGTCTGTTGATTATAGTGTAACAGGAGCGGAAAGCGGAGGAGTTTTCCTGACGACGATTCAAAAATTCTGCGAATCTACAGGATTACTTTCCAACCGAGAAAACATCATTTGTATGTCTGACGAAGCACACAGAACACAAACTGGCGTAGGCTCGAAATTGAAGAAAACCGATAAAGGCGTTTTTACTACTTTTGGGTTCGCCAAATATCTACGCGACAGTTTTCCCCAGGCCACTTATTGCGGCTTTACGGGAACACCGATTGACGAGACCATAGCCGTGTTCGGTGAAGTCGTGGACAGCTACACAATGAAAGAATCAAGCGACGACGGCATCACCGTTCGTATCGCTTATGAGCCGCGCTTGGCGAGAGTTATTCTCTCCGATGAACAAGCCCGGGAAATACAAAAATACTATGATAAATGTACAGACGAAGGCTCTAACCCCGAACAAGTCGAGGAAAGCAAAAAAGCCATGAGCCAGATGCGTCACGTCCTCGGCCACCCGGAAAGGATTAAGAAACTAGCGTTAGATATCGTCACCCACTACGAAGCGTTAGCTGCGCAAAAGCCAAAAATCGTTCAAAAGGCGATGATTGTCTGTGCTGACAGAATGCTTGCTTTCCGTTTGTTAAAAGCGGTTATAGCACTTCGTCCTGATTGGGATAAGCCGATTAGAACCGAAAATGAAGCGGCGCTCACAAAAGCAGAATTGGAAAAACTCGTGCCTCTTGCCAAAATTAAACTCGTGGCTACCCAAGGCGAAAACGACGAAAAAGAGTTGTTTGACCTCTGCGGCACAAAAGACTACAGGCAGATGCTTGATAGACAATTCAAAAATAATAACTCCAACTTCAAAATTGCAATAGTGGTTGATATGTGGATTACCGGCTTTGACGTTCCGTCTTTAGCGGTTATGTATATAGACAAGCCACTACAAAAACACACTTTGATTCAAACCATATCCCGTGTTAACCGTGTGTTTGACGGTAAAGATATGGGACTGGTGGTTGACTATATCGGAATCAAGCAAGATATGCTTGAAGCTGTAAAGAAATATGGAAGTCCTCTGGAAAGCCCGATTGATGAGATTAAGATTTCCCTTGCCGTATTCCGTAACCATTTGAAATTACTGGATGAATTACTCCACGATTTTGATGCTACAAAGTTCCACACTGGCGAACCATTGGAACGCTTGATGTGCTTAGATGCCGCCGCAGAGTATGTGCAAATCAGCAAGGAAATGGAAAGCCGTTTCATGAGCCTTTCCCGCAAAATGAAAGCGGCGTATGAGATTTGCTTTCCGTCCGGTGAACTGACAGACGTTGAAACGGCAAAGGCCCAGTTTTATCTTGCCATCCGTTCTATCATTTATAAGCAGACGAAAGGTGATGCGCCGGACGCTGAAGTAATGAACCGCGTGGTCGAAAAGATGGTACAGGAAGCTATCTCCTGCACGGGTATCGAAAATATCGTTAATGCGGGTAAACCCGAAGACTTGTTCAGCGAAGATTTTATGAAGCAGCTTGATGAAATCAATCTGCCTATTTCAAAATTCAATGCCCTTTTGAGATTGCTACGGAAAACAATATCCGGCTACAGCCACGTAAACAAGGTAAAAGCAATTGAATTTGACAAACGGTTGAAGGCCGTTGTGGACAGTTATAACGATAGAGATAAACTCGTTTTCACGAGCGAGGTGGTCGCTGAATTTATCAATGGGCTTTCGGATGAGTTGATAAAAATATTTAAAGACATCCAAACCGACAGAACTTCATTCGAGGCGTTGGGTATCACCTATGAGGAAAAGGCGTTTTATGACATCCTTGTAAAAGTGCGAGATGACAATGGATTTCCATACGCTGATGAAAAGTGTCTTGTCCTTGCCAGAGAAATAAAAATACTGGTTGATGACAAAGCACAGTTTGCCGATTGGTCGACCCGCGATGATATAAAGAACCAGCTCAACAGGGATTTGACCGTGTTGCTCTATAAAAACGGTTATCCGCCCGAATGGGATGAGGAAGTATTCGAACGAGTACTTGAACAAGCCGAAAACTTCAAGAAGTGGTCGGATTAAGGAGGCAGGCAGATGAGCAAATATAAATCAGCAATAGAAAAAATAATCGTTTCTGAGGCTACATTTCAAAATAGCCCAGAACGAGAAATTGAGCCATCGTGGATTAACTTCTTCTACGGCAACAACGGTAGCGGTAAAACGACTATTTCAAGGATGATACGGAATGGGCAAGGGTTGACATTTGGCAACGCTGCTCAAGCTGATGAATTTGCTACTGTCGTTTTTAATCGAGACTTTATTGACGAGGAACTCAAATTCGATATTATGCCCGGAGTGGTAATGCTCAGTAAAGAAGCTTCTGATAAGCAACAGGAAATTGTGGGAAAGCAAAAAGAACAGGAACAGCTAAAGGGGCAACTCCAAACGGCAAACGACGAGGCGGATGCAATCCAAAAGAAGCGGGACAAATTGAAAGCCAGCCTTGATGCCGCAATTTGGAAAGCTGCAGCAAAGTACAAAAAGGTTTTCGGGGGCAAAGGCGATTTGAGTTCTACGGCTCGGTGTGTTCAAAGAGTATGCAGCACCGCTCCCGTCGAGCGTAATTTTGACGATATAAAAGCCCGTTACGAATCTGCAACCGACCCGAATGCCACACGATATGATGCCGCCCCACTACAATTATTGGATTTGACAAAGATTGAGAGTGCAGAAACATACTCACTTCTCGGACAAGCGATAATCAGCACAGCCGATAATGCTTATAGCCGATTCTGGCAGAATTTGCACGCGATGGATTGGGTCAATACTGGGCATACCCATTATTCTGAGAACGCAGAGGGTTGCTGTCCATACTGCAAACGGGAACTACCCAGCGATTTTGAAGAACAATTCCTCGCCTGCTTTGACGCAAAATACTCTCAAGATTGCGCCCGTCTTGGTGAATTTGGGCGTAAATATGCCGAGTATATGACAGCTACATTTATAGAGCCGTTAAGACGATACATTGAGTTAATTCCGCAGACAGGATTCGGCGATTGGAAAGCATATGGCGAACAGTTAAAATTGATTGAAAATACAGTACAGATGAACAATCAAAAAATTGCCGCGAAAATTGAAAAGCCTTCGGAAGTAGTCGGACTCAACAGTATAAGAGAATATGTCGAACGAGTAAACGAGCTTCTCGCCGAAACAAATAAGCTGTTTGAAGCCAACAACAAAATCTTCGATGCTAAAGGCAAAACCTGCGAAGATTGTATCAATGAAGCGTGGGAGCTGTTGGCCTTCGAAACGAGCGGAGATAGAGCTGCGTATGACGCTGAGGATAAAAAGTTGGCAACCGCCAGCTTTCAAAAAGTAACCGCTATAAAAAAACTTAATAGTTCGCTCGGTGTCCTCAAAAATGAAATTCGAGAATTGTCAGACAAAATGGGTGGCACGGCGTCCACGGTTGATAAAATCAATGTACTGCTCCAAAAGACAGGGTTCAGAGGATTTCAACTACGCCCCCACGCGAGAGTTCCTGATAAATATGAAGTTGTCCGCGAAGACGGTGAGGTTGCCAAAGGCCTAAGCGAAGGTGAAAAGAACTTTATAGCTTTTCTGTACTTTTATTTTTATGTTCAAGGGGCGTGGCGCAAAGAAGACCTCGTTAAGGGAAAAATTGTAGTGATTGACGACCCTGTTTCGAGTATGGATAGCGGTGTTCTTTTTGTCGTCAGCTCACTCGTCCGAAAACTTGTTGAAGACTGCTTTTTAGACGGCGGCCAATTCAACATTAAGCAGATTTTTGTCTTGACACACAATCCGTATTTCCACAAAGAAATATCCCATAAATATGAAACGAGCAGAGACGACATCGTTAAGAAATCATCGTTTTTCTTTGTCAAGAAATCGGATGATAATGTTTCTACCGTTAGAATCAGTGAAATGGAATGCGTCACGAACGAAAGCGGCGTAGAAAACGTGTCACCTGTTAAAAACTCATATGATGCTTTATGGTGCGAATACAGGGACGCGCGTCTTCCGGCAACGCTTCTCAGTGTAATTCAGAGAATTGTCGAATACTATTTTCTTCAACTTTGTAGTTACAGTATCGAGGATTTGCGAGAGCGGGTAAAAACCCACATCGGCGGGGACGACAAAAGGCAGCGGATAGCTGATGAAATACTTCGCTTCATCTATGACGAAAAATTCGATGCCGGAGACGGCATTAACTACGCACCAGACCACGACATACCGGCTTACAAAGAAGTGTTTGAGATGATTTTTGAAGCGTTGAGCCAAAAATCGCACTATCTCAAAATGTCTGGCGAATGTGAATGAGTTATTTGTAATAATCTGGACCATAATTCAGGCGATATAAAAAGGTTCTGTTAACTAAAGATGAAAAAATGAGATTTGAAATGCGAACCAGCATAGAAAAATGAAAGAATCAAGAGAGGAGGTTATCACATGAACGGCCATAAACCAATAAACGCCCGCAGGATTTCTGTTGCCGGATTTTCATTTCTCTTTGCCTATATTCTGTCGTTTCAGTTTGAGGGGCAGGTGCTGTACAGCCTGCTGGATTTGCGTGGAACAGACGCCGACCGTTACATACTGGCTGCAATTATCGCACATTTTGCAGGGCTTTTTACCTGCGGTCTGTTTGTCAAATCACAAGCGGCCGCCAGAAGCATGATGCTCGGCGGCATGGGCTTATGCTTAGCCGCTTCTGTTCCCTTCTTTTTTGCTCCCTCCTCTCTATGGTTGAGCGGACTGATTGTCAGCGGATACTTTAGTGGCTGCGTAGTGGCGGCATGGGGATTTTTTCTCAGGGCCTTTACGCCCAAGAACGAGCGCATTAAATCCTGCGCCGATGTTCTGATTTATTCCAATCTGCTGATGATTGCAGTCAACGTGTTTGCCATGAACCGGTCGCCGTTTATCGGGCTAAGCCTCTCGATGCTTTGTCTTGTAATCGGTATAGCCTTCATCTGGATGCTGCCGTTGGGGCAGGAGAATGAGCAGAACAAAACATTTAAAAACAAGACGCATGGCGGCATTAAAAACCAACTGATATTGCTGTGTTTTTTTGTCTTTATCATCACAATTAATTCTGGACTGATGTATCAGGTCATCAATCCTGCTTTTGAGCATCTAACGGGATTGGTGAGCTGGTATTGGGCCGTGCCTTATATCGTAGCGCTTGTTATTATGCGCAACTTACCTATGAAAGCAAAGCGTTCCAGAATTTTGTATATTGGAATGGCAATGATTATAGGAGCGTTCATCAGCTTTATGTTGTTAGGGCGAAATACCTCCGACTATTTGACTGTGGATACGCTGATGCTCGGTGCTTGCGGTATTTTTGATCTGTTTTGGTGGAGCATCCTTGGAGAAATGCTGGATTATAGCGACAATCCCACGCAAACCTTTGGCATTGGGCTTTCCGCCAATGTATTCGGCGTCCTTTGCGGAGGAGTCTTGGGGATGGCTGTGACATCTATGGGGCTTCCCGGTGCGGAGGTGGCGGTGATTGCCCTGACAGTGGTGTGCGTTACGCTGGTTATGCTACCGCCGCTGAACAACCAGCTTGTTTTACTGCTGAAAAGCCATGCTTATCTTGCTGCTTATGACAATATGAGCCAGTCACAGCAAACGGACATTGTTCGTCAAACTAAAACTCTTGATCCGCTGACTGTCCGGGAGCAGGAGGTATTGCAGCTAATCCTTTCAGGCAAATCCAACCGGGAAATTGCCGGGGCTTTGTTTATCAGTGAGAGTACTGTAAAAACACATGCAAGGAATATCTTTTCAAAATATGATGTAGGTAGTCGAGCAGAACTCATCAGCACCCTGCTTAAGAATCAAAGGGTTGAATGATACATAAAATCACATAAATATAGGGTTTAACTGGCCTCTCATACTAAAGTATGAGGGGCTTTTTTCTGCAAATTCATCCTTTCGAACGATGCTTTTTGAGGCATCCTTCCCTAAAATTTATATTGGAGGAGGTATGGTGCAAATGAAATTAATCCGCAAACGACGCAATGGATATGCCTTATTGTTCGCAGCCAGTATTTGTTTGGCGGTGTGGCTCGGCATGGCATTTATGTTAGAAGTGGTTTTCGTCTTTGGAGCTATCAGCCTTATCTCTCTCCTGTTATTGGTGAGGCAGAGCCGTCTGCTCTATGACGCAACACTCATTTGGGATAATCGCATCCTTGCGGTGCCATCTGCTCTCATCTCCATGGCGGGCCGCCAAATGAAAAAAGACACCGAGGAAACCGTAGTATCTACCTTTGGTATCCTCATCGGCAGTGAAATTTACCGGTGGGGTCTCGATGGGGTACATGGCGTGCGGCTGCACACCGCCCATATTGATCAGGAACGGATGTACCTGACCTTTGGCGACGCGGCCCAGACCATGCGGGTAGAGTTGCTGCACGGAATGACTCAAAAGCAGGCGCTGCTGGATGCCGCTCAAAAGCTGCTTCATGAAACTGGCGTAACGGCAGACATCACCGGATGGTAACACAAGAAGCAAAATATAAACATTGGAGGTAATGCAATGAAAAAGTATGTGTCTTTATTTCTGGCGCTTATTATGATTTTCACCCTTGCCAGCTGCGGCGGTAGAACAGATGAAAACACCACGGTATCCCTTCCCGCAGTAGCCGCAGAACGCGCCGCCGTGGAACAGGCGGGCGCGATAGCGACACAGCAGTACATCATCGCCCGGCTCAAAACTGAGGCGCTGATTGAGTATGACATTGAAAACGGCAGTATAGACGAGCTGAAAGCCATGACTGACGACACGCTGGAGGCATGGCGGCTTTGTGAGCTGGCCAGTGTCAAAGCAGTGGAATTGGCAGATTATGCTCAAAGTCTGCGCAGCTCCGCGTCTACGCAGGCGGCAACCATTTCCTATACCTCATCAAAACCCGCGATGATTGGTTTGTTTACTACGGTGGCCTACGCTGCCGAGGAAAACGTCGCTGTAAAATGGGCAAAGGATTTGACCACAAAATACGACGCCTACCCTTCAGGCCAAAAAATCAAGCAGCTTTCGGAAAACCTTGGAACCGATGCAAAAAATGCCTTTGCCCAGCTTAAAATGGCGCAGGCTATTTTAGAAGGTGCGGCTTATAACGATGAAGCCGATACTATTCAGAAGTACGAAAATGCGGCGATGGCGACAAAGACCGCTTGTAAAACAGGACTATATATTGGTGGCGTCATCGCCAGTGGAGGTACAGCCACGGGCATTTTAGAGGCAGGAGGCATGGTCATCAGTGGCGTTGATACCATTGTGGACATCGCTTCCACCGGCAGCACCATCATCCTTGGCGAAAACAACAAAGTGACAATGGCAGCCAACGACCTCAAGGATATTGTGGGCCCCATCGCATCCATCGCCGGAGGGGTCAACGTGTTCAGCGGAGACTCAATCAAGGCAGGAATAAAGGCCGGTGCGGAGTTTTCAAAACAGATGGGGTCTTTGGATAAGCTCAACTATATCGGGGAGAGCGTACTGGATTTAGTCAGCGAGGGAAAGATACTTGGCGGCACGATTACCGTGGGCGGTGACGGCGAGACCACCGTAACTATGACCGAGATCAGCACAGAAGGAAAAACCCCCGATGAGGTGGCAAAGGAATTAAAGGAAGCGGGTCTGCCCGTGCCGGAGAAAGGAGAGCCCAAGACCGCCACAGAGCTGGCAGAGGAAATAGAGGAAGAATACTATTACACCGAGGAAGAGCTGAACGAGGTCATAGAAAATCTGCGAAATCTGCTCTACGAGATGTTCTTGGATTCCGAAGAAGAACCCACGGAAACGCCTCCTGCCGAAGAACCAACCGAGGAATCTACCCCTCTACCGGCTGAGGCAATTGGTGGGCTTTCCATAGATGAGATTGTGGGGACTTATGATGGGACATTGATAAATGATAAAGGTGATACCGACAAAGGCTCAATGATTTTCAGCAAAGATGAGAGCGGTCAGCTTATAGAAGATGGCAATGTTTATCGCTATGACCAAGCTACGGGTACTGCAACCTTTACTCTTGACTTGAAGACCGGCTCTGGAACAATAACGCTTGTGTTTGCCTCTAAGAACGGTACAGTTCATTTTTCTGGTACTTACGTTGTGGTTGGCGAACACGGCACAGCGACAATCCATATGGAAGGAACTAAGGTCGATTGAAGGAAAAATCAACTCAGTTAAAACCTAAATGATTAAGGAGGTTGTTTTCATGAAAAAGATGTTGATTATTTTATTATCGCTAATGCTGCTTTTTACCCTTGCCGCCTGTGGCGGTGATGGTGGCGGCAAAGCACCGTCCGAAAGCTCCGCGCCCGCCGAATCGGTCAATGCTCACTCCGACGAGGCGAGAGCGGATGAAAACAGGTATTACGGTATCGGCGAGGCGGCAGAGACAAACGGGCTTTCCATCACTATTGACGGGACGGAGCCTTTCGATTATACAGGTATGCTTTCAAGGCCGAAGGATGGATTTGAATATGTGAAGGTCTGGTTTACCTTCACAAATGTCTCCGGCGAACCCATAGGTTCCCCGAACAAGAAGGATATCTATATCATCTACGAGGAAGGACCCACCGGGGACGACAGCGACATGACCTCGGAGGAAAATTCACAGGTGATGTCGGATGTGGCTGACAGGAACGAGCGGTATATGGAGGACATAGAGCTTGCCCCTGGCGAATCCACCGGCGGCTGGATGGTCTATCAGCGGCAAACCGACAGAAGCGAGGTCACCATGCACTATTACTCCGGCTTTGTCAACGTCGCGCCGGATTTGAGGTTCAGCTTTGCGGTTGAGTAAGCCGACAGAAAGGAGCTTTGCGCAATGAAACGAAAAATATTATCTATTCTGCTTGTAGCCGTCATGCTGCTGTCCGCTATAGCAGGTCTTGCAGGATGTGGAGAAAGTGGTTTTGCCTCAACCAAAATTGCTTCGGACAAAGGAGCAGAAATCGGGAATCTGAAAAAGGACGGCTGGATAGTATCGGTTCCTGCTGGAGCTTTTGACGGGGATGTAAGTTTCAACGTGGCGAAAGCCTCCGAGAGA
>Ga0123326_1002809_pt1 | contig 12867 bp, 10 predicted proteins | sample BioC13SIPDNA_FD_89739 | JGI IMG/M metagenome (GOLD analysis project Ga0123326, IMG submission 89739) | Anaerobic biogas reactor microbial communites from Washington, USA - Biogas_R1_A C13 SIP DNA | ecosystem: Engineered > Bioreactor > Anaerobic > Unclassified | place: Washington, USA | collected...
CTCGAAAGACGAGACCGCCAGGTCGGTGGCCAGCATTCGCCGATCCTGGAGTTGCTCCAATCGCATGGCACGATGCTTCAGCGGCTTCAGGCTCCCGGTCTTTCTGCGAAGCCGCAGGCCCAATTTGGCAAACGTGTTCGTCCAGAAACTGATGGGCTTGTCCATGAGATATTCCTTGGCAGGGAGTGTTCACCCTTGACTGGCAACGACGCGACCTACAAGAAAGCCGATGCATCCACTCTTGGCTGTATGATCGTTTACAACCCGTGTAACGAGTCGGCAATTGACCAAAACCGGCCGTTCCCCGAAGTTCGCGAAAATCCTATGGCCCAACCAAACCGTGAAGCAAGACGCAAACGAGAAGAAGAGTCAGCGGTGCCCCAAACCGCGTTCGGAGTCTAAGACATCTCCGAAGAGTTTGTCAAGTATCTTTGGTGAGGTTGATCCGAAAACCGTGCTGGTGAGGGGGCAAAGCACAGAGTTGGAACTTGGCAATGCAGTCATGGGAGCTACGATCGCATCGGGTGCCAACGCCATGTGGACAACCACGTGGCCGCCCTGATTTGGCCCATGAACCGTTATTACTAACAGGAATTTCTGGCAATAATTGTGTTTCGGCGCCGAGTGGCAGGATCGTCGCGTCAGGAGTGCCCGGCCAATATGACAGAAATCGTGAAAGGACTTCAAGTTATCGCGGGCGACGACCGTACTTGCCGGCTCGGCCCACCCCCGAAACGTGGCAACAAGGATGGGTACGCATCTTTCTCCAGGTTCCCAAAATCGGTTACACTGCGGCTGCCGCGCAGGGCGGGACGACCGGCAGCCGACGTAAGTTGCCCGTGGGTGACAACGTCCGGGTGTTGCCATTTGCGTGGATCACGGTGTGGTGGTTTAATGTTGCACCCGGCAGGAGCGGCCCAGTTGAAGGTGGTCTGCTCCTGTGTGTAAACGTCTCAGTATTCTTTGAGGTTAGTAACTGCCAAAGAGCGTCGGAGGCTCAAGATGCCGCGTACGGTTTTGTTCGCTTGGGAATTGGGGGGAGGGCTGGGGCATCTCGCACCGGTCGTGCCCCTGTTCGCCCGCTTGCGAGAAAGGGGATATCGTGTCGTTCTGGCTGCCCGCGACGTTTCCCGGGCCAGACCGCTCCTGGGCGGTTGTGGCATAGAACTGGTTCAAGCCCCGATCAAGACGAACAAGGCGGGGGAGCGAGTCGATCCGCTGCGGTCGTTCGGGCACATCCTCTTCAATTGCGGACTGGCCGATTTCGAGGAGTTTGCGGCCTTGGCCGAGGCATGGCGCAACTTGTTGGCCTTGGTTCGGCCCGACCTCGTGCTTTGCGATCATGCGCCGGTTGCCCTGGTCGCTGCCCGAGCGTTGTCAACGACTTGCGCCACGATCGGCACGGGCTTCTGCTGCCCGCCCGACGTGTATCCTATGCCCGATTATCGTCCCTGGTTGCCGAACGCGGAAGAAGCCATTCGGCGCGACGAAGATCGGGTGACTCGGAATGTGAATCGGCTGCTGGAGGAATGGAACTGCGATCCCATCGATCGTTTGGGGCAACTCTACAGCGGGGTAGACGAGTGCTTTCTGACGACGTTTCCCGAACTGGATCATTACCCGCAGCGTGAGAACGGGCGCTACTGGGGTCCCCTTGGCCTGCCCATGGGCGAGACGCCCGTTTGGCCCGAAGCAGAAGGCAAGAAGGTATTTGCCTATCTGAAGCTGACCAAGGACCTTCCCGGAATCCTCCGTGCCTTGCAGGATCATCAACTCTGCTCGCTGGTCTACGTCGAGCGATTACCCTTCCGGTTCAAGGTCCACTACCAATCCGATCGCCTTCGATTTGCCTCGGGGCCCGTCGACCTGGAGGCCGCGGGTCGGCAGTGCGATCTGGCGATCCTCAACGGCGGTCACGGCTCGACGGCCACGATGCTGCGGTTCGGATGCCCCATCCTGCAAGTGCCGATGAACCTGGAACAGGCACTGACCGGCCTGACGGTGGAACGGATGCAGGCCGGCTTGTGCGTCGATCCGGAACGCCCGTCTGAGGCGCCGCGAAAGCTCCGAGCCCTGCTTGCCGGCGACGAGTTCAAGGCCGGTGCCGCACGGTTTGCCGAGAACCATCGCGACTTCGACCCGGCCGGTCAGATCGAATTGCTCGTCAAACGGGTGGGTGAACTGGCAGAATCACCATCCTCTTCGGCAAATCGGTCCGGGGAAGATCGTGCCGGAAACAATACACAGGCCGCCTCGATAGCCGGCGCGCGAGCCTGCGAATCCCGGGCACGAAACCGCAGCCGCCGTTGCCTGCCGGCGGATCTGGCGGCCGTTTCCGTCTTCTTCAATCCGGTGGGCTACCGCTCGACCGTTGAGAATTTCCGCAAATACTATCGCAGCATGCGGGAGCAGGGGATCGAGTTGCACGCGGTTGAGGTTGCGTTCGGCAGCGGACCGTTTCATCTGGCCGACTTGCCGGGGGTGCAGCAAGTCCGCACGTCCGACGTGATGTGGCAACTGGAGCGGATGATCAATCACACGATCGCCGGCCTGCCGGACCGTTTCACCAAGGTGATCTGGATCGACACGGACGTCTTCTTTGAGAATCCTGGCTGGTTTCGCGACACGTCGGAAGCCCTCGATCGGTACGTGGTCGTTCAGCCGTTTCACGATGCGGTCTGGCTGAAAGCCGACGGCGGAGAGTTGCGACGCCGGCAGGGGATGGTCTCGGCCATGCGAGACTATCCCGAACAACTGGGTGATCCGACGAAGATGCATCCGGGGTTTGCATGGGCCGCCCGCCGCGAACTGATTTCCAAACACGGCGTGCCTGACTTTTGTTTGGTGGGCGGCAATGATCGCATCTTTGCCAACGCCATCTACAATCTCGAATGGGCGGAAGAAATGTCCTACTTTCCCATGGGGCTGCAGCGACGAATCCGAGCGTGGAAGACGGCCTTTGCCGCCGACGTGGACGCGCGTGCCACCTGGATCGACGGAACCGTTTACCATCTCTGGCACGGCGAACTCGTCAATCGCCAGTACAAGGTGAGAAACATACCGCTTCTGAACTACAATTACGACCCGGCCGTCGACGTCAAGATCGGTGCCGACGGAGCATGGCATTGGACCACCGACAAACCGGGACTCCACGAAGAGGTTCGAGCCTACTTTCATGCGAGGCGCAGCGACGGGTAGGGAGCGACAGGCATGGCAACGCTCATCTCACTGTGCACGACAGTTCGAAATCGCCGAAGCCAGTTCCAGGCGACGTTCTGCGATAACCTGAACGCACTTTCGACGTGTCAGAACGTCGAATGGATCATCCTCGACTATGGCTCCAGCCAGAACGAGTTTGAACTGTTTCGCAAGGCTCATCCGCCGACCTGGGTCCACTGGGTTCGGATGGAGGCCGCCTATTGGCACACTCCCCGGGCGAAGAATGCGGCCGTTCATGCGTCCACCGGCGACATCGTCATGAATTTCGACGTGGACCAACGGTTGAAGAACGCCATCGCCGCGGCCCAGAAGGCCGGTGACCGTACCCTTGTCCATAATTGGTCGGGCGTCTCTCGAGACGGGACATGCGGGCGGATTGCCTGTTCGCGACGCGTGTTTGACCGCCTTGGCGGCTACGACGAAGACTTTCTGCCGTGCGGCTACGACGACCTCGACCTGATCGCTCGTGCAGCCGCTTCGGGCGTCAAGGTCGCGAAGATTAACTGCGGCCCGAATGCAGCGATCCCCAATACGACGGAAGAGGCCATTTCCGACTGCCGGGTCGAAGGTGTCACCTGGAAAGCCATGGAGAAGGCAAATCACGTCCGCTCCGACTGGAACATCGGCATGGGGATTCTGGTAGCCAACCAACGCAGGTGGAGCCGTTCTTGATGAGAGGCTCAAGAGAATGTTGGTTCATCCGGCAGTGTAGTGTCGATTACTTGAGCGTCTGATATTCGACGTCACGTGACAAGGAATCGCATGCTGTCTACTCTTCAGACTGTCAAGCACGCCAGTCTGCTGGATTCGGAGAACGGTCGTGGCCACGGCGACACACGAACTTACCGCTGAACAGGGTAGGACGCGGCTGTTCGGCATTGATTTCACGCCAGCCGCCAATGCCCCGTCTTCGCACTGCCCTCAAACACGATCTTTCCTCCGTCGCGAAGCTCGGCCAATGCTCGCCGCACCATCGAGCTACTCCGACCAGTTCTCGCAATAATCTGGCTCTTACGAATCCGGTTTTCCCGCTTCAACTCGCCCAGGATCCAGAACGACAGGGAATCCCCTGACGTCTCGTCGGATTCGTCCTGCACAACCACTTCCGAGACATCCGGCGACTCACAATCCACCGAGAGCAGCCCCCTGCATTCGACGACTGTGAGCTTATCCGAAAACCTGTATCCATGCTGACGATCGTTCACAATCAGGTCGCTCGCCGGATCAATCTCGACTCCTGCTTCGGCAAGAAGCGTCCGCCGCACTCGCTGGCGAAAGTTCCGGATCGCTCCGGCCACGGCTGGGGCACCGCCTTCGCTACCGATGATATCAGCCAGTTCCTCGCCGCTGTGAGCTCGGCCGCCATGGAGCACATCCAGAATCTTGCGGATCACGCTGCTATCTTCGTCGCCGCAGATCTTCACGCCGCAAAGCTCCACTCGCGTCGGGTAGAACACCAGTTCGCCGCCATCGAAGTGCCGCGGTTCTGGGTCTCCAGGCGTTTGTGGGCGCGGCATGGCGGGAAACTCGTCGCGCCCGGTGCCTCGCAGAACCTCCTCAATCACTCGCTCCAGCGGTGGGTCGGATTCCGAAAACGGCTTCTGCACAAAGTCGTTGGCACCGTATTTCATGACCTCCACGGCGAGCTTGTGGTCACCGCGGCCGTGGGCGGTCATCACGATTACTGGAAAGCCCTGTGTAGACCGGACCTCACGGACAAGGTTCTTTCCGTTTCCGATGCGAGTGGGGCTGCCAAACCGCACGGGAATCTCCAGATCGAATAGCCCGTACGAAAACCTCCCCTGGTCGAGCAGCCTTCTGGCATCGTTCTGGGTCTCGGCCACCTCGCACGTGTGGCCCATCGAATCCAGCCGATCCTGAACTTCCTCCAGAACATCTTGATTGTCATCCACAACGAGCGCATGAAACGTCACGGTCTCTCTCCTGGTGTCGTAATGGGCATGGTGACAGTAACGACGGTCCCTTGGCCGTCTTGGCTATCGATGGAAAGTGAGCCCCCGTGGGCTTCAATCATCCGCTTGGCCGTGGGTAGGCCGAAGCCGGTGCCGTAACCGGCCTTCGTGGTGCCTCCAGGCACGAATCGCCGAACCTCAGCCAGATCCGCCCTTGAGAGTCCCTGGCCGTCATCTTCGATGATGATCTCCAGCCGTTCTGGATCGATTGGGCGGGCAATGACACGAATTGTGCCCGGCTTGAACTCAGTAAGGCTGACGGCGAAGGCCTCGTAGGCGTTCTTGATGAGATTCGAGATGGCGCGTACGCCCACCGGGTCCGAGGGACATAGAAACACCGCCACCACCGTCCGTGCTGCTGGCAGGTTGACGCTCCCGTCGGCCACGGTGCCCGCCCCGGTAACGGCCGTGTAGGGGTAGGCGGAAAAATCCAGCATGTTGTGCATGTTCGCCTGTTCCACATAGGGTGCCAGCATCGACATGGCCGACCAGTTGTGAAGGGTCTTCCCGGTGCGGTTCATCGGAAACGCCTTGTGCGTGTCCAGGTAATTGTGCACCGCGATTCCCAGTTGATGGAGGTTGTTGCTGCATGTCATGCGGCGAGCGGCCTCACGGGCTGCCTGGACGGCGGGCAAGAGCAGCGCGATCAGTATCCCGATGATGGCGATCACGACCAACAACTCGACTAAGGTGAATGCGCGGCGTCTCATTTTTCGGGACCTTCCAGGGAGCGTCTGTCGGTGTGATATTACGAACATACCATTAGTATTACGCACGGCGGCATCTTGTGCAATTACCCGGATTCCGTGTACAACGCGGCCGGCAAACGCAATGGCGTAACATGCTTCTGTGCAATAGGTTGCGACTGAGATGGACCGGCCTGCGACGATCCGTCCGGGCCAGGTTCTCCCCCCAAGCCCAACCGTCTCACATGCAACAACGAGAGATTCCCCAGAGCACGCCGTTTCCCCATTTCGGCGGTCGTTGAACCACAATGCAACTGGTAATACAATGACTTAATTCGTATTACCACCTCTCTCCGCGGCGTAGCAAGATGGATCTGGACAACTGGGACCTAGGCCAATTTGTCTACAACACGAGCCTGCTGCTGCTCTACCCCACTCTTCTGCTGCTGAGCCTGAGCTTTCTGCAGACAGTGTGGCACCTTGGAGAACTGGTCCACGATACGTGGCTCGGACGCTCCCGCCGAAATACACAGGTTGGCCGGCAACTCCGGAACCTGGCCCTCGGCGACGGGACGTCGCTGGCCGGTTCGCTCGCAACCGTAGCGGAATGCCGCTGTCAACATCCGCACCTGAGACGGTTCGTACGCGACCTGCTCGATCAGCTCGATCGCGGCTCGCCGGCGACACTCCCAGCGAGACTGGACCACATGGTCGCGCAGGTTGAGGCGGAACTGGCTCGCGACGTGAACCGGGTTCGTGTCCTGGTCCGACTCGGCCCTCTTCTTGGGTTAGCCGGCACCCTGATTCCCCTGGGGCCTGGTCTCATGGCCCTGAGTGAAGGCGATTTGAGTACCCTTTCGGCCAGGCTGGTGGTAGCTTTCTCGACGACTGTGGTGGGGCTGCTGGTCGGCGGTTTCAGCTACGTGACCGCCATGGCCCGAGCCCATACAGCCGACCTGGTGGTCAGCGACGTCGAGTTGGTGGCCGAGGTCGTCTGCGCGCTCCTGGGTCTGCAGCAGGAGCATCGTGGGAGCCAGCAAGGCGCGCGGCTGGAAACCGAGGAGACCTCCCCATGAGACAAAGAAGACGCCGGCGATTCATGGACGCCGCGGCAGAAGATGACCCTTTGAGCCTGGTTGCCAACCTGTTCGATCTCTCGATCGTTCTGGCAATCGCCTTCCTGCTGACGGCGCTCGGAGCGTTGAGCATGGGCAACATGATGCGATCGAGTGACGATTGGGTTCTCATGCGGCGGAGCGATTCGGGACAGACGGAAGTGCTCTCGCGGCAGGGCAGGACGATTCGAGTTCAGCAATTGAGCGCGAGGGAAGCGGGAGGGCAGGGAATGCGTCTGGGAGTCGCCTACGAGTTGGAGAACGGAGAGGTCATCTATGTGCCGGATTAGGCGTGGTCGAGGGTTCGTGGCATGGTCCGTTTGGATGCTTCCGATCGTGGCCCTCCTGATGCCCCAACTGGGCAGATCCCAGGATCCCCCTGTTCCGGCCGCAGAGCCCGTCAAGCCCCCTGCTTCCGCCGAAGGGCCGACACGCAGCAAGGCCTCCGGAGGGCCGGTGCGATTGGCGGTGCTCACGGTGGCGGTTCACACGCCGATTCTGGTTCGGGCGTATGACCGCTTTCGCCAGCAATACGGAACCGACAGACTGGAAGTGGACCTGTGGGTTGAGCAGGACTGGGCCGAGTCGCCCCGCCCACTCGAGCTGGGCCACTACGACATGATTCTGGCCCTGCGCTGTTCGATCCCGGGACTCGAGGAGGCCGTGTCGGCTGCCGCGAAACAAGGAGCGTGGGTTGTAAGCCAGTCGAATCTGCAATACCGTGACTGTGCCGTTCTTCTGGACGATCTTCCCGACTTGGCATCCTACTATCGCCAACGCGGCGCGACCAACATGGTGGGCCTCTACGAGAAGATCTGCGAGCATTTCGAGGTGCCTGGAGTAACCGCCCGATCACCGGTGCCGGCCGCCGACGAAGGGATCTATCATCCCGACTCTAGCGATGTCTTTCCCGACGCCCAGAGCTACTGGAAATGGTATCAGACCCGTCCAGGCTACAGGCCTGACGCCCCAAAGGTCGGCATCTTTGTCTACAACACCTTGTATCTGAACGACGAGACCGATTACTTCACCCAGCTCATCCGCGGGGTGGAGCAAGCAGGCGCCAGTCCCGTTCTGGGGTTCTGGTTCATGCCGGTCGGACAGGACCAGAACAACGAGTCGCCACTGAAGCGGCTCTTCGACGGGGTCGACGTGGTCATAAGTTCCAGTTTTCGGCTAACGAGCGAGAAGCCGCATCACTACGCGGCGCTCCACGATCTCAACGTGCCCGTGCTCAACAGCATCATCCTGAACGTGGCCCGGGAAGAATGGAGCGGGAGCCGCCAGGGGATTCCGGGCAACTATCTTCTCAATGGCATCGTCTCCCCGGAATTCTCGGGGTTGATCGAACCGACGGTGATTGCCGCACGACAGCCGGTCACAAATCCCAATACGGGACAACAGTACTTTCGGACGGTGCTGATCGAAGACAACTACCGCTGGCAGATCCGGCGGGCCCTCGCCTGGGCGAAGTTGAGGCGGACGGCGACGGCGGAGCGACGAATCGCAATCTTGTTCTACAACCATAGCGGCGGCAAACAGAACGTGGGTGCCAGCTACTTGAACGTCACCGCAAGCCTGGAAGCCATCCTGGCCGATCTTGCCAACCGGGGTTATCGCATCGAAGGCGAGATCGACCGGCAGGCCATCGTGGATTCGATGCTCTCGGTGGGACGCAACGTGGGACAATGGGCTCCCGGAGAACTCGATTCGCTCGTCGAGAAGGGAGCGCTGCTCTGGCCGGTCGAAGAGTATCTGGCCCACTATGACCGCTTGCCGGAGAATGTGAAGCAACAGATCAGCCAACAATGGGGCCAGCCGCCCGGCGACCTGATGACGGTGACTCGCCAGGGGAGCAAGTTCTTCGTGCTGCCGGCCTTTCAGATGGGCAACCTTCTCCTGGCACCGCAGCCCTCACGGGCTTCCTCCCAGAAACAGGCCTCGCTCTATCACGACACCTCCACTTGGCCCACGCATCAGTACCTGGCATTCTACTTCTGGCTCCAGCACCAGTGGCAGGCCGACGCCGTGGTCCATCTCGGACGGCACGGCACCATGGAATTCCTGCCGGGCAAGAGCAACGGTCTCTCCTGGGATGATCCGCCTGCCCTGGTGTTGGGAGATCTGCCCAACATCTACCCCTACATCGTCGACGGGATCGGCGAGGCCGTCGCAGCGAAACGCCGCGGGCAGGCACTCCTGCTCACCCACGCCACCCCGCCCCTGACCGGCACAGGCCTCTACGGCGAACTGGCCAAACTGCAGGAACTGACCAACAACTACGCCAAGGCCCGCGATCAGAAGCAAACAGGACTGCAGGCCGAGTACTATGCGAGCATCGTCCGCCTGGCTGGCGAGTTGGGATACGCCGGCCGGCACGAAGGGAACGACGACGATGAACGCCACGAAACAACGGAGCCCTCCATGTCGGCCGAGGACCACGAAGTCCACCGGATCGAACACTGGCTGACCGAGGTCAAGTCGCAGACGGGGCCCCGTGGTCTGCACACCTTCGGCCAATCCTATTCCCAGGCCGACGCGGAGGACATGATCCTGCACGCGTTCCAGGATGAGCTGGAGAAACTGCGAGCTGGAGGGCTCTCGGCCGACGAGCAAAAGGCCTGGCTGGCGGCGGCCGGAACCGGCGATGCCGCCCCCCCCGAACCCAAGGCAAGCGACGAGACGACCGGTTCCGACGAGCCTGAAGATAATCCTCGCGATCGAATTTCTGCCGCCTTGTGGCACATGCGCCACAACCGGGAACTCGACTACCTGGCCAGTGCCCTCGACGGCCGGTTCGTGCCGGTCGGGCCGCCGGGCGATCCCTTGTCGAATCCCGGCATCTTCCCTACGGGGCGAAACCAGTACCAATACAACTCCGACAAGATGCCCACACGCGAGGCCTGGGAGGTGGGCAAGCGAATGGCCGAGCAGACCCTCCAGCTCCATCGCCGGCAGCACGGCGACTTTCCCGGCAAGCTCAGCGTCACGCTCTGGGCCAACACCATGATCAGGACCCACGGAGCCCTCGAATCGGAGATCCTCCATTTCCTCGGCGTGGAACCGGTCTGGAACCGACGCGGCGATGTGGAAGACGTGAAGCTGATCTCACCCCTGGGGCGCCCCCGTGTCGACGTCGTGATGACCGTCACGGGCATGTACCGCGATTCGTTTCCCGAGAAGATGCTCCTGCTGGACAAGGCCGTTCGCCTGGCTCACCAGGCGCCTCCCGAATCCGAATTCCCCAATCACGTTCAAATCAACACGGACAAACTGGCCCGCGATCTGGCCGGGCGAGGAACAACCGACGAACAAAGCCGAAAACTCGCCCTCCTGCGCATCTTCGGAGCCCCGACCGGAGTGTACGGCACGGGCGTCGATGGTTTTGTCAAGGATTCCCACAACTGGGCGCAACCCATGGAGGTGGCGACCCGGTACCTGGACCGGATGTCCTGCGCCTACTCCAGCGACGGCTGGGCGCAGCCGGCCCCCGAGATCTTCCAGCAGCAATTGCGCGGAGTGCAGGGGGTGATCCATGGCCGCAGCAGCAATCTCTACGGAGTCATGGACCTGACCGAGAACTTCGAGTACCAGGGCGTCTTGGCCCTCACCGTCGAGCAACTCGACGGCAAACAGCCGGACTTGTATGTCAACGACCTGGTTCGAGGCGAGGAGGTCCAGAGCGGACGCGAGGCTGTCGTGCTCGAACAGTTGAGCCGATACCAGAATCCGGAGTTCATCCGCGCAATGATGGCGGAAGGATACGACGGGGCCAGGTACTTCAGCCGCATTGCCGATAACCAGTTCGGGTGGGACGTGGTCAGCGACGTGATCACCGCCGACGACTGGCAGAAATACGCCGAGATCTACCTGGACGACAAGTGCGAACTGGGCCTTCGCAACTTCTTCGAGCAGAACAACCCACACGCGTTGCAGAACACTGCTTCACGGGTACTGGAAACCCATCGCAAGGGTCTTCAGAAACTGGACGCCAAGACCCTTGAGCTGGCCGCTCGTGTGTATGTGGAAACGGTGGCCCGACACGGCGCGGCCTGCGCGGCGCACATCTGCGCGGGAGGGGAGCTCAACTCCTTTGCCGAACAGATTGCCGGCGCTTCTTCGCAGCTTGCCGAGGGAACGTTGGAGAAGTTTCGCCGACAACTGCAGCGAACGGGCAATACCAACTTGGCGGCGGCTTTCACACTCCAAGGAGCTTCGGATCGTCCGACAGCCGCCCCGCAACCTGTTGTGGGGCAGGTGATGACACCCCCGGTGACGCCGCCGCAAGGCGCCACGCCGGTCGTCAAACCGGCGCCGCTGCTGAAAGCGGACGACCAGGCCAAACCGGGGCCGCCTGCAGAGCCGCGCAGTAAGGTCGCGGAACGTTCGCGGAACTCCCAGCACGTGGCGGCACTCGTCGCGATTCTATCCATCCTCACTTTCGCCGCTGGAATAGTCTGGCGAATTCGACACAATCGGTGATCGGCATCGTCTGTTTGACAGAGCCAACAGAGCTACTTGCTGCCCAACCGATTGCCAAGCGAGCGAGTCGGCCTACGTTCTTGGTCTTTTCTGAGTAGGCCGCATGCCCAGTGGGCCCGGTCGACGACCTTGGTGTCGAGAATCGGACTTTCTTCGGAGCACCGGAATTCGGCTCGACAGTTGCCTTCGAGGCGGAAAACACGCCGGAAGCCGCCCGGCTGTTTGAAAAGCAACTCCGCGAGATCCTGAAAGGCCGCATCGGCCGCGTCATCGGCGCATTCCGGCAGATGGCGAAGAAGCGGAGATTGAAAAGAAGCGAGCTGGAGAAACTCGAATGCCATCTGGGATACTTCGAGAACAACCGAGTTCACATGAAGTACGATGAATACCTGATGCAAGGCTATCCGATTGGCAGTGGCGTCGTGGAAGGTGCGTGTCGCCACCTCGTCAAAGACCGGATGGAACGTACGGGCATGCGGTGGTGTATCGATGGTGCACAGTGCATCCAGGGCTTGCGAGCTGTCTATCTCAACGATGACTGGGACGCATTCCAAGTCTACATGATCCGACATGAACAGAATCGACTTTACCCTGCCCGTAGTCGGCTGCTCAAGACCTTCCCATCCCGCAAATAGGGGAGCGGATCGCAGATTGCAGCCAAAACGTATGACCAATGTGAGGCACGCCGAAAAAGGACCGATTTCTAGGACCGATCTGCCCGCGTTTCTGACCGTCTGCAACCTGCATGGGTTGTTCCCTCTGAAGAGTGGAGGGCCAGGTTGCCAACCTGCACATGTCGCCCCGACCTGTGCGCGCAAGAACTCGCGTGGCTTCCCTGTCAACGTGCCGATCGAGCCGGCCGACCCCCCAATTCGGATGGCTATCCGCAGTCATGGAACTTCGGCAAAACGCCTCCGGCAGCAAGGACACTCGCCGTCGAATCCTCTGATCGCCGTCGAATACTCTGATCGTCGCCGAAAAGGCGGACGGCTGAGGAATGGTCCTGATTGCCTTGAATGCCGGCGGGCGAGCGTGCCACCAAACGGCCAGAAAGGGGATCGGTGGATACGATCACCACGTGCCAGCTTGCAGCGGGGCCCCGTCCGGCAAGACCAAGAGCCTGTCAAAAAAAGTCGACCGACTGCCGCGGGGCACATCTTATCTGTTCTATGATCCGACCCCCGGAGAAACTCGATAAGCAGCCGACTGGTCTCCTCGGGCTGTTCCTGCTGAACCCAGTGACCCGCGCCGTCGATCATGTGTACGCCTCGCAGGTCCGTGCAAGCCCGGTTCTGCATCTGCTCGAGAGCACCCGGACTCTGATAACTGCCCCAGTCGCTGGCACCGGAGATGAAGATCGACGGCTGGTCAATGGTACGATCCGCAAAGAGC
>Ga0123326_1002816_pt1 | contig 12852 bp, 11 predicted proteins | sample BioC13SIPDNA_FD_89739 | JGI IMG/M metagenome (GOLD analysis project Ga0123326, IMG submission 89739) | Anaerobic biogas reactor microbial communites from Washington, USA - Biogas_R1_A C13 SIP DNA | ecosystem: Engineered > Bioreactor > Anaerobic > Unclassified | place: Washington, USA | collected...
AGGAGATTGATTGATCAATGACCGCAGCGCCATCAATTTTAAAAGAAATTCGTCGCTCCTCCACTGGGTCTGCCTCCTTTCCAAGCAAAGTTACGGATACCCCTATTATAATATGTTTTACTATCAATGTTTAATTATTAATATTATATTATAGTTATTATCCTAATCCATTATCTTTCGTTTATCCCCTTATCCAGTGAAGTATGTCCTGCTTCTATTATTTGCAGTTTTCTCCTCGTTCCCTTCACTTACGTAAAAAACCACTTGATTCCACTTTTAAAAATGCCACCAGACCCCATTGACATAAAACCACTTTATAGCTTAAACAAAATTAGGATTATACTATATTCATCTATTTCGATTAGACTGATAAATCTCCTGCTTCTCAGCAAATATTTACCAATAAAACTGTTTAATAACTCGTTTCACTCTCATACTAATAACAACTTAAGTACCGGGCAAACTATGAGGCCACTGCGTTTATCCTCCAGTTTATAATATTTCAATAATCGTTGAAAAAGCTATGTCTATTTCTTCTTCTCTGCTTCTTTCCTTATAGTACCGATTTTCTTATCACTCCTAGTATCTCTTCCATCCGGATTCCGTATTGTTCCAGGAGGAAGCCCATGCTTCTTTTCGAAGTTACCTACTTTACAATCTGATCTAGTTTTTCTTGCCATCTTTAAAACCTCCTCGTATTATATTATATTATATTCTGTCTTCATTATATTTTCAATCTTTATTTGTTATATTATATTATTAAGATGCATCTTATGCGATCATTCACGTCTTATTTAATTGGTTTGCATTTTGGCCTCTATCAGCAGATTGTCAATGATCCCGGGTATATCCGATGTGAATAAGCTACTATCTAGTTCATAATGATGTGAGTTTTTTTCGCTGACCTTAAAAATGTCTTTGTTTTCGAGCAATTTAAATATTACATAAATCGGAATCCTCGGGGATTTTTTGTAATTACTCTGTTCGATAATTTCCTCCTTTAAATCACCAAGAACCTCAGATACCTTAACATAATCCTGTTTATCTATATATTGCACTGTTGTCCTTATAATTTGGCGAAAAAGTGGAATAGGAATACGATTACTCAGTATACGGCCATCAGAACCAGTGGTTTCAACTTTTAAAATATCTCCAATAACTGATAGCTTTATATTCTCTTCCCCTGAAGTTTGATTAGATTGTTTCCCTATCAGGTTAACTTGTGTTTCCGTTACCATTTCTTTATCCGTTGTATCCCTCATAACAATATTCCAATCATGTTCTAATTCCATAATACGTTTTAGAAAATCTTCAACTCTTTCCACTTGATTAGCCAGCAACCTAATTTCCTTAATATTACCGCTAACTGCGTTAGTTTGTATTTGTTCTAACAATATTTCTTTATCTTGATTAATAGATTTGGCAAGATTACGAAAAGATTCATTTGTGTCGCTATTCGTTATCTTATAATTTACGCTCACCTAAATCATCTCCTCTCTATTTTATTAAGATTATAATTCTTTTTATTGATAAATGCAAGAGTCTTAAAGAGAAATATTATACTTTAGTTTAATAATTAATATTTTTATTTATTATGTCATTTTTACGCAAAAAATAACACCGCCTCAGTCCGATAGAATTCCGAACCAAGGCTGCTTAAATAATTTATTTTATTTGTTGTGTCTACTTGACAGGGTTGCAGTTCACTGTCCCCAGACATATTACACCAAAGCCGCCACTTTCTCCGCCATGCTGAGGCAGGTGGTCAGCTTACCCCCGTAAACATGAATTAGCGTGGTCTCTCCTTTACGAATTACATCAATTTTATAATCCCGGCTCATGCCGGTGGCATCGCTTTCGTCATGCCTGTCTATCACCAGGGGCCTGATGCCCAGGAAACTACCACAAATATCATCCCGGCTAATAGCTTCCTTCAAATAATGGTTGGCACAGTTTAACAGGTAGTTGATATCTTCCTCCTGCAACTTCACCTCATCACAGGAGCAGTTTTCTCTTCTTTCGGTGGTGCCAATTATCGTTGTTCCCTCAAACCAGGGAATCATAAAAAATATCCGGCGATTGTTGGTCTGTAAAAACATGCAATCCGGAACCAATACCCGGTTAATAACGATATGTATCCCACTCACCTTATTGATACGGTAGTTATGCGGCAAATCGTATTGGGCATTAACCTCGTCAATCCAGGGTCCAGTAGCGTTTATAAGCAATGGTGCCTCTACTTCATGCTCCCCACTGCCGTCCCGATATAACACGGCCAATGATTTACTGCCGGCATCAACTGAAACTACCTGGCAATTCTCCCGTACCGCACAACCAGAATCAACAGCATCCTGCGCAATCCTGCGGGTAATTTCCAGATCATTGGTTTTCCCATCATAATAAACGTAAACCCGCCGCAGACCTTCTGTTTTTATCCCCGGAAACTTCCGGGCAAAATCATGATTTTGGACATGGCGGCAGTGATACTCCGGTTGGCGGGAAAAAAGATCATACAGCCCCAGGCCGGTGCGAATCATCCACCAGGGCCGTAAACTATCATCATATACCGGCAAATAAAAAGGCACCATTTTAACCAGCTGCGGATAAAGCTCAAAAAGCCTCTTTCTATCCTTCAGAGACTCCTTAACCAAACCAAAACTGCCGGTCTCCAGGTACCTTAATCCACCATGAATCAGTTTTGAGCTGTTTGACGAGGTTCCACAACCGATGGTATATCGCTCCAACAGACAAACCCGTTTCCCCTCCCGGGATAGCTTCCGGGCTATGGCGCAGCCATTTATGCCCCCGCCCAGGATAATAGCATCAAAATTCTCCTGCATAAAAGTCACCTTTGAATAGTAGTACAAATAGCATAAATAAGTCCGGTGGCTTGTCCCCGGACTTATTACTTATCGCTTAGCTTGATATCTTACTCCTCACCACGTCTATCACCCTCTGCTGCTCCTCTATCGTCATGCTGGAACCGGAAGGCAGGCAAACACCAGTAGCAAACAACCTATCCGCAATACTCTCCCCATCCCCATGGGTAAAGTATTTGCACCCGGCAAACAGCGGCTGTAGATGCATCGGTTTCCATACCGGTCGGGATTCGATATTCTCCGCGGCCAGAGCCTCAAAAATCTGCATGGGCTGTACCTTACATATTTCCGGGTTCAGGGTCATAACGGTTAACCAACGGTTACACCTTCCGTAGCCGGCCTCAGGCATAAAGCCTACCCCCGGAATATCTCCCAGAGCCTCCTCATAGCGTTCGAAAACTGCTCTATGAGCATCTACCCGTTCATCTATTACCTGCAACTGCCCTCGACCAATAGCCGCTACAATATTACTCATGCGGTAGTTGTACCCCATCTCCGAATGCTGATACCAGGGGGCCGGGTCCCGAGCCTGAGTAGCCCAGAAGAGCGCCTTATTCAGGGCCTCTTCATCATCCCCAACCAGCATCCCCCCACCGGAAGTAGTTATAATTTTGTTGCCGTTAAAAGAAAATACCCCAAATCTCCCCAGGGTTCCGCAGGCTTTACCTTTATAGGAAGCTCCCAGGGCTTCAGCCGCATCCTCCACCACCGGTACTCCGTATTCATTACATATATCAAGCAAAGGCTCATAATCTGCACTCTGCCCATACAGGTCTACAATAATAACCGCCTTTGGCATCCGTCCTGCACTCTCAGCCCAGGTAAAGGCTTTTTCCAGGGCCACCGGCGACATGTTCCAACTCCCCGGCTCAGAATCAATAAAAACCGGCTCTGCTCCTAAATACAGAACCGGGTTTACACTACCAATAAAGGTTAGTGAAGAACAAAAGACTATATCCCCCTGCTCTACCCCCAGCAATCTCAAGGCCAGATGAAGAGCGGCCGTACCCGAGCTCACCGCCAGTGTCCGGCACTTAATGTACTCCGCCATTTCATTTTCAAAAGCATCCACCTGCGGCCCCAGGGGAGCTATCCAGTTGCTGGCAAAAGCCTCTTCTATGTACTGTATCTCCAATCCACTCATGTGTGGGGGGCAAAGGTAAATACGTTTAGTTGTTTTCATAATTATTGAATTTCTCCTTAATCTGTTTGTTGTTATAGGCAAATTAATACTTTAAATTGTCAATCCCTAACTCCTTACCCCTCAGTCCCGACCCTCTTAATCACCCGTGCCGGTACTCCTACCGCCAATGAGTACGCAGGAATATCATCTACCACCGTAGCCCCGGCCCCTATAACACTCCATTCTCCGATGGTAGTACGGTTAATCACGCACGAGTTAAGCCCGAAATAACAGCCTTCACCTACTCTGACCTCTCCCGCCAGATTGGTTCCCGGCATCAGGCTGACATAATCCTGTAACTCGGTATCGTGACCAATAAAACAGCCGGGATTGATTATTGCCGCCTGCCCCATACTTACATTAGTGGTTATGACTGTCCCCGAACAAATAATTGAACCGGTACCTATTTTTACATAGTCCGACATACTAACCGATGGGTGTACCAGAGTAGCCAGTTTTCTCCCCTGCCCCTGAACTTGCCGGACAAACTTCTTCCTGACTCGAGAATCGGCTATAGCTACCACCGTCCAAATATCTGGAGACATATTAAAATGATGCTCCACCGGGCCAAAAATAGGATATCCTTCCACCGTGGAACCCTGCACCCCATCATCCACAAATCCTTTAAAATCCCACTCTATTTTTTGACGATTAATATCCGCTACCAGCCAGGCCACCTCTCGACCCAGGCCGCCCGCGCCAATTATTACTAAAGGTTTTAAATCACGAACCATTATCTCGCATTTCTCCCAAACAACATTTTCCCGCTGCAAATGTGCCGACCCATCTTATACTAGTTCAGCCCGATACTAGCAATTACTTATCTTTCACCGCTGCCACCTGTAAAGCACCCTGATGAACTTCATTATATACTTCCTGCCTGCAAATCCCCATAAACTCCGGCATAGTTGCTTCCCCCTGAGCTGAAATCCCCTCGCGACGGAATACTTTGCCTATCGTCATCGTCAATATCTTTATATCCAGCCACAGCGAGCAATTTTCCACATACCAAACATCCAGGGCAAACTTCTCCTCCCAGCTAATGGCATTGCGCCCGTTTACCTGCGCCCAACCGGTTATCCCCGGCTTCACCTCGTGCCGCCGGGCCTGTTCCAGGGTATAGCGCTCCAGGTACTGCATCAACAAAGGTCGCGGTCCCACCAGGCTCATATCGCCCTTTAGTACATTGAATAGTTCCGGGAACTCATCCAGGCTGGTTTTTCGCAGAATTTTTCCCAGGGGAGTAAGCCGCTGCTTATCGGGCAGCAGATTACCCTGGCTATCCCGTTTATTACTCATAGTGCGAAATTTATACATATTGAAAGGCTGTCCATTCAACCCCGGTCGCATCTGGCGAAACATTACCGACCTTCCCATATCCCACCATATAGCAACAGCCACAACCGCCAACACAGGAGATAGCACAATCAGCCCCAGTCCTGCTCCTACTATATCTATACAACGCTTAATAACCGTGTACATGCTATCCCCTCCGGACACAGTCTAGTAATTAAACCTATTCGGTTTGCTCTGTCATAACAACTCCATAATTTTCTTGTAATATCTTAGAGCTATATTTGCATAGCTATGGTTTTCTTCAACCCAACTTTTACCTCGGGAACCATAGAGGTTTCTTTCATCAGGGTTCATATTCTTAAAATAGTAAATTGCTTTCACTATAGAATCTGCATCTCCAGTCGGGACAAAGACACCAGCGTTCGCCTCATTCAGCATTGATTGATAACCTGAATAAGAAGCTACAATCGGTTTAGCCGCCATCATATAATCGATTAATTTATTCAGAGACTGCCCATACTTCCAAACCTTGGAGTCATGTGTCGACAAATAAAGCAGATCACATTTGCTCAAAAAGTACGGTATATCATTTTGGTTTATTTTAGGGCCAATTTTTGCATTTGCTAACCCGGATAATTTTTCAATATAAACAGACTTTAAATCTCCATCGCCGACCATTACAAAGTAAATACCTTTCTCTTCTGATAATTTTTTAATAGCTTTTATGAATGGGTCAAGTGCATTTGATATACCCATGCTGCCCGCATATCCAACTACGAATTGATCAGTCCCTGGAAATAAAGAATCAATAGAATCATTAGGCTTTACCTCATTAGACCATATTCTATGAATGCCCAAAGGTGAATGAAAAACATCTTTTTCATAACCGACTATCTCTTGTACATGCTCACTAAGATTAGGCATTGTTCCAACAATTAAATCCGCTTTCTTATAACCTATTTTTTCCAGCATCCCCATAAGTAACGCCATTGGATTCCACTTGCTAACTCCAAATTCCTCTGTCAGTGTTAATGGATGAATATCTCTAATCTCAAAAACCAACTTGCAATTATAAATCTTCTTAAGGTAAATACCATATATAATAGTAAACAGCGACAAAGAGGAAATGATTACAACATCAGGCTTCCTATACTTTGAACGATCAAATTTAAATAACTTATATTCAAAATCTATCCAGCTTATAAACCTTTTTAATGATGCACTTTTTGGGTATTTACGGGTTCTAATCCACATATGTGATAGATCATCATACTTCTCAAAATTGTAAACATTGTCCCCACTCGGGTATTTGACAAGATGATTAGCATCCGAGCTAATTAATAAGACATCAAGACCAATATTACAAAATTCTTTTGCAATATAAAACAACCGTGCGCCGACCCCATATTGGGGTGGAGATGCATACTTTGAAATACACCACACCATTATTTTCTTCTTCATCAATTAATCCCTCTTAGCTTTTTGGTATTGTAACATTCTACAATAAGAATAATCTCATATGGTAAACCATAGAGATTTTATCTGTTCTTGTTGTTATAAGGTTATTCATCCATCAAATAAAGCTTCGGAATAGCATTTATCACCTTAATCACTGCTGAAAAGTCCATATTCAGTGTATCTAAATACCAGCGAATATTTTGATAACGAGGTCTGTTTTCATCCTTTACAAGTTTAAGTGCTTCTTCGCGAGTTATCTGACCTTCGCGAATCTGATTACTCCGAAAAGTATCATGTTCTGTAAAACCGGCGACAGTATAATAAATATAATTATAAAATGCCGCAGTACCATCACCAATACGCCACGTAGTATTGGTATCTGGTGCCAACTCCCAATCATACTGGCTCAAATTTTCGTTAATGATATTTTCATCCCAATGCCAATAATCAAAAATATGATAGTAGTCTTTTTTCTCGGCAAAACTACGATAGTATTCACCAGAAAGGGTATCCCAAAGAGAACTATTAAAATAACCTGGGCTTTGCAGCATTGCTTTAAATCTTAGAAACTGATAGTTCAATTGGTTATAGATGCCAGGCATATAGACTCTTTTTTCTTCAAAATCTGGCTTTACCCCTAAAAACCCCGCCTTGAAGTGAGTTACCTCCAGCGGATTTATCCCCCACAGGTTTAAATTGATGCCTGTTTGTTTTTTAATAGTTTCCACATGTTGAAAAAAGTGTTTATCCCCAGCCGTTAAAATACTAATCATACCAAGATGTGGTGACTTAAGCCATGCCTTTAGATTTTTCGTAATGTTTTGACGTTTTTTAGAAATATCCGCAGCAACAATAATATTTTCAACACCAAGTTTGCCACACATTCGACTGATATTTCTGCGCCCTAAATCAGTAACCATACCCCAATCATAAGTATATGTAATAGGAGTCATCTTTAACTCATTGACAATCAGGTGCAAACCATAAGAACTATCCCTACCACCTGAAAAAGGAACAATGCAGTCCGGTTTATTTTTGCGTCGATAAGGTTCAATTAGCTCGAATAACTCTTCCTTAGGCTTCGGGGTATTACGCAGTTTGTAATTATGGCAGTAATTGCAGACACCATCCGAATCAAATGAAATAAAAGGCATAGTTTCTGGCAAAATACATTTCGTACAACGCTTAAATCTGGGCTGTGGATATTGAAGCATGGCCTCTTCAGCAGCAATATGTTTAAATGTAGGAATAATATTCTCTTTTCTCCGCCGGTCATCTATAGTCGCTATCGCCTCTGCTTTGGGAATATCAATCAACAAACCTTCTCGCCATATTTGCACGATATCATCACAAGCAATCGTCTCCAGAGGATAACGTTCAGAGGCAAAATAGATGTCGGATTCATTTTTACCAACATAAAGGCTGCCATTGTTCGAAAATAGCAGCACCTTGCCCAACCTAGGAATTGCTAAAGCTGCAGCTACAGTGCCTTCGCATATTGATAAGATTTGTTCAGGCAACTTCATCAATTCCCCACCTTCATCAAGATATTTTATAGCAATAGCGATAATTGCTTCAGAATCAACTTGAAAATGTGGTTGAAGATTAAGCAATTCCCATATTTCCTGCTCATTAACGATTATACCGTCATGAAGAGCAAAAATCCCATCACGGACAACTGGATGATTGTCAAGGAGTCCGTTGGTAATTAGACAGCTATGCCCCATAACTACATTTGAACAAGACCTGTTTTCCCTTTTTAAAAGCTGCATAATATCATAATCGGCATGTACAACCTTGTAACTATTTCCATCATAGTAAACCAAACCACTTGAATCAGAACCTCTTTGGCGACTATGCATAGCAAGAATACGCAAATGCTTTTTCCTAGTCTCACGGTCAGATATTACTCCAAAAATACCACACACTTAAATAGCTCCCTTTATGTTTGTTATTTTGACGCTTATGTATAACTTAAAACATACGCCTTTTCTTTTTTAGATTGTCGATATTATCCTGAAGTGTAAATCATAAATAAAAATCACATCTAATTCCTAATTATAAGCTCAATTATCTTCTCTCCCGCCCTGCCATCACCATACAAGGAGATTGAATAATCTCTCACCTGTTGAACGAATTCCTTCTCGGCAACAATTATCCGCTCCCGTTCAGCTCCAACCAAGCAATTATATCCATGCTCCACCAGTTCCACCCATTCGGTCTCATCTCGTAAAGTAATACAAGGTTTACGAAAGAAATATGCCTCCTTCTGTACCCCTCCACTGTCAGTAAATACTGCTCGGCAATTATCCAAGAGGCAAATCATGTCAAAATAACCCACCGGATCAATGCAAACAATATTCTCAATACCTATTCCGGTCCCGGTAAGTTCTTTCTTTGTACGGGGATGGATAGGTAGGATAACCGGTGTTTTTTCAGCAATTTCCTTAAGCGCAGTCATAATATTCATTAGTCGCCCAGCATCATCGGTATTCTCCTGCCGATGTACTGTAACCATGTAAAACCCATCCCTACACCGTTCCAACAGTTCAGCTACAGTCTGCCCCGCCCGAGCCTGTTTACGATAGAAAAGGGCTGCGTCATACATCACATCACCCACATTGTGTACCTGAACCCCCAGCCACTCCCCTACTCCTTCTCGTTTCAGGTTATTAACCGCCGTTTCCGTCGGGCAAAAGAGCCAGTGTGATACCCGGTCGGTAAGAATCCGATTGACTTCTTCCGGCATCTGCATATTAAAAGATCTTAGGCCCGCCTCTACATGTGCAACCGGAATATGCAGTTTGGCTGCTGCCAGTGCACCGGCCAGGGTGGAATTGGTATCGCCATAAACCAGTACAACATCTGGTTTCTCTTCCAGCATTAAACCCTCCAATGACTCCAGCATCCTCCCGGTCATAGCTCCATGCGTACCTCCCCCAATCCCTAAATGGTACCGGGGAACTGGTATCTGCATTTCCTTAAAAAATACATCCGACATATTATCATCATAATGCTGCCCGGTATGCACCAGCACTTCCTCAATGCGCTCCCCCGTTGACACTGTTTGATTGAACTCTTCTATGGCCCGCGAGACCGCCGCCGCCTTGATAAACTGTGGACGGGCACCGACTACGGTAATTATTTTCATTGCAATAACTCCTCATATTTCCTTAATAACTTAATCTCTTCCTGTTCCCAGTTATATTTCTCTTCCACCGCTTTTCGTCCATTCTCGCCCATTTGCTTGGATTGCTCGGGATTGTCCATAATCCAGTTAATCGCATTGGCAATTTCATTTACGTTCAAAGGGTCAACACAGATACCACAGTTATTACCTTCGATGATTTCGTTCCATAAGGGAAAATTAGATGCTATTACCGGTATACCAGCAGACATATACTCAAACATTTTATTCGGTTGTGCATTAATATGATTAGGTTCAGGATGAAACAAAACTAGGCCAGCCATTGAACGCGCCAAAACCTCTTTAACTTCCGTTCGATTAATATGTCCCAGTTCCATAACCTGACGCCATCCTTTATTATTAACCGTAATCTCCCTTTCTGCTGATAACGTAAAGTTTCCAACAAGCAGCATAGAATAAGACGTCATACCTATCGCCTGTACCATTTCCTGAATGCCTCTGACCCTGCCTATGCCTCCAACATAACAAACCATCTTTTCTTTACTGCTCCAATCAGTATTGGAAATATGTAGCTCCGATAAAAGCGGAAAATTATTAATATCTACAGAGTTTCTATTTATCTTTAGAAACCTATCTCGTATATACGGAGTTGCGGTTACAATGTAGTCAAATCGCTTCGCTGCATAGTTCTCTATTTTCTCTATCGTCCAACTTATGGTTTTGCGTAATGGACCAGGTATCCAATGCTTTGATAAAATCTGCCTGGGCACATCTTCATGGACATCATATATAACCTTTTTCCCCTTACGTTTTAAGCGAAGTCCAATTGGTATTAATTCAGGATCGTGAAAATGGTATATATCCGCATTACATTCTAAGGCTCGTTGGTACACCTGACGGGTTGTCCTGCTCATTCGTTCCTTCCGATTCTTCGGTGTGTCTACTCCGATAACTCTAACCCCGTCAATCACTTCGTCCTTATCATTTTGAACAACTAATGTTACGTCATATCCTGCTTTATTTAGAGATTTGCATTCTTTATAGAAAATTCGGGTGTCGTTAAGTTTATGAACTGAACTTAGATGACAAATCTTTTTCATGTAAGCCTCCGTTATTATTGCTTAGTTTTACCTTTTGTCCATTACTACCTATAATTAGTAAAATTAGCAAAGCAATTAATATACCATGAGTTAAAAGAGCAGTACTTAAATCTGCACTAGTAAATAAACTGAAAAAGGGTATTGCCACAATACTTATACCTAACCACAGCGGTAACCTATTATGGACTAATATATCTACTAACCAAAGTAGCAGACCTACAAAAAACGAAAAAATTAACATTCCCATGTAACCAAAATGCATATAAGATGTAGCTAAAAATCCGTTATTACAAGCGCAATCAGGGTGTCCTAATAAATATAAGCTCACCATATTTACATAATTATAGTCAAAGGGATAGGTTACCAATGAAGATAAAACACTATTAGATAAATAAACGTGTCCGATTCTAGAAAATAATTCATAGTATGCAAAGTTTAACTGGGCAGGTACAAAGAAAACCCGTCTTATAAATAAAGATGATAGCCAAATATAATCAAATAGCAATGTACTTAACGAGGATATGGCTATTACACCAATTATCCCCCATGTCATATATCGAAGTGCTTTTGGTCTGTTAATAAAAAAATATACTGCTAGGATTAATACCGGATAAAATAATACTGATTTATGTGAACTGATCCCAAAAAATATTACCTGCAGTCCAATAAATAGAGCAACTAATTGGTATTTCTTTTGCCATAATGCCCACCCAATCAAAGCAGGATTAACAACCTTAAAAACCCAAGTGTTTATATAGGCCCAAAGACCCGTGTCTATTACATTTCCAACTTTACTTCGATATTCATATACTTTACTTAAGTCTAAATTAAAGTAGTTTAATCCCCCATTAGTTATTAAGGAAACTGTAACAACAAATACCATAATAATTAAAGCTGCTATACCAATTTTGCGACCTTCTTTTAAAGTAGGAATTCTAGTTATGGGTAACTTACTTACAAGCACTACACAAATAAAACTCAAAAACATAGCATACATATATGCACGACTGCCAGAATGCATTGCATAGTAAGATAATGTTGGGATTAAAGCTCCTACACCTAACATCCATAAAAGAAAATGGGATGGCCTGTTAATATTAGACGGAAGCACCAGTCCAATAATGAATACTAAAACATAAGATTCGATTACCGCTATCGGATGTATAGAAATAGTAAAACCAGAGTACGCGTATACAGGGGAAACCACATACACATACGATAGATCTAGAATAATTTTTAAGAATACAAATATTAACATTAGCTTTATGTTTGATTTATTAAGCGTTAATCTTGTTTGGCACATATATTAGTCCTTTTACAAATTTCCTCTTTGTATAATATTTTGGTGATTTGCTATATAATGGTTATGGTAAATTAACATTAAACAAGTTTTCCCAACATGCTAAGTTATATAATAAGAATCGGTTTTCATTTGTTACTGCATTATGTAAATTGAGTTCTTTGATTATTGGTGATTTACTTATCCTATTTTCCATATCAGATTTAAGGGCATTCGTCCATTTTGTTTCCGGAGCCTCAAAACCAATCTTGTTCTTTCTCCAGGTGACACTATCAGGCATTTTATGATCCATTGTCTTACGCAGTGCCCACTTGGTATATCCGTTTCTTATTTTATCCTCTGGCTTTAATGTGATGGCTGTTTCTATTAGTTCATGGTCAACAAACGGAACCCGCGCTTCAACTGACCATGCCATTGAGTTACGATCTTCATATCTTAATAAGTGGGGCATCTGATATCTAGTTATTTCTGCTATTTGCAATGACCTG
>Ga0123326_1002832_pt1 | contig 12808 bp, 10 predicted proteins | sample BioC13SIPDNA_FD_89739 | JGI IMG/M metagenome (GOLD analysis project Ga0123326, IMG submission 89739) | Anaerobic biogas reactor microbial communites from Washington, USA - Biogas_R1_A C13 SIP DNA | ecosystem: Engineered > Bioreactor > Anaerobic > Unclassified | place: Washington, USA | collected...
GCGTGGCATCCTGCCCGCCAATGTAAGCCACAATTCCACACATAAGTGCTCCTCGATTTTTTGTTTTTTATCCTGGAAAAAGGGTTGACCCTGAAGGCATCCGCCGATCTATCGATTTTCCCATGTTGCCATGGTTAGTCTTCCCTCGCGGGAAGAAACCTTCCACCTCGTCACCTGCATCGGCAGGTCAGGCGCTTAGTTTTCCAAGTTGGTTATATTATACTGTAGCGTGCAATTCCCGTACCCACCTTCGATCGAACACTATTTTTCGATTTATCATCATTAGCTTCAGTTCCGAATGATCTATGCAATCAATTTAGGAATATTCTTCACCTTTTTCAGAAGACAATGTCAGATTGACCCACTCACAATCCGAAGTGGTCACGCAACGCCCTATAATCCTCCGGTGTGTCGATATCTCTCGCCATCCAATCATCCAGCCAGGGCAAGGTCGTGTGCGGACAAGCCGGGATGATCTGCCTTCCGCCGGCATCTCCCTCCAGCGTATCAAACAACGGAAAACAAGAGGCAGGAAAGTACACCGGGTTGGCACGCCGGTCATCGATGATCGGTGTAACCACCTTACCGCTTCTCAAACCTTCCTCAACCACCGCATTGACCAGATTCACTGTGAGATGAGGTTGGTCACATAATAAGAACAGGACCCCGTCCACAGTGTGTCTTATCGCGGTGACTCCAGCCTTGAGCGAAGTGCTTTGTCCTTTGTCCCAGTCCGGGTTGGTCACCACCTGGATCGTCTCATTATCCAAACTTGCCTGAATTAGCCCAGCGTTTGCCCCCAGGACAACCAAAATCGGGTCGAGATCTGCCAAGGCGGCGGTCTCAACCACAGTATTAATGATATTTTTATTTTTCCAGGGCAGCAGCTGTTTAATTTCACCAAACCGGCTCGAACCGCCCGCAGCCAGGATGACCCCGGCAACCTTTTTTGAAATCAAGGTGTTACTCGTAATCCCAGAAACCAACTTCGTGCGCCGGTAGTTTGCCCAGACCCCTTAAAACAGTCTCATCGGTAAGCGGGAAGCGGTTGAAACGCACCCCGGTTGCCTGGTAGACAGCCTCAAGAACGCCAGGTGCAAAGGGAAGATAGGGCATTTCTCCGACACCGCGGGCGCCATATGGACCAATTGGATCAGCCAATTCCATGATCACGCTGCGGGTTTTGACTGGGATATCTCTTACCGTCGGAATCAGATACCTTGAAAGCCTGTCCGTTAAAGTTTTGGCATCCTTTTTCTTCCAGTCTTCCATCAACGAATAACCCGCAGCCTGGACGACAGCACCTTCAATTTGCCCTTCCACTAATTGCGGGTTGATCGCCTTGCCAACATCATCAACGCTGATCACTTCACGCAGCTGCACATTGCCCGTGCGGGTATCAACATCCACCAAAAAAGCCTGGGCTACATATCCATAAGTAAAGTTCGGGTAACAATGCCCATCCACTGGGTCCATCGGAGTTGTTTTTGGCGGTCGGTAGACAAAAGATCCAAGTGCAGGTCGGTTGCCCTCCGCCCATCTCTCCAAAGCCAATTTGGCGGCACCAATAATGGAGTTACCAGCCATGTGAGTCATACGCGAAGCCGAAACGCTGCCGGCATTCAGGGAAGTGGCTGTGTCAGAAAAGTAGGTGTGGATCTTGCTCAAAGGCAGCCCTAATGCCTCTGCCGCGATCTGGGTGAAAATGGTGTGCGAACCCTGACCAACTTCAGCTCCTGAATGGTAGAGCCTGGCAAGTTCAATTTTCTCGTCACCTTCCAATTGAATGGTGGCACCACAGTTTTCCGGTGCGCCGTAAGAAAAACCTACATTCTTAAACCCACAAACCAGGCTCCAGGCTGATTTAACATCCGCGTTCTCTGATTTTGGAGGGACAGGTCTTGTCCAACCCGTCTCCATTTTGGTCCAGCCAGCTTCGAGCGCACAGCGTTCTGTCACTTCACGGATAGTAACACCTTCAGGGAGGACCGAGCCCATGGAAATAACAGAACCTTCTTTGAAGAGGTTGCGCATTCGCAGCTCAACCGGATCCATCTTCAGCGCGTCTGCCAGTTTGTCAACCTGTAATTCAGCCATAAAAGCTGCCTGTGGACCACCAAAACCCCTGAAGGCTCCTCCAGGAATATCATTGGTGTACACGGCATACGCGTCTGTAGCTACATTGGGAATTTCATACGGACCACTTGCCAAAAGTGTGGCATTGCCCAACACCTTGGTCGAGGTATAGGCATACGCTCCGCCATTCGCCCAGATTTCACACTGAGCAGCCAGGATCTTGCCATCTTTTGTGGCACCCCATTTCGCCTTCATACTGTAAGCGTGGCGTTTGGCATGACCAACGATCGACTCTTCTCTTGACCACACAATTTTTACCGGTCGGTCAATCCCTTTTTCGTGTAATCGCAGAACCGCCAGCCCAAGGATGATCTGGATGGACATGTCTTCCCTGCCCCCGAAAGCCCCACCAATGGCTGGATAGATTACGCGCACTTTCTCAGGTTCAAGTGAAAGAGCGTGCGCGATCTGTTCCTGGTCCTCATGAGTCCATTGTCCACCCACCACTACAGTGATCCTGCCTTCATCATCCAAAAACGCCACCCCGGCTTCTGGCTGCAGGTAAGCGTGTTCTTGCACTGGAGTCTGATATTCACCTTCCACGATTACATCACAACCCATAAAGGCTTCTTCCACGTTGCCATGCCTGATGATATTGTGGTGAAATATGTTGGATGACCGACCTGGATGAAGCAGAGTCGCGTTCTCTTTCAGAGCGTCGCCCAAAGTTTTTACAACAGGAAGGTCTTCATAATCAACCTTGATCAAGGATAGTGCTTTTTCAGCGATTTCTGCGCTCTCGGCGATCACCAGTGCAACCTGGTCGCCTTCAAACCGGACGATATCCGTCCCTTCCTTATCCGATCCGGGTCCGCAAAGAACAGGTTGGTCATTGTAGATCAGACCATATTCATTGACAGGAACATCGCGGGCGGTCAAAACCAGAACAACACCATCCAGAGCTTCGGCAGAGGAAGTGTCGATAGAAAGAATCCTGGCATGCACACGTTTCGAAAATAAAACTTTCATAAATAATTGATCGGCAAAGGTGAAGTCGCCAGGATATTTGGCTTTACCGGTCACTTTTGCCAGAGCGTCAATACGTGTGGCAGATTTACCAACCTCGTTCATTGCTCACCTCCAACTCCCTGGCAAGCGGCTTCGATTGCCTGGACAATCTTGTAATAACCTGTACAACGGCACAAATTACCTGAGATGCCATCCTTGATCTCATCTTCAGTCGGATGAGGTTTTTCTTCCAGCAATTTTGCTGCTGCCATGACAAAACCGGGTGTGCAATAGCCGCACTGTACAGCCCCGTGTTTGATGAATTCTTGTTGCACCGGATGAAGTCGGCCTTCTTCTGCCAAACCCTCAATCGTCGTGATGTTTGCCATATGCGCTCTCGGTGCTGGTACCAGGCAGCTCACCACAGCCTTGCCATCCAGGTACAGCGTACACGCCCCGCACTCCCCTTCTTCACAACCAGGCTTGGGACCGCTATAACCTACGCGCTCCCGAACAAAATTTAGAAGGGTACTTTTGAACTCGCCCCCGAATTGAAGGGATTGTCCATTGATTGTCGTCTCAATGTGTTCCTGGTCCCATTCTCCATTTGGCACTGTCTGCCAGCCTGCCCCCTGGCTCAACGTTACAGGGTTTTGTGGAACCTTTTGGTCCTGTCGGTCCTCCATCAGTTCTTTGAGAGCATCTTCAACAATAACCTGCATCATGTACCGACGATAATCGGCACCACCCCGAATATCACTGATAGTCCTGGTATCCATGGCTGCCAGTTCCGAAGCTCTCCTGGCAGTCTCAGCGCTTAATTTTGTTCCTCGCAGGAATTCTTCAGTTTCCATGGAGTGGATCACGGTGGGTGCTACTGACCCCATCGTAATTACCGCATCCACGATCACATCCTCATCCAAATCGATCAGCACACAGCAATTCAAAGTTGCGATTGCCTGAGTTTTTCTCAGGGCTTGCTTGATGAAACTGCCTTTTTGGCTGGGTTTCAATGGTTTAAAGACGATTTCTCGCACCAATTCATCAGGCTGTCTCACCGTCTTACGCAGTCCGAGATAAAACTCGTTCAGTCGCACCTGCCGCTCGCCCCTGCTGGATATCAGCACAAGGCTGGCATCCATCGCCATCAATGGAGTGATCGTGTCATTGGCAGGAGATGCGGTCACCAAATTGCCGACCACAGTAGCCCGGTTGCGTAATTGCGGTGAGGAGACCCGGTAACAAGCCTGGTAGAGAGGCGAAGCAAGTTCACGAAGCAAATCCGACTTGAGAACGTCATTATGGGTGACATTCGCCTGGATATGGACCAAACCTGCTTCATCCAGGAAGATGGCATCAAGATTCCGGACCCTGGAGATGTCGATCATATCCTCCAGTCCAGGCCATTTGCCATCCCTGATCTCGACCATCAGGTCGGTTCCTCCGGCAATGATTTTTGTCTGGCTGCTTGCATCGCTCAACAGGTCGATCACCTGTTCAACCGTTTCTGGCATGTGATAGTTTTTCCACATAGGGTCCTCCTGGAGGTAAAAATTATCGATTTCTAGCCTGGATAACTTCAGCCAAAATACTGATCGCAATTTCGTCGGGTGTTTCAGCTTCAATATCAATGCCAATTGGCGACTTGATCAATTCGATCCTCTCTCTTGGAACCCCTCGTTCTAAAAGAGCTTTCTTGGTGGTGCCCCACCGTTTGAGTGAGCCGATCATCCCGATGTAAGCCGGTGTGTATTCAAGGATGGTGGGTAAACCAAGAATATCCACGTCACTTCCACGCGTCACTCCCACAATGTATACCTGCTCATTGATATCAAGATGGGAAGGGATCTCTTCCATTGGGATTGGCAGGAATTCCACCTCACCTGGTATCTGTTCGCTCGTACAAAGCTCTGCCCTGTCATCCGAGACAATTATTCTGAAGTCAAGCAATTGGGCGAATTTGGCAACTGATCTTCCCACATGACCAGCTCCCAAAACCAGCAAGACCGGTCGCACAGATTGTGGTTCGATGTAAACAGTAACATCTCCCCCGCAAACTCCCACCGCATTTTGCTGTTTTGGGTCAAGCGTGTATCGGAGGATTTCCGGCTGACCAGTTTTCAATGCTCGCAAAGCTGCATCCACAGTCTCATTTTCCACCTGCCCGCCGCCCACTGACCCAAAGGTCAGGGCATTGGGATAGACCAGCATCTTGCTTCCGGCATGTCTTGGAACAGCACCATTGGTCTCGATCACCACGCACAGACAAACTGGTTGACCTAATTTTGTTGCTTCATACAATTTTTCGTAAAGTTCTTTCATTACACCTCAAGTAAGGATAAGATTATTGGTAATAATTGTTTCTTTCGAGATACCACCCCAACCGCCAACAATGTCCCATCGGGCAAAGGTTCGTAAGGTAATTCATCCAAAGCCGGCGGAGCATCCACAAATATCAAACGGCTGCTGCCCTCCACCACATCGGTGACCATCAGACCGGCAAAATCGAGCCCTTGTTCTTTTACAAGACCTATCAAAGCAGCCCGTAAAGGATCAACATATTCGCCAATTTGGTATAGATCAGTGGTTTCAACCTGGGCGATCGCGAATTTGAAACCGCCATTTTCGTATACCTTCATATCAGTTCGAACGATCACATCCGGCTCTTGCGTCAACAATCCTGCCCCGGCACGAACAATGCTTTCACCCCAGCTTTGGATATTTTCATTTTCCAATGGGGATCCGGCCACAAACGCCCAACGCGACAGGACATTGGCAATTGCCTTATCCCGAGCTGTAGTCGTCGGCGATGTCAGAATCAGCGTATCGGAAAGTAATCCTGCCAATAGCAGACCAGCAATTTCGGGCGGAGCACTCAAACCAGCCTCCGAGATCTGTTCAGACACCAATGTCGAGGTACTGCCCACAATATCGACCGTAAATTTAATTGGATTATGAGTCGATTGGTTGCCCAGACGGTGATGATCCAGGATTTCGAGAAGCTCGCTTTCCTCCAGGGAAGCGATCGACTGTTGCGGTTCGTTATGATCGACCAATACCACCTTGATTCGTGGCGGATTGACAATATCACGTTGGCGTGTAATGCCCAGGTAGCGGTTGTTTTCATCCACCACCCAATATTCATTGAATTCCTGTCTTAGCAGGCGATTGATGACATCTTTGATGCGAGTCTGGGGCTGGAATTTCGGAATATTCCGTGTGGCAGCTTCCCGGCATTGAATATCCAGCATCTCTGAAATGGTCATATCCCGAAATTTTGGATGCGGTCCGATGATTTTACGAAGGAAGTCAAACATACTGCCGCCAGTGACCATGCCATAAGGCGTTCCATCGTCGTTCACCACCGGTGCGATCCCACCGGTCCTTGAAAGGATCGTCCAGGCTTCATTAAGTGATTTTTCAGGAGAAACCACATCCAGTCGCCGCATAACGGAATCAAACCGGGGACTTGCGTCGGTTAAGAGCAATGGCGGCTCGATCCCGAGCGTCTTCAATACAAACGATGTTTGCATATTGATCGCCCCAGCCCTGCTGGCAACCGTCGGTTCGCCATCTCGTTCATTCAGCAGCCAGGCATAGCCAACTGCAGATGCAATCGAGTCGGTATCAGGGTTGATATGACCTGTTACGTAGATCCGATCGGATGCTTTCTTCTGATAAATTCCTTTTTCCATTCACATCTCACTTGTTTTTTAAGATACGCCATATTTTTTCTGGAGTGACAGGATTGTCCAAAATGCTTGCTCCGCATGCATCCAGAACAGCATTGCCAATTGCAGGTGCTGCCCCATCCAACGGGATTTCTGCCACTGCTTTCGCGCCAAAAGGACCGGTCTCTTCATAGGTTTGCACAAAGATCGAACGGATGTTGGGCATCTCGTCTGCTCTGAAAATGTGATAATCCACCAGGTCTTTTTCACGGGGTTGACCGTCTGCGTCGTAAACCATCTCTTCACAGACTCCATAGCCCAGAGCCTGGGCAATGCCGCCCTCGATCTGACCGGACGCTGCGATCGGATTGATGATCACACCGGAATCGACTGCCATGATCAAATCTTCGACCGTGACCTGCCCTGTCTCGAGGTCAACCAAAACAGTCGCGAACTGCGCCGCGAAAGGTGGCGGCGAATTTGGTGAGACATACGAAGCGCTCGCCATGATCTGCTCTTGTTTGCGCCAGTGCAGGGAATCCAGGGCGATTTCTGCCATGCTCACTCGATCGCCATTGGGTCCTACTGCGTGATTTTCCCTCAAAACGATACTTTCAGGAGCAAATTCAAATCCGCGATCCGCAAAAATGATCGCTGCCCGTTCCTTTATGCTCTCAGCAACCTTGTCAGCAGCTCGTTTGACAGCAGTTCCGGAAATATAGGTGGTCGAAGAAGCATAAGCGCCGACATCAAAGGGGGTTGTATCCGTATCTGAGGACGTCACGATCATGTCCTCAACCCTTACTCCCAAGACTTCTGCGGCAATTTGAGCCAAAGCGGTATCACTGCCAGTGCCAAGGTCAGTGGCGCCGACCATCAGGTTAAAGCTGCCGTCGTCATTGATCTTGATGTGAGCTCCGCCCATATCCAGATAGGGAATTGCCGTGCCTTGCATCACCGTGGCAACGCCAATTCCGCGTCGCAGGTGGGGTTTGCCAGGAACCGAGTGCCAGTCTTCATTGCCAAATTTCTCGTCCCAGCCAATAGCAACCTTGCCCTGTCGCACGCACTCTTCCAACCCGACAGTATAGATAATTTCTGGCACGGGTTCGCGTCCTTCGTTCCAGGCTGTGCTGAATGGTTGGAATTCACCCGGTCTCAAAGCGTTCTTCAAGCGGAATTCGGTCGGATCCATCCCCAGCTCACGGGCTATCATTTCAAGATGACGATCAAGAGGCCAATAACCCTGGGGCACGCCGTAGCCTCGGTAGGCACCGGATGGCGGTGTGTTGGTGTAGACAATATCGGCGTAGAAACGAATATTGGGTTTCTTTCGGTACTCGCCATCGCCTACATACAAACCCATGGATTTCTGACCAGTGTTGCCGGTCACCGTCAGGGCATGGCAGCCATACGCGCCGGTGTCTGACAAGGCATACATCTCGTTAGCGGTCATGGTACCGTCGTTTTTCACACCGGTTTTCATCCGAATGTGCATCGGATGCCTGGAACGCGAAGCAATGAATTCTTCCTCGCGCGTCATCTCATAGAGTACTGGTCTGCCGGTAGCAATAGTCAGATGAGCGGCAACGTCTTCAATCAGCACTTCTTGTTTGTTGCCAAAGCCGCCGCCTATGCGCGGTTTTATCACCCGTATGCGTTTGACAGGCAAGCCGATTACAGGCGCGATCATCCTTCGTACATGGAATGGCACTTGTGTGCTGGTGCGCACCACCAGGCGGTCATCCTCATCCCACCAGGTCAAGGTGACATGCGGTTCGATGTGAGCTTGCTGAACTTTGGGCACCCAATATTCCTGTTCGAAGATTCGATCAGCTTCAGCAAAACCCTTCTCAACATCATTGATATCGATCCGGATCTTGGCAGCCAGGTTAATGGTTGGGTCAGAGTCGGCAAAATTTACATATTCGATTTCGTCGTGGATCACCGGAGAACCCGGTTGCATCGCTTCCCGCATGTCGATGATCGGAGGGATGACTTCATACTCGACTTTGATCAGGCTCAATGCTTTTTCAGCGATTTCCAGGGTTTCCGCGGCAACCATCGCCACCCGGTCTCCCACAAAACGGACCTTGTTATCCAGCGAGAACATATCCAGCGGTCCTGGAATGGGGTCAGACTGACCAGCTGTCGAGTGAACCACACGCGGTAGGTCTTCCCAGGTCAAAACTGCCGCCACGCCGTCCAGGGCTCTTGCCTGGCTGGCGTCGATGTTTTTTATCCTTGCGTGAGCGTAGGGTGAAGCCAATACTTTCGCGTGCAGCATGCCTGGCATCTGCCAGTCAGCGGTAAAGGCAGGTTTGCCTTGCACCAACTTGGCAGCATCGACTTTGATCTCAGATTTTCCGATCGTGGCGGTGGTTTCACGCTGATCCAGCGTGAAAATCTCGGGCTCATAGGCTGAAATGTCAGCAGGGGTGCTATCCCATTGTGTCATCGCCCGGATTTTTTCAGCAGCAGCCAAAACAGCCTGCACCGGTTTCACGTAAGCCGTGCACCGGCACAAAACGCCAGACAAGGCATCGCGCACTTCTGCTTCGGTTGGCTCTGGATTCTGATCCAGCAAGGCTTTTGCCGCCAGGATCATTGCCGGCGTACAATAACCGCATTGCACAGAACCGCTCTCAATGAATGCCTGCTGTAAAATCGAGTATCCATCGGTAGTCTTCCAACCCTGCTGAGGATGTTGTCCAGCCTTCTCAATGGTTTCAATTTCATGTCCCTGGGCTTGTAGGGCAAGGAACATACAACTGTTGATAGCTTTACCATCCATCAAAACAGTGCAGGCACCGCACTCCCCTTTGACACAACCCCCGGACTTTGCGCCCAGGAATCCAAGTTGGCGTAAGACGCCCAGCAGCTTCTCTTCCGGTCTGACATCGACCTGGAATTCTTTCTGATTGATAAGAAGAGTTATGTTCATTTCGCCTCCTGATGACCTGCCTGAAGGTGCAGCTTTTGCAGCGCTCTCGAGAGCAGCACTGCCCCCACCTCCTGACGATATTCTGCGCTTGCCCATTCATCATCAGTGTCTGACAATAATGACTTGATCTGCTCCTGACCATCGTCATCAAAACCCTGCAATGTGAATCCGAGAAGTACCTTTTTGGTTCCTCCAACAGCCACACGGATGTTGCCATCTATGCTTTTTGCTGTAGATACACAGACAATCGGCAAGTCTTTAGGGCTTCTTCCAACGCTTTCAAACGCCAGAAGTTTTGGTTCGGGCATGAAAAGGTTGATCGCAGGATCCTCCGAAACCCGATCCAGCAAAAACTGAGTCAAAGAGATTTCTTCAGCGTAATTCAACGTTGCGATTCTTGATCCAAGCGCCATCATACAACACAAGACCGGAGAACGTCCGTTGGTCTGTGACAAAAAATTGCTCAGGCTCAGGCTGTTGCGCACATTCAGACCATACTCAATATTTAGAGCTTCCCGAAAATCAGCCACGTCAAGGGCTTCTTCCAATTGCTTTAAGGTGGTCAGTCCGCCAAATCTCAGACCAGGACCAGTCCACTCAATGTCATCCAGGTTGGTATCCTGCAAGTCGATCAGGACCTCTGCGTTTTCCTCCAACCATGGTTGAAAATTACCTCCAAAGAGAAACTGGGCTTTGTCACCAAATTTTTCTTTCAGGGCCCAGGCTTCCTGCTTAGAAGTAGGTCGCAAGTATTGAATCAATTTCTCAGTCATCTGGATACACTTTCCACCCGGAATCCTCCAGGTTGTCTTCGCCAAATTTTTCTGTCACATCTACGAAAAAAGCCTCGCAGGTTGCCAAAACGACACCATCTTTCGTTTGTATTTCACTGTAGCCAACCGCCATTCTTCCGCGTTTTTTCACTGGTTTTCCAATCACGACCAGGGGCATTTCAGTTGGCACAGGTTTTATGTACTTAACTTTCAATTCGCTGGTCACCATGAACCGGTCCGGGTCATCCGTTGTGAGTGCCCTTCCGGCTGTCTCGTCCAGAACTGCCACGATGTTACCACCGTGTACCATCCCCGGATAGCCGGCATAGTTCTCAGAAAAACTGAACTCGGAGGTGACTTCTCCGTTTTCAGTAAAGTAAAAATCCAGTTTCAGGGAGATCGGGTTCTCTCTCCCGCAAACATAGCAGCCTTTGCTGCCAGGTAATTTTTGCATCAATTCTCTTTCGCAAAAGTATCGATCAGTAGTTTGGTGTTGCCGCCCACACCGTACAAAATCGGGCAGGTACAGCCATGATCGATATACTCCTGCACTTTAGCGCGGGCTTCATCCGGTGTGCCGCTGGCTGTTATGCGATGGATCAGGTCTTCCGGTACCAGGTGTTTGGCAGCCTGGATTTGTTCGTGAGTGGCAGGCCAGCCTAAAATTGCCTGGATGCTTTCAACCACATCCTTGGAAACACCGGATGCCTGGGCAATATGCGGTTGCTGCGCCAGGTATTGGGTCAGTAATTCACGGGTCGTATCGATCGCCCTGTCATGATCTTCGTCCACCGAGCACACCACCAACTGCGGACGGTCGAATTCTTCCATCTTCCGTCCAGCTTGTTTTAAGCCTTTGTCAAGTTGTTCCAGGGCGTAGTCGTTGTACTCCACCGGAACACAATAGTTCATCACGATACCATCAGCAATTCGCCCGGTCATTTCAATCATCTTGCCACCGGTTGCGCCGATATAGATGGGCACATTGCGCGGTTCACGGCGACCATGCACAACATCCAGTTCGATGCCGTTCACCTGTACAAATTCACCATCGAAAGTGACATTTTCCATATTCAGGAGTCGACGTAAAACCGTGATGGTTTCTTCCATTGCCTTGAGTGGCTTGGTGCGGTTGATACCCACATTTTTTGCCAGCGGGTCCCACCAGGCGCCAATACCGCAGATGATTCGGTCCGGTGCCAGGTCGTCCATGGTCAGAAAGGTGGAAGCCAGCAGACCGATATTCCGGGTCCAGTTGTTGATCACTGCGGATCCAACCTTGATCCTTTCAGTCACAGCTGCATAGGCTGCCATGGGAACAATGGCGTCTCGTACCAGCCGGCTTTCAGCCTGCCAAACGGAGTGAAAACCTTTTTCTTCGGCATATCTGACGATATCGAGACCATCGCGTAAATCATGGGCGTCCTGGAGGTATAGAGCAACTTTTTCGAACATGGTGAGAAGTCCTTTCTACTCAGTTAATATATGGATTGGATTGATCTTGATTTTATTATAGATTAGTAAATCTTGAGGTGTATCGAGGTCCTTTTGGATATTCTTGTTCAACCAAACTATGAGTTCCACGGCTCGGTTGGCTGCTTGTAAAACGTGCTTTTGAAAAGAACGCCTTCCGTATTGGGGCTTGAGCAGTCCAGGATGACTCAGAAGAATTGCGTTGGTACCCCATTGGCGTTCATCCGGAACAATCGCGATAAATTCTCCTTCCCGGCGAAGCTTAAGAAGTTCTGCCAGGTCCTGAGCTGTCATCCAGGGCAAATCGGTAGGGATGATCAACACCTTCCCTGGGTCATTTTCCATAATGAATTCAAGCGCTTGAGATACTGCTGCGTTGAGGCTACTTTGTCTCTCTTCTTTTAGCGCATACCCGCCCATCTGACGGGTGGTTTCCAACACTGCTTCATCCTGACTCACTACCAGGACGCGATCAATATTGATACAGTTATCAAGTTTTCGAAACGTATCCTCGAACAAACAGCGATTGAAAGCGCAGATTTCTTCAGCTTTCATGCAGCCATGCAAACGTGACTTCCCCCTGGACAATGGTTTGACCGGAAGCACTGCCCACAAAGTCATTTGCCTCCTTCGATGGAAAGAAAATGTTGAAGGATGGCAATGGCAAGCTGCATCTTATCCGCTTCGTCAGTCATGATGGTTTGCAGTTGAAGGGTTTCGATACCTTTTGGAATATCGCTGGACGACATTGGTTTTTCACTGGCATCATAGACAAACAGATCAATTAATTCGGAATAGTGCTCCAACACTGCCAGGCTGGATGGTTGGATACCAAGCTCGGCAAACATCTTTGCTGCCGGACC
>Ga0123326_1002848_pt1 | contig 12766 bp, 11 predicted proteins | sample BioC13SIPDNA_FD_89739 | JGI IMG/M metagenome (GOLD analysis project Ga0123326, IMG submission 89739) | Anaerobic biogas reactor microbial communites from Washington, USA - Biogas_R1_A C13 SIP DNA | ecosystem: Engineered > Bioreactor > Anaerobic > Unclassified | place: Washington, USA | collected...
CTACCCCATTGTTAAGCTTGAGGTACCTTGTCTTTGAAGAATATTCCCTTTTTCATTTCCCGTCCCCGCGACGCGGGGTAGTGCTAACCTCAGGTGCTGGCCATCCCTTCGAAGGTCGTGAACATGACCGTAGCCGGCGCCTCCTTCAGGTCGATATGGAACTTTACTTTTACTGTCTTGCCCGGCGCGAGCCGGACTACGGACCCTCTCTGTGCAACGCTGTTGATCAACTCCCCTGTCACCCCGAAGATTCCCACGGATAGCCCCGGGGCCACTACATCGTTTTCCGAAATGTTCTTTATGGTACCCTCTCCCGATAGCCTTCCGGTATTAATATCGAAGTCCCATTTCGCGTCCATGATGATCACAGACAGGTCCTGGGGGATCTCGCAGGCACTCTGGGCCAGAACCATATTTGCACAACACAGGACCATCAAAGCAAGAACAAAACCTGTAACGGCCGCTTTTTTCGATCTCATCAGTAACACCTCCGTCATCCAGGATCATTACCGGATCTGATTTGAAAAGAGTGTTGGCTAATTCTATCAGGATTCATTATAATTGAAAGCCGTCGGAGGGCTGGCCGAGTGGTCGAAGGCGGTTGACTTGAAATCAATTGGGGCGCAAGCCCCCAGGGGTTCGAATCCTCTGCCCTCCGCCAGTTTCCCCAAACCTTTCAAGGATTTCACCGCCTCCACCATCGTTCACGCAACTGATCATAAACTCCCGGAAACCATTTAACATTATTTGTCCACGTAGGAGAACCTGAGACACAGGTGTCTTTTTTTCTTCAGGTCATGTCCGCAGATGGGCTTTCCAGGTGTTAGGATAGGATCCGGCATAGATTTATTGAACATTGGGAAGCAGATGAGTCATGCTGACCCGGCCAGCAAACAAAGGATCTGGAGGGAAGTTCATGAAATGCCACCTGTGCAAAGACAACCCGTGCTACAACGGAACACCTTGCAGAGAAACTGAAAGCATACCCCTTTACGCAGACCCCGTTGACTTGAAGATCCTTACTGAAGCCGGGAATGTGGAAGCCCTCTTCTACAAGCAGGCTTGCCGGGTCGACGAGACGATCGAGTTTGCAAGGAGGATGGGATTTAAAAAACTGGGAATAGCCTTTTGCCTGGGGCTTATCAAGGAAGCAAATATACTCGGAGAGATCCTCGCCAAAGACTTTGATGTTCACTCCGTCTGCTGCAAGGTCGGCGGTATCGGTAAATCGGTGTTCGGCATGGCACGAAGACCATGGGTAGGAGAACCGACCTGCAACCCCGTTGAACAGGCAAGGATACTAAACGATGAAGGCACTGAGTTCAATATTGTCCTCGGTCTGTGCGTAGGACACGATTCGCTTTTCTACAAACACTCCGCGGCACCGGTAACCACACTGGTGGTAAAGGACCGCAAACTCGGCCACAACCCCGTCGCCGCCCTTTACTGCCCATATATACGGTCCGACCTTGGCGAACCCCTGATCGAGCGCCCCCTCGAAAGCGGGAGCACCACCGTCGTGGATCACTTCCAGAAAAAATAAAGCCTCTGAGGTCAGGCCGGATCCCAGAGGCTATAGCCCAAATAATGGACAATCCCTTTTTCTGCAATAAACCACCTTGACCAACCGGTTTTTTCAAATAAGCCGGGTATGGGGGTTCATATATTCCCGAAGAAATTTCCCAGCGACTCCTCTTCTTCTATGGCCCTGCACTTTTGCAACAAGGCATGGGCCTTCTCTGCCGGGATTGTTAGCGAAGAAAGGACCAGGTACTTGTCCTCTATCTCCTTGTCGGTCATGGTGTTCTCGGGATCGCCCTTCGGGTACTCGATGAATATGTTCATGCTGTTTCCGTCTTTGGTCGTGATCGTTATCATCGACGGCCATTTCTCCGGATGCATCGAACTCATCTTTTCTGTTACCTCGACCTTTATGCGCGGTATGACTTCGGCAATGCGGGGATCTTTAAGGACATCCTCTTTGAACTCGTCCACACCGACCCTCCCAAAGATCAGAGCACAGGCCAGACAATAGTCAATGCTGAACCTGGCAGCCGGAGGAGTCGAGTAATCTGTGTTCCCTGCAAGCTTCACTACCGTACCGTAGGTTTCAACGGTTACCTTTTCAACATCCTCCCAGGAAAAGCCATTCCTGGAACGAAGTTCCAGGATCCCGTTTATTGGACCGTGGGTATGTCGACATGAAGCATAAGGTTTGTAGACCGTTTCGTTGATCTTGTAATTATTCCCCATATCCTCGAAACTTCTCTCGAAGCCGGATTCACTCGAATAGGCCCTGAAAAAACCCCGGTCTCCCTCAAGGATCCTGGTAGGCCCGTTAAAACCTCTCTTTGCCATAAGGGAAGCCAGCATACCGTTGTAAGCGGCCTTTCCACAGTGGAGATATTTCGTCATGGCCTTGTCGGCTGCAAATTCCCATAGCCCTGCCGCCTGAGTTCCGGCATTACCCAGAGAGTAAAGGGTCTGCATCTCGTCCAGTTTAAGGAGTTTGGCTGTCGCAGCTGCCGCTCCGAAATTGCCGCAGGTGGCTGTTGAGTGCCATATTGAGTAGTGTGAAGGTGTGACAGCCTCACCGATCCTTATCATTACATCGTAGCCGGCTACGATGGCTTCAATTATTTCCTTCCCTGTGCTGCCAAGGTACTCTCCCAGGGCAAAGGCCGCAGAAATTACCGGAGCACCGGGGTGGACAATTGAACTTTTGTGTACGTCATCCATCTCGAGAATATGACAGTTATAGGCGTTTATCATGGCAGCATGAAGGACCGAGTTCCTTGAAAAATCACCTATTACAGTTGCCTGTTCCTTCCCTCCCATTTCATCCGCTACATCCTGAATGATACGAGCAGCGGGCGTGGATGCCCCCCCAAGAACACATCCAAGCCAGTCGACGATACATTTCTTTGTAACCGAGACTGTATCCGGCGCCAGGTCGGAGAATGACAGGGAAGTAACAAAACCCGCACATTTTCTGCTTATGCCCTTTTCAAGATTGCTCATGAAGGTCCACTCCTTTTCAAAATTGTTTCCCGTTCACGCACAAGATCCTTACTCGACAAAAGCAGTAAGGAACCTTCCGTTCTCGATTTTGACTGCTTGAGATCTCCCGTATTCCTCTCTCTCACAGGAGAAATCTGTCCTGTAATGGACACCCCTGCTCTCCTTTCTTGACAGGGCCGAATAGGCCACGGAAAGTGAGGTCAAAAGCATGCTTTCCAATTCAAGGGCTTCAAGAAAGTCCTGAGGTCTATCAATCCTTACCTTCGGCAATTCACTTAAAAGATAGTTTTCAAGAACAGAAATGGACCTCCTGATAGATCGTTCTTCCCTTAAAGGGCCAAGACACTTCATGTTGAGGCATCTTATCTCATTTCGGGCTCTTCGGGATTCAATCACACCGTCACTTGAGAAGAAATTCCGCTCTTTTTCTTTTTCAGCTCCCGTGAAAGGCCTGGGTGATCTTAAAAGAGATATTTTTGCGGCCTCCCGTCCGGCTCTGATACCGAAGGTAACCATGCTCGAGAGGGCGTTACCCCCTACACGGCTCGCACCGTCGACTCCACCAGTAACCTCTCCGCAGGCAAAAAGTCCATCAATGGAGGTAGCCGTGCTGTTGTCGATCTTTACCCCGCCACAGAAATAGTGCGCAAGGGGACTTACATGTACCGGCCCGTAATCCCAAGGCTTGATCCCCTGGGGATAGCAGCCCAAAGTTTTACGGAGGTCCCATTCATCCCAACAGGCTCTTTCGATGTCCTCCAGGTGAAGGAGGGCTTCATCCCCGAGATCTATCCTTTCCTGGATCGATCTGGAAGCCATATCCCTGGCAAAAAGGCTGACTTCCATCCCGTCCTTTATTCCACGGTTCTGCATCTCCTGCTTGAGAAACTCATTGCCCGAGCCATCGGTCAACCTTGCAATATCGAGTACTGGAAGCCTGATCATCCAGCAGGGGAAACGCGGCTCATCGAAACCTAACGGGTAAAACTGGACAAATTCCATATCCTCGAGGACAAGCCCGGCTTTCAACGCAAGAGCGTAACCATCTCCGGTTATTCTCGAGGGAGAGTCGGTCCTGCTGAAGATCTGCCCGGCTCCTCCGGTGGCAATGATAACGGACTTGCAAAAGATCCTTCCGTTCGAACCTGTTGTCCAGTCGCAGTAATCTACTCCGAACACCCTGTTTTTGCTTGCCAGAAGATCTGTGACAAAGACATTTTCAAAAAACTTCACTCCATGCCCGGAGGCGAGATTCTTAAGCTCGGATAACATACCCCCCCCGCTGGCAACAGGAACTCTAGCGGAGTCGGTTACAGTTGCGTGTCCACTGCCCAGAAACCTCAATGTTATCCCCCAGGAACAAAGATCCTGCAATGATGGATATGCAGATTCGCCTAGGTATCCGAGGAGATCCTCTCTGCTCAGGTTCTTTCCAACTCTCCTTACATACTCAAGGTACTTTTCGCTGCTCATTTCCTGGTCCGGAAGGGTGAAGAAACCGCTCGAATATTCAGTAGCTGAGGCATATCCTGTTACGGTCTTGCTTAAAACAGTTACTGAAGCTCCCTCTTTTGCGGAAGCAATGGCCGCTATGAGTCCCGCCCCTCCCGAACCGATGACTACAACGTCTGTCTGGTTCATTTCTTCCCTCCTGTAGGCAGTTAGCCCACTTTGGAATGCCGTATCATGGACCTTTCGGGCTTTGAGAAGCCCCCAGGGCGTAAAAGCGGCTCCTGCTCCTGCAACGGACTGGACGGATGAAATATCGAAGAATAATAATCAGAAAGTGCTTATTAACAATTTTGTGAACAAAACCATGCAAAGCAGGGCAAAGGGATATGTCGCCCCATACCCTGCACCACTGTCCTCACTCCGGGTGGCTTCTATGGCTGCTCCAAGACCCGGTGTGCTTGTCATCGCACCGCAAATAGCCCCAGCCAGTAGTATCCAGTTCAGGCGCAAAAGGTATCTCCCTACCAGAAAGGTAACGGTTTCAGCAATAAGAGCCGCAAAAAAACCGATGCATATCAGGAGAAGGCCAAAATCAGCAAATGTCTCTGCGACCTGGGGTCCTGCCTGAAGACCTACGGTTGCAAAAAAATAAGCCAGGGAAAGGGTCCGCAGGGCAGAAAGGATGCCCTTGTCCATCCGCATGCTTATTGGACCGATCTTTCCCATTGCGCCGAAGGCAAGCGATACTATCAGGGCACCACCAGTTGTGCCCAGGGATAAATTCCCTATATAGGGCAAGGGAATCCCTATCCTTCCGACCATGATCCCTCCTGTTATACAAATTGCAAATGACAGCAGGGAGAAGGATACCGATGATACACTGCTTTCTTCTGCGACAGGTTTCCTGTAATCCGAAAGAATGGCATTAAGTTCTGCCTTCTCTTTTTCAAGATCGATACGGAATATCGAACCTGCCAACTGAATGAAGAGAACCACGGCTATGACACCGAAAGGATATGTCACGGAATATCCGATGGTCACCAACGCATTGGCGTTGGTCGCCTCAAGGGCTGCGCCGAGTCCCGGCGAACTGGTCAATGCTCCTGTATAGGCGCCTGCCAGGAGCAAGGGGTCTATTGAGAAACTTCCGATGGTCTTCACGAGCAGTCCAGTGACCAGGGCGCCCACTGATGTGGCGACCACGCCCAGGAATATGAACTTTAGCCCGAACCTTTTAAAAACCTCCAGGGCATCCTCCGAGGACAACAGCCCGACAGCAACAACAAAAATCACCAGGTTCCAGGAAAAATAAGCCTCCGGGACACTGAAACCGGCCATGCCCATTAGCAGGCCCGTAAAAAGAGTCCCCGAGGTGCCTAGCCTGATCCCCTTTACCTGAATCTGGCCGAGCAGCAACCCTGTAATGACAACCAGACTTGAGATAAATACTCCATCCTTGGCCAGGCTCGACAGATAATTCAAATCTTTCCTCCCACAGCAGCAAGTGGATTCACCGTGTTACGGCAAAAAAAACAGCTATAACTTTGATCACATGTCTCCAGTCCCGATCTGAGCTTCTATGTTATCCAGAAAATCCATATCCATCAGAATAGCCCTTATTTTAAGTTCCTCGCATGCATGGTCGGGGTCTTTTGCAGAAATTTCGGCCTCAGGCCTGAGCCGGGAGCATAAAAGGCTTCCGAAGGTTTCCTCAAATTTTTCAGCAAAGGAACAGCACAGCTCCTGGGTCTGGCCATAACTCATCCCCTGAAGGCTGGACCAGATACCCAGGAACATGAGCATTCCTTCTATCAGTCCGCACTGGCCACCGTACCTTCCAGCACCGTTCATGCCAAAGGCGGCTTTTATGACCTGGTCATCGAGTGGCATTTTATAAACTTCTTCCAGAAGTTTCAACGTCGCCATCGCTCAGTTGATCTTCTCGACCCAGAAGAAATGGTTGATCCTATCTCTTAGAATAGTTTCATCCACCACTTTATCACCTGCCTTTACCAACCTCGGCACCTTGAACTTCACTGTATGACAATATCCGCAAATTTATTGCTTATTACTGTTTAAAAAAGGCTGTGACGCATAGCTGCGCCACAGCCTTATCAGTTAAAGAAAATCTACGGCAATTCTATGAACTTGTTCTCTGTGAGGCAGCTGGTCATGTTCTGGGAGTACTGGATCTTTTCGGTTGCTATCTTCAGCAGTTCGTCCCTTGACATGACCTTTCTGGCGATGCCCTGCTCGATGGCCTTCAATCCGACGGCTGTGGCCACCTCGGGGTAGACCCATGACTGGTCCATGGTCGGGATAAGGTAGTCCTCGGAGAGGCCTTTCTTCTCGGCACAATCCGACAGCGTCCTGGCCGCCGCGATGCACATCTCGTCGGTTATGGTAGTCGCCTGGACATCGAGGGTGCCCCTGAAGATCCCCGGGAATCCCAGGGAGTTGTTTATCTGGTTCGGGAAGTCAGACCTGCCGGTGGCAACTATCCTGGCTCCCGCTTCTTTCGCGTCCCAGGGCCAGATCTCCGGAATCGGGTTGGCGCAGGCAAATAACATGGCGTCTTTGCCCATGGCCGCGACCCACTCCTTCTTCACCACGTCGGGACCCGGCTTGGTATAGCAGTAGACCACGTCAGCATCCTTGAAGAGAACCTCAGGACCGCCATCGATGCCCTCGGGGTTGGTGGTCTGGGCAAAGTGCCATTTCACGTCGTAAGGGATGTCCTTCAGTTCCGTCCGGCCCTTGTGGAGAGTACCCTTGCTGTCGGCCATGATCACGTTCTCCGGTCTGATCCCGGCGCTTATGAGGATCCTCGCCGTTGCAATGCTGGCCGCCCCGGCTCCGAAGAAACGGACCTTAACCTGGTCTATCTTCTTTCCCGTGATCTTGAGTCCGCTGTATAGACCCGCCAGGTTGACGGCAGCGGTGCCCTGCTGGTCATCATGCCACACAGGGATCTTGCAGTCCTTCCTCAGTTCGTCCAGCACGTGAAAGCACTTAGGCTGCGATATGTCCTCCAGGTTTATCCCGCCAAAAGACGGCGCTATGAGCCTGACCGCTTCGATTATCTTGTCGGGATCCTTTGTATCAAGACAGATGGCAACGGCATCCACGCCGCCAAGGTACTTGAACAGCAGGGCCTTGCCCTCCATTACGGGCATGCCGGCCTCGGGGCCTATGTCACCAAGACCCAGGACCCTGGTGCCGTCGCTCACCACGGCCACCATGTTGGCCCGGTTGGTGTATTCGTATGAGAGCTCCACGTCTTCCTTTATTGCCTTGCAGGGGGCCGCTACGCCCGGCGTGTACCATATAGCGAAATCATTGATGTCACGAATGCAGCACTTTGGAGCCGTCTGCATTTTCCCCCTGTAAAAGGGGTGAAGTTTCATCGCATCTTCGGCCGGTTTCTTCGCTTTCGCCAGCAGTTCATCCTTATCAAGCATTTATGTTGTCCTCCTTGTTGTCCTTGTCAGTCTCAGTCAGTCACAGCTTATTTCTTGACTTTTACGGTCTTGGGCGCGCACATGGACTTGAGGTCCATGTATTTTTCGAACTCCTCTTCGCTCAGGTAACCAAGGGCCATGGCGGCTTGCTTGAGAGTGGAGCCGTCATTGTGGGCCTTCTTGGCTATCTCCGCTGACTTGTCATAGCCGATGTAGGGATTCAGTGCTGTGACGTTCATCAGCGAGTTCTGGACGAAATGGGTGGTCTTCTCCTCGTCAGCCTCCAGGCCAGAAGCACAGTTATCGTTAAATGACCTCATGGCGTCGGCAAGAAGCCTGCCCGACTGAAGGAAGTTGTAGATCATAACGGGCATGTAGACGTTCAGTTCGAAGTTGCCCTGGCTTGCCCCGAAACCGACCGATACGTCGTTGCCGAATACCTGGGCCACAACCATTGATACGGCTTCGCACTGTGTCGGGTTGACCTTGCCGGGCATTATGGAGCTTCCCGGTTCGTTGGCAGGAATGATGAGCTCGCCTATGCCGCAGCGCGGACCAGAGGCAAGCCACCTTATGTCGTTGACTATTTTGAGAAGATCCGCAGCAAGGGCCTTCATGGCTCCGTGGGCGAAGACTATCTCGTCCTTGCTCGTAAGCGAATGGAACTTGTTGGCAGCGGTCCTGAACTTCTTGCCCGTAAGGGCGCTGATCTGGGCAGCCACTTCCACGTCGTAGCCCTCGGCTGCGTTGAGGCCCGTGCCAACTGCCGTCCCGCCTAATCCAAGGTCTTTAAGGTATTCAACGCTTGCCAGGATCATTTCTTCGCTTCTTTCAAGCATCCTGACCCAGCCGCTTATTTCCTGCCCCAGCGTCAGCGGCGTGGCATCCTGCAGATGGGTACGGCCGGTCTTGACAAGGTCCTTGTACTTCTCGGACTTGGCCTTGAGGGTCTCTGTGAACTCCCGCAGGGATGGAACGAGAAGATCCTCTATCTGAAGTACCGCGGCGATGTGCATCGCCGTAGGGAAAGTATCGTTGGAGCTCTGGGATTTGTTCACGTGGTTGTTGGGATGCACTTTCGCTTCCGGGTCCCCATTGATCTGGTTCGCCCTGTTGGCAATAACTTCGTTAAGGTTCATGTTGCTCTGGGTCCCGCTGCCGGTCTGCCATACCGCGAGCCCGAAGTTGCCGTCCAGTTTGCCTTCCAGGATCTCGTCGCACGCTTCCGATATGGATTTTGCCCTGGCATCGTCAAGAACCCCAAGCTTGTTGTTGGCGATCGCGGAGGCCTTCTTCAGTATGGCAAAGGCCCGCACGATCTCCTCGGGCATCTTCTCGATGCCTATCCTGAAGTTGTCGATGCTCCTCTGGCTCTGGGCTCCGTACAGCTTGTCAGCAGGCACGCGAACCTCGCCCATGGTGTCTTTTTCTATCCTGTACTCCATTTTTCTTGCGCCTCCCGTTATTGGAATCGCTAAAAAATCACTTCCAGATACTTGAAACGTTTTCCCCCTCTATCCGTAAAGCTCCTTGTTGAGCTTTTCGGCTTCCTTTCTGATCTCACCGTATATGCTCTTGCCGTGGGAGTCCATTCCTACCACAAGGGGCCCGAATTTCCTGGCGTTCAGTACCCAAAGCGCCTCCGGAACCCCGTGCTCGAGAAAGAAGACATCGTCGATCCCAGAGATGCCCTCAGCCAGTACAACGGCACAGCCGGGAGCAGCCTGCAGGTAGACCTGGCCGCTCTTTTCGAACTGCTTCAGGCTGTCATCGCCAAGGCCACCCTTGCCGATTATCGCCCTGACGCCAAGATCCGCCACCATCTGATGGTACGGTTCCATCCTGATGCTCGTCGTCGGGCCTATGACCACCAGGTCGTAGCCACCGTCTTCCCTCTTTTTAACCACGGGACCGGCGTGAAATATCGCTGCTCCACGGAAGTCAACGGGCGGCTCCTTACCCTGTTCCAGGTTCTGCTTTATCGTGAAGTGTCCCATGTCCCTGGATGTGTATACGGGGCCTTTCAGATAGACTACATCACCGACATTCAGGCTCCGTACGTCTTCCTCGCTCAGCGGCACGCTAAGTATCTTCTCGGACATATTTTTAGCACCACCCTAAAGTATCGTCTCGGTACGCCCGTCAGGGTAGATCCTGATCCCGGTCCTGCGGGCCGGCCAGCAGTGGAATGTTATGGCCGCAGGCGCTATCGCCGTGTGGGTAGATACTGCCTCTATCTTTACCGCCAATAGCGTGGTGTCTCCACCTGTTCCCGCCGGACCAATACCAAGACTGTTCACAGATTCAAACAGCTCTTTCTCAAGCCTCGCGTAAAGCGGGTCGGGATTCTCGTCGTCCCAGCGCCTCACGCTTACGGCCTTCCTGGCCAGCTTGCAAGCCACGTCCATCTGGCCACCCAGACCTATGCCTATCGCCGCAGGCGGGCAGGGCTTGCCACCTCCCTTGATGACCGTGTCCAGCACCCAGCGCTTCAGCCCGGCGAAATCCTTCCCCTTCTCAAGCTTCGCCACGGTGAATATCTGCATGGCGTTGGCAAGTTCCGCCCCGCAGCCCTTGAAACTCACTACCATTTCAAGGTATTCCTGGTCCGGTACGTAGTCGAACTCAAAGTTGGGAACTCCTACTCCTGAGTTGTCGCCGGGGTTCTCGCGCGTAAGAGTGTGCACCATGCTGGGACGGAGCAGCTGCCTGTTCGTCCCCCTGATTATCGCCTCGCCCCATATTTTCCTTATGTCGCAGCCCGGAAGGCTCCTGTCGCCGAAACTCACGTATACCGTGGGGAATCCCGGCGACTGGCAGACAGGCTTTTCCTTCTCGCCTGCCATCTTCTCGTTCTCAAGCATCGCCTTCAGCATGCTCTTCGCGGTTTCGTTACTCTCCTTCGACAACGCTTTCTCCAAAAGATCCCTCACATCCGGCGATATCGATGTCGTCGAACGGTAGATCATATCGTCTACATGCTTCACAAGCTCTTCACAGCTCCACAAACAGATCACTCCTTTGGGCTTTCGACAGAACTGGAATTCCTCTTGTCTAATCAATAGCAAACAAGAAATCGTTATAGAATTAATGCTTTAGTCTGTGTTATCTGACTCCCATGAGCAGCCTTGGGATCAGCATCGCAATGTCGGGGATCAAAGTTACCAGAAGCAGACCAATTACCAGAAGACCTACAATAGGCATAACCTTCTTGATCAGCCTTGACATGCTTACATGACAAATCTCCGATGAAACGTAAAGAGTCAATGCAACAGGCGGCGTCACAAGGCCTATTGCCAGGTTGGTAACCATGAGGGCCCCGAAAAAGACCGGGCTGATCTGAAAAGCGTGAACAGCCGGCAACAAAAGAGGCGCAAATAAAATTATCGCGGGAGAAGGATCCATAAGCATACCGGCGATCAGTATTATCAGGTTGGATATCATGAGGAACATTAAGGGGCTGCTGATATTTTCGAGGATCACTCTCGTAAGGGTCTGGGGTATCTGTTCCCTTACAAGGACCCAGCCGAACATGACAACCCCGCCGACAACGAACATAATTGTTGCGGAAGTGATGGAACTCTTGAGGAAGATCCCCGGCAGATCCCTGAAACTGAGAGTGCGGTAGATGAACAGACCGACGACCAGGCTGTAAACAGCAGCTACGGCCGCTGCTTCGGTGGGAGTGAAGATCCCCGAGTAGATCCCTCCTACGATTATCAACGGAGTAAGTAGTGCCCAGGCAGCTTTTCTTCCACTGGAGAACACATTTGACCAGATGAACCTGGCACTGCTTCCGTAACCTTTTTTACCTGAATACCAGTAACCGTAAAGGATTATCAGGATCCCAAACAGTATTCCCGGGCCTATCCCTGAAAGCAGAAGAGCACCTATCGAAGTATCAGTGGCAGCACCATAGACGACCATGGGGATGCTTGGTGGAATAAGAATACCAATAGGACCCGCCGAGGCGATTATCGCCGCAATGAAATCCTTGTCATAACCTGACCGTTCGGATTCAGGCGCAACCACGGACCCGATAGCAGATGCCGTAGCCGCCCCGGACCCGGAGACAGCCCCAAAAAACATGCATGCCAGCGTCGTAACCGTCGAAAGTCCGGCCTTCAAATGTCCTACAAGACTGTTAGCAAGATCGATAAGCAGTTTCGATGCCTTCCCGGAGCAAAGGAGATCTCCTGAAAGGATAAAAAGGGGTATTGCCAGCATCGTGAAAGAATTCATACCCGCAAAAAACCGGGGAGCCGTTATTGATACCATGAACATGTCTCCGGTGATCGCCAGATAAAGAGCAGATGAGAGAGACATGCAGATCGCAATAGGAACATTCAGCAGAAGCATTCCGAAGAAAGACAATCCAAATATCCAGAGTTCCATAGCGGATCACCTCACCAGGTCCCGAAAGGATACTGCAAGCTTCTCAAAGCTGACTATGACCAGAAGCAAACCCGCAAAAGGGACTGCAGCATAGATACAAGCAAGGGGGAAAGCCCCGAATTCACAGGTATTCGTCCAGTTCGAGATCGTGTAGTTATAGCCGCTCCAGGTGAGAATCAGGCTGAACAAAATGACCAAAACAGAAACAAGGACGTTGATAACGTCCTGGGTCTTTCGGGATTTGATGCCTTGTACGAGAAGATCTACAGAAAGGTGCCTGTCGGATCTCAACGCGATAACAGATCCAAAAAGCGAAAGCCAGACAAAATTGTACCTTGCCATCTCTTCGGTCCAGGCGGCAGGAATGTGTAAAAGGAACCTGTTCACAACCTGGAAGAAAACCAAACCGACCAGAACAAACATGAGAATCGTGGTCA
>Ga0123326_1002858_pt1 | contig 12740 bp, 12 predicted proteins | sample BioC13SIPDNA_FD_89739 | JGI IMG/M metagenome (GOLD analysis project Ga0123326, IMG submission 89739) | Anaerobic biogas reactor microbial communites from Washington, USA - Biogas_R1_A C13 SIP DNA | ecosystem: Engineered > Bioreactor > Anaerobic > Unclassified | place: Washington, USA | collected...
CCGGCACGCCAGTTGGCCGCCACCTAAACGCCACGCTTCCGCAAACCGCGCAACCAAGGCCCAGCCGTCCATTTGAAGTCGGCGGATTCGACTCAACACTCATCTTGCATGCACTCCCGGGACGGACCATCTAGTCCCACCTCCGCATCGTCGATATCAACGACCTTGTTCTATTTGTCCTTTGATCCAATTCGGAACAACAGCAGAATAACGAGCAACAGGATAGTTACGCCCATAAGTGCACGGATGATTCGCAACGGCCTGACCTCTGCATCGGCATGGGATGAACCGGACATCTTCCGGGCCGAAAAGGAGTCTGCATCCACCAGAGGAGTTCCCTGTGGCGGCATCCGGAGCAACCCGCGCAAATGGGCCACATAGGGCATTGCACCGCCAGGCAGGTATCCACTTGTGGCGATCACTTCTCCTCCGGCAGATAACAATACAGCCGTCGGATATCCACGGATCCCATACCGCTCCTTGAGCCTCCGGTTCTGCTCAACCAGCCAGTCCGGTTGCCGGACTGATTTTGACGGATAATCCAGCATCAACAAAACCAGATGCTCCCTGGCAAATGCTTTGAAGGGGTCCTGACTGAGGATCTCCTTCTCATACTTCATGCACCAGGAACACCAGTCACTGCCGGTGAACACTGCGAATACCGGCTTATCTTCCGTCGCAGCATGCCTCAGCGCCGACTCATACTGCTCATGCCAATCGCCGCCGTCCTTGCGCTGCCCGTTCGTGCCCATGTCCAGGCTATCGGGGTTTTGAGCCAGCCCTTGCGAAAGAGACAGACAAACCCACCATACTAGCCCGAGCGCCCGGCCGGCAACATGCAGCCATGAAGAAAGCCCCCATCCCAAGGATCCACATTCGGTCAACATTCCGCCCGCTTGATGCCTGCTCACAGCCCAAACCCTACACATCGTCCCTACAAAATCCAGCTTCCGTATCGCATCCTGCAACAATCGCGGAAGAAATACCGTATCCACAGCCGGTCATCCAAAGAGGAATCTTACTTTAGTGCCCATTTTAGAAGTGGAAACATCCAACAGACACATTCCGGAGTCCACCTTCCAATTTTCGAGTCGAATCAACGACTCAAATCAATAATGTCATTTCCATTATGACATCCCGCTTGTTGCAATGGCTCGTGAACCTACGGAAACCTCCAACATTGCGGGCAACCCAGGATCGGGCAACCCAAGGCCGACTGGGGGAGCAAATCGCCGCGGATTACCTCGTGCAACACCATGGAATGACGGTCCTCACACGCAACTGGCGAAGGGGGCGTTACGAAATCGATATCGTCTGCCGGGACGGGGACACGCTGGTGTTTGTCGAAGTGAGGACACGCCGTGAGGGTTCATTGGTGTCCGGATACAGCAGTCTGACCAAAAAGAAACGAAAGGCACTGCTCACTGCCTTTCGTTCCTACATGAAAGCGCTTCCGGAGAAACCATGGACCTACCGTTTCGATGTCGTCGAAATCCGCAGCAAGGCCATGTCCGATCCAGAGATCAACTACCTCAGGAACATTCGGATTTTCCCGAAGTGACGGAGCGGCTCCACCGATTGGGCAGGGAGAAACGCTCGAATCCAAGCGCTTCTTCCGGTCCGGGCGTCGGTCACTCCGTTTTCTCGGCATTCAAACCGCCCAACCCTTCCAGTGACTGGATGTTGAACTGCTCTCCAAGGCGAACGATTTTCTCGAGATCAATTTCTCCAACGATGTTAACCACCGACAGGCGGGTACCGCGACCCGACACAATCGCCAGCGCATCAATCCGGTCGGGATCACGGGACTGCATGCAGATCTCGGTCCGCTCATCACCATTCCTCGTCCTCACTAGCGTCTGCCAGCTTCCATCCCGCATCGATGAGAGCAAGGCACTCGAACGGTTGTCGATCGAACCGACGTCACTATCCTGGAATTCCAGGTCCACGACACGGATCAGTGCGATGGATTCGAGCATCTTCGCAAACTCCGGTTCCGCCTGCCGGACTAAACGTGCCGCCATTTGCAGGATATTGGAGTGAAGGAACACCTCCGTCTTCACATTTCCGGAGTTCTCGCTGACAAAGCGATCCAAGTCCAGATAACCGGATTGGGAACGCGTCACCGCATCTCCGTCATCCTGCGCCCACAAACCACCACTGAAGATAACCGACACTCCAGCAGCCAACCATACCCACTTACTCATTTTCATATGCTAACCTTTCCTTGATTGTATTAACTCCCGTGAACATAGTCCCGTGTATCTGACTTGCAGCGGACTGCTTCACCGCTATTTCACATGCATCGACACTGGGACGTCCCAAAATTTCACTGACCATCACAATAGACTGGCGGGCCAAAAACGCAGCTTCCGCCGCATCGTGCCCCTGACTGGGTTTCTGCGAATAATTCCACCACATTCCTGCGCCGATAACACATAGTCCGAGAGCGGCTATCGGCGCCATGCGGCTCCATGCGCTTGAAACAAGCGATACCTTCGCTTCTCGTTCGGGAGCCGCGGCCACCTTCATGAGACGCATCACCAGCTCATCAGGACAGTCCCTGCAACGAACCGCCTCCCTGACCTCCTGTGCGTTGGTTCGATAACCGGCAAGCAAGCGGTTCGCCTCCGGATTTCGACTCACCAGCCTGCGGCACTGCCAGCGGGCAATCCAGCCGGGCCGCCCCCAAGCCACACGAGTCAGCAAATCGAGATCCTTTTCGGACAGCTTCCCGTGTTCCATGCTTTCAGTTTTCATGTTTCAGTTCCTCCTGCAGCATCCGTCTGGCACGCAACAGATGCACTTTTACCGAATTGATAGGAAGACAGAGATGAGCCGCGATTTCCCTGTATTTCAATCCATTGACCTCATACATCAGAAACACCGACCGGAGGGTTTCCGGAAGTCCATGCACCGCATGCTCGATCCTCGCTCCCAACCTGCGACTGTCTATCGCCTCCGATGGGTCCGCACCGGGACCCGACCACGCCATGGCCGCATCATCCGTATCCTCGCGCAAAGCCACGTTCCGGTCGCTGGTACGCCTGCGTTTGCGCAATAGGTCAACACAGTAGTTGTGCATCGTCCGCATCAACCAGTGGCCACAGTTTTCGATCTTGCCCGACTCCATCGCATTCCACAAGCGAACGAAAACCTCCTGCGTGGCGTCTTCCGCCTCCGAAGCATCCCCTAATGTGTAACGGGCGTAGCGGAACAGCTTGTCCTTGTGGGACATCAGGTGGGTCCGGAATGCAGTTTGGTTGTTCATGAAATCGGATTCATCAGGGTAGACGCATCCTTTGCTCCGAATGTTACAACCCCAAGGCGAAAAATCCGATCCTCAACTCGCGTCCCAGCCATGCGCACCGCACTCTCCCTGAACCCCGGCCATCTGGCGCACCAAATGCAAATCCCCCAGAATCCTTCACACCCTTCACCAAAACCCCGCAACCCATCATTGGAAGCTTGCCCGATTGCATCCGATCCATCAGTGTGACGAAGATCATCTGCCCTCAATGTCCGCATCCTCACCTCCAATTGCGACCCAAATTGCCCCGACCGAAGACGGACTGGTGGTAGAAAACCTGCGTGTGGACTACGACAACCTCACCGCCGTTAACGGGGTGAGCTTTCATGTGCCACCCGGAAGCCTGTTTGGACTTGTGGGTCCAAACGGTGCGGGAAAAACCAGCATCATCCGGGTATTGGCCACCCTGCTCCAGCCGACCTACGGCAAGGTCAAAGCCTTTGGTATGGATGTCCTCGACGATCCATGGAGCGTCCATCCGGTCCTCGGTTACATGCCAGACCTCGCTCCTGTGATCGGAAACCTGAAAGTGTTTGAGTTTCTCGAGCACTTCGCCACATCCCACGGGCTCTATGGGGCCGAACGCAAGGATCGCGTGCAGGAGTGCCTTGATCATGTGGGTATGGCTTCCCAACGCTCCGTCTACTGCAACACCCTTTCCCGCGGAATGATGCAACGGGTGGTCCTCGCCAAGACACTTCTTCATCAGCCCAAACTCCTTTTGCTGGATGAGCCTGCCAGCGGCATGGACCCGCTTGCACGCATCGACCTGCGCGACACCCTTCTGGCACTCGCACGCAAGGGCTGCGTGGTCATTCTCTCATCTCACATCCTCGCCGATCTCGCGGACATGTGCACCGGCGTGGCCATTATGCACCTTGGCACACTCCGGTACGTCGGGCCTCTCGACGGATTCATCGAAGAGCCCGGGAAGCCCCGTGCCCAACGCACCGTCGAGATCCAGACCACCCCCGACACAGTGGAAAAAGCCACCGCATGGCTGGAAAAGTCCCCGCTCATCGCAAGCTGGGCACCCATGGCCCAAGGAAAGTTCGCAGCATCATTTGATGGCGATGACGCCGAACAAGCCACCATCCTGCGCCAGTTGATTGAAACCGGAGGCGTGCAGGTGCTCGGCTTCCGTCGGAAATCCGCCACCTTGGAAGATATGCTCAAGACCGTAACCCGCTCATGAACGACCTTCCTTCAGCCGACGAACACGAACCAGCCCCGGTCTGGGCTATCTGGGCAAACCCCCTGATACTGAGGTTCCTCCGCAGCCGGATGCGGCCGCGCTCGGCCTTTGCCTGGATACTCGGGGTGTTGATGCTGAGCGGTTTCTTCTTCCTCACCACCTACTACACGGCAATCAACCACGGGCTCCTTTCCGCACGTGATGCCGCCCGGGCCGCCATGCTGCCCATCCTGTTCATCCAAGGATTTCTTCTCATGCTCATCGCCACGGGAAGCGTGGCAGGCGGTGTGGTCGAAGACAAAGTCGCCGGCACGCTCGACTACCAGCGGCTCACCCCGATGGGGCCTTTCTCCACTCTCGTCGGGTTCCTGTTTGGACTTCCCATCCGCGAGTACATCCTTTTTGCCCTCACGCTTCCCTTCGCAGTGTTTGCGATATGGATCGGGGACATCCCGATTGGAAGCGCAGCCTCCTACTACAGCGTCTTTCTGAGTGCCTCCATACTCTATCACCTGACCGGACTTGCGGCCGGGCTTGCCGCAAAGCGCTGGAGATTTGCCACCCGCCTCACCCAGGGCATGGTCCTGCTGCTCTACCTGGTTTTGCCACAGTTCTCCCATCTTGGACTCTACTTTTTCCAATACCTTACCGTGAGACCGGTGCTGATGGACACCATCATTCCACTGATCCATGAAAGCATCCCGGGACAGGTCTCCCAATTCCAACCAAGAGGGCCGGTGCCATTTTTCGACTATCAAGTATCGCCCCTGGTGTTCTCGCTGGCGTTGCAAGGATTGCTCTCCCTCATGTTCCTGACCATCTGCATCCGCAAATGGAAAGATGCGGAATGCCACATCCTGAGCAAACTGCAGTCTCTGACAGTGTTCATCCTGCTTGCCACTCTCGCGCTGGGAACGATCTGGCCAGTCCTCACTGGAAACACCGAACTCACGCTGCCGATCCTCGGAACCATGTCCGGAGCCAGGATTCCGCCGGAGGTTGCGGCAGCCCTCCCTCTTTTGCTCTCCTGTTTCCTGCTTCTGATCGCCATGATGTTGATCAGCATCGTCACCCCTACCCACGGAGAGATCCTGAAGGGATGGAGGCGCACTTATCGCAAAAACAGTTGGATGCTTTCTCCCTTGCGCGATGAAGCGCCCGCCGGATGGTTTGCTCTGGCGATCGCATTGGTGGCCGTATTCGCCTTGGGCACTGAGATGAGGGAACTCCACATCAATGGCATCCTCGCCTTTGAACTGCTCGATTGGACCCAATGGATCGGGATCCCGCTCGCCCTTGTTGTAACCATTCTGGTCTTTCACGCAACCATCAGCCTGATCGAACCCGGACGAACCATCACCTACCTGATGCTGGTATGGGGGCTTCCCTGCCTGATGGGCATTTTCATCTCGGCGGCCATGAGCTGGCACGAAGCCGCGATCTACGTAGCGGCCCTTTCTCCTGTCTCTCATCTGGCCTACGCGGCCACCCGTATCATTCCCTTTGACCCCGAAAGCCACACGCTCGCGTTTTGGGACACCGCCGGTCGCGCACTCTGGATCGGACTCAGTCTGCATGCCCTTGCATGGTTTGGGATTTCCTTCGCGTTCATCCGCAAGCACATCGCCCTCAAAAGAGAGGCCAGAAACTGAAATCTCCTTTCCCAATACAATGAAGACACCCACTTTCACGATCCGACTCGCATTCACTCTGGTTGTTGCCTTGGTTGCCCAACTGTCTGCGCAACCCGAAAAAGGGAGTTACCTCGACCCTGATCTCCCCACCGACAAAAGGGTGGCCGATCTCATCTCAAAACTGACACTTGAGGAGAAACTCGCCCAGTTGCTGCACGATGCGCCGGGCATTGAACGGCTCGGGATCCCAGCCTACGATTGGTGGAACGAAGCCCTCCATGGCGTCGCCCGTTATGGGCGTGCAACGGTCTTTCCTCAAGTTATCGGATTGGGTGCGACCTTCGATGAGACCTTGGTTCACCGCATCGCCTCCGCGATTTCCGACGAAGCCCGGGCAAAATTCAACGCCGCAGTGGCGCTGGGCGACCGTGACAGCTATCCGGGCCTGACCTTCTGGTCGCCCAACATCAACATCTTCCGCGACCCGCGCTGGGGGCGTGGCATGGAAACCTTTGGCGAGGACCCGTACCTCACCGGACTTCTCGGCTCCGCCTTCGTCCACGGCATGCAGGGAGATGATCCCCGCTACCTGAAAACCGCGGCATGCGCCAAACACTATGCCGTCCACTCCGGACCGGAAAGCCAACGCCATTCGTTTGACGCGCACCCACCGCGCAAAGACCTCTGGGAATCCTATCTTCCCGCGTTTGAGAAGCTTGTTCGCGAGGCCAAAGTTGAAGGTGTGATGTGCGCTTACAACGCCGTGTTCGGCGCCCCCTGCTGCGGTAGCGACTTTCTTCTCGCGGATATTCTTCAAACCCGTTGGGGATTTGAAGGATACATTGTCTCCGACTGCTGGGCCATTCAGGATTTCCACCAAAACCACAAGATCACGGCTGATTCGGCTGAGTCTGCGGCCAAGGCCATCAAGAGCGGGGTGCACCTCAACTGCGGTGAAGCGTTCCGCTCCCTCGGATCCGCGATCGAACGCGGCCTGATCTTCGAAAGGGAGATTGATGAGGCACTTGCAAGGATTCTCCGCACCCGTTTCCGCCTCGGGCTCTTTGATCCAGTCGAAAAAGTATCGTTCAACCGCCTCTCACCGGACATCATCGGTTCCGAATCCCATGTCCGGCTCGCGCGCGAAGCCGCTGCAAAGTCAATCGTGCTCCTGAAAAACGATGGCGTTCTGCCCTTGTCGGCAAACCTCTCCGACCTGCTGGTGGTGGGCCCCCTTGCGGCTCACGCCGAAGCCTTGCTCGGAAATTACTATGGACTGTCCGCAAACCTCGTGACCGCCATCGAGGGGATCACCGGCAAAATCCATGCCGGGACCAAACTCAACTACGTCCACGGGTTTCCGCTCCTCCCCATCGACAACGAAACCCCCGATGTTGCGATCCGCATGGCCCGCGAGGCTCCGGTGACTATTGTGGTAATCGGCTCGAGCCCACTCCTCGAAGGCGAAGAGGGCGAAGCGGTCCTATCCAGAAACCACGGAGACCGGGTCGACCTTAACATACCCGGCAATCAACTCGACTATCTGCGCATGCTCCGTAAGGACAATTCCACCAAAATTATCACGGTGGTCATGGGTGGAGGTCCCATGCTCATGAAAGAGGTTCATGAACTGTCTGATGCCGTGATTTTCGCATGGTATCCCGGGGAGCAAGGTGGAAACGCGATTGCGGATGTCCTTTTCGGCGACGTCAATCCATCGGGCCGCCTGCCGATCACCTTCCCGATGAGCGCCGACGATCTGCCTCCTTTCGACTCCTACGCGATGAACGGAAGGACCTACCGTTACGCCACGGCCACTCCAATGTATCCGTTTGGATTCGGGCTTTCCTACAGCCAGTTCACCTACTCTTCGATCGGCCTCAACCGCATGTCCTTTGCGGAGAAAGATCCGGTCCGCGTCAGCTTCCTGGTGGCGAACACCAGCGAGACCGAGGGAGAGGAAGTGGTTCAGGTTTACCTGCACTGCGTGGATGCACCATTTGACGTTCCTGTTGAAAGCCTGGTCGCCACCCGCCGGGTCAGGGTCAAACCGGGCGAAACAACCAAAGTTCTCATGGAATTGGAACCCGACACCTTCCTCATGCACAATCAGCGTGGAGAAAAGGTGTTTGTACCGGGCGACTTCCGGATCACGGTTGGCGGGTCCGCACCCGACCCGAGAAGCATTGAGCTCGGATCTCCCGAACCGCTCTCCATTGTCTTGTCGAGGGAATAGTCTGCATCCCTATGGACTTGCTGGCATAGGCCCAAACGCCCTTCATCGAATCTCTTGCCCACTCGTTCCTGCGATTACGATTCTGCGCATATTTGGGATTCCTCCGCAGATTGGCATGTTCTTAGCTTGAGTTCGCCACCGTAATCGGAGATGATATCGGTCATTTCCTATTGCTTCTCAACAACTGAACAGACGCATAGACAGCTATGAAAATCAAGATCCTCATCGCCACAGCGACGACACTCATCAGCAGTGCGCTTTTCGCACAGGAAGAATCGTCGCTGACACTATCCACCGCCTTCAACAGCGACTACTACTTCCGTGGCACACAGCTCGCGGACTCGTTTATCGAAACCGCGGTGGACTACACCTACGGGGATTTCTACGCCGGACTCTGGTATGCTTCCCCGTTTGAAGCAGTCGACTCGGACTTGGGCGCATACTACGCCAACGAACTCGATATCTTCGCCGGTTATGGTATCGCGGTCAACGACCTGATGTCCGTCGATCTCGGGGTTACCGCCTATTACTATCCTGAACTGCCTTCGGATGACAACCCGACATGGGAACCCTATGTTGGCGTTGCATTTGAAACCGTTCTCTCCCCGACTGCTTACGTCTACTACGATGTGACCTTGGAAATCTGGGCCTTCGAAGGTGGAGTCTCCTACAGTTTCCCTGCGGAGGATGAATCCGCAAGCTTCGACGTTGAAGCCAAAGCCGGTTATGTATCTCCTGATGAGGGCGATGGCGGCTTCTACTTCAGCCTCGCTGCGAACTATGTCTACAGCATAACCGACACGGCCAGCGCCAAACTCGGGGTCTCCTACACCGATGGCGACACCGAACTGTCTGGCGGCAACTGGGACAACGGGTTCTGCTTCACGGGCGGACTCTCGATCGGATTCTGATCCTTCCAGACCAAGCGATCCGTTATTTATCACAACCCGATTCCGACTCACCGGAATCGGGTTTTTTTGTTTTCTATTGCCGAAGCATGCCACCTCCATGCCCTTGCGGTCAGGCCCATGACGCCCCGCAAATGGATACCTTACAAAAACCTGCATTTCCTCACCGGATCAAACAAGGACAATTGCGAAGAAAATGCTTGTGCATGAATACTGCTTTTGGGTTGTATTGTCCGGGCTGTGTCCGCACAATAGTCCTCCAAGTTCTAACAACCCAACTATCTGCAGATAATGAAAGAATCCATCCTTACTGCGACCGCTGTATTTCTGATTGCGGGAGCCGCATCCCTTCAGGCAGAACCGATCTTTGATGCCGCTATCTCCGCCGGCATCAAGAGCGACTACTACTTCCGAGGCCAGCAGCGCGCGGACTCCATCGTGGAAACCGAGGTCGATTTCACCTATGGCGACGCCTACGCGGGAATCTGGTTTGCAGAGCCGTTCGAAGCAAGGGACAGCGACATCGGCTGGCTCTACTCCAACGAACTGAACGTCTTTCTGGGTCAAAACACCCAAATTGATTCCTACATCAATGTGATGGTACCCGTCATCCTCGACGTCGGGATCACCGGATTCTACTATCCGGAACGTCCTTCCGATGACAACCCGACCTGGGAACCCTATGTGGGATTGAGTTTCGAAACCCTTCTCAATCCATCCGGTTACGTGTATTACGACCTCACACTGGAAACATGGACCCTTCAGGGAACGGTTTCCCATACCTTCGAGCTCGACAACGTGTCCGGCGTGACCGTCGGAGCCTTTGTGGGATTTGTTTCGCCGGATGAAGGGGAGGAAGGCGCCTATTACGGCGTTTCCGCCAAATACGGGTATCGTCTCAACAGCACAACCTCCGTCAGTTTCGGAGTAGGCTACACCGATGGCGAGGATGCCAGGAGCGGCATGAACTGGGACGATGGGCTCTCCGCCTCGCTCGGATTGTCGATCGGGCTCTGATCCGGTTATTTGAATTTGTTCCAAACGAAAAAAAGGCTCTCCCACAAACGGGAGAGCCTTTTTTAATGTCCTTCAGTTCAAATTCTTCAGGATCATTCTTCGGACATGATCTTCATCATTCCGTCCTTCAACTCTTCCTGATACTTCTCGGCGATACGCTGCCCAATAGCCGCACCTTCCTGCATAAGAGCAGGCAGCGTCTTCAATGTTTTCTGGCCAAGCGGAGTCTTGTAGAAGTCAACAAGCTCGGCGGCTTCCGCTTCGCTAAAGTGTTGCTTGTAGACTTGAAGCATCCCCGTGTGCATTTCTTCGTCCTGCGAAACTTTCGTGGCAAAAGAAGTGAACACCTCCTTGATCTTCGCGATCTTCTCATCCGGCATCCCGGACTGCTTAAAGCTATCCAGCATCGGCTGCATCGTCGACATCATGGTTTCCATCATCATCTCTTTCGGACTGATCATCTGATACAGTTCCTCCATTGAATCGACAGGTTCACCTGCAACCATTGCGGTGGAGGAAGCCAGAAAGAGAGCACCTGCTGTGAGTATTCCCGATAGGTATTTCATTTGAATCTTATTGTGAGTTGATCGTTTCGTTAAGCGTTTCCGCTAAACCCAAGCAAGACATCAACCGGCCGCTATGTCGAGACCTCAGATTGTGGACGAAATCCCACAGACTCAGGACGAACGCATCGGAGCACCCGAAGCACCGCCACCTTCACCCCTCCGTCCCACTCAGGGGTTAACCCAGGAGGTATGTTTCACTACCAACTGGTAGGTTCCGCGGTGAAGGCCAAGCTCAGCCACCAACGTGGCCGGCTTTCCCTCCTGGAGATCTCTGAACAAGTTGCGAACCCGGTAGTTCGCGGTGTAGATCTCGAAAACCTCCTTGCCAATGCGCACCGACGGCTCCGAAGCATCAAAGCGGGGAACCTTTACCCGAAACAGAGTTCCCATGCGCTCCAGCCTCTCGCATTCATCCATGGCTTCCAACACGGACGCATCCGGCAGGTTGCGCTTGTCCCGGAGGCGGGAGTCCACCCATCGGCGCTTCAACTCGCGGTCGGGCTCGCCGCCCAGTCGCTTCGCGTCCACCTTGGGCAGCTCACTTTTCCCGGTCGCCACCCGGAAACGGGCAGTGACCGGCAGGTGATCCGATACTCCGGCACCATCACAGAGATTCACCCAGGACAAGGGAACCCCATGCTCCGGATGGGTGTTCAATCCCGGGAACGCCAGCACCCCAAAGGACTGATCCACATATTGGATGCCCCGATTGTCATACAAGCCGGGAGTCACCATCATCTGAATGAGCGTTCCCCACTCGCCGGCATACACCTCGCTGCCCCGCTTCAGCGGTGGAAGCTCATACCACAGGTTATAGAGGTCCGCCCGCCCTTTCAAAAGCGCCGCTTCATTTCCCTGCGATCCGAGGATTCCATTCAATGCGGTTTCCTTGATACGATTGCCAAAGCGCAGGTTCTGATCGATGTTCGAGTTAAAGTCTCCCACAAGCAGAATGTCGGTCTTCGGGTTGTCATCCAACAGATGGTCCAGTCGCTTGCGGAGCACCCGGGCATTGCCGATGCGCACCGCCTCAGTCGCGGATCCCGACGCGCCTGACTTCCAATGATTGTTGAACAAGACAAGGTCCTGGCCATCCACATCCAGCCAAACCTCCAAAATGTCGCGTGCCTGATCCAGAGGATGCTGCAGAATCTTCTTCGCCGGAAACCGGCTCAACACCACGCACTTGTGCGCCAATTGCTTCTTCTTCCACATCGGATCCGGCTTGGGTTGGATCACATGGTATCCCCGTATGCCCTTTTCCTCCAAAGCCTTGAGCAGGAAAAACTCAGCCGGCATATCCCGGATCTCCTGCGCAGGATATCCGCGCAGCATCTTATCAAGCGAAGTCTTGCGGGTCCGTTCCAGCATACCGAGCACATCCTGCCACCGCGTCGGACTGTGATCCCACTCCAGCTCCTGCAAAGCCAGAATGTCCGGCCCTTTTCCATTCCCTACTTTCGCGATCACCTCGGCATGCGCCTTGACCTTGGTGAGCAACCGCCCGGCATGATAGGGGAAGGGGGTGTCTTTTTTCGACTGGGAATACTCTTCATAGACCGCAATTCCGTCCAAGTCGAAAAGGTTCTCCACGTTGTAGACCATCACGGTGAACTCACGCACGCCCCCAACGCACGAAAGAGCTCCAAGCAGGAAAGACAACCCCACGCAAAGGTTACGCGACACTGTCCAACAACTTCCGGTGAGGCCCTTGCATGAATTACTCATGCTCTCCAAGGAAATGCTTTGCGATCGCCGATGCAAGGCTCTGTTCCAAACCACAGCGGACAGACCGGAACCAATGCCAACTCAAAAGCCTTTTCCCCTTTATGGGTTCCGGGCATCCATCCGATACTGCGGGTCCAGATCCTCCC
>Ga0123326_1002878_pt1 | contig 12658 bp, 9 predicted proteins | sample BioC13SIPDNA_FD_89739 | JGI IMG/M metagenome (GOLD analysis project Ga0123326, IMG submission 89739) | Anaerobic biogas reactor microbial communites from Washington, USA - Biogas_R1_A C13 SIP DNA | ecosystem: Engineered > Bioreactor > Anaerobic > Unclassified | place: Washington, USA | collected...
GGATCCGCTGAACTATATGGCCGGGATGTGATGGATTTTTCCCCTGATAATGGCTTTATCAATTCATATCCAGTTCATAATCCTGTGTTACACTCATTTCTCCCGGAACGACAAGTCCCAGAAGGAGCTGAATCAATCTATATGCAGCCAACGCTTTGCAGCAGATGTCATAAAAACGTGGCCGTCATTTTTATTACGAAAATTGAGGGCAGCCAAACAAAAAATGAAGGGTTATGCCTGAAATGCGCCAAAGAGCTCAACATCAAGCCGGTTGCCGACATGATGCAGAAAATGGGTATTTCAGACGATGATCTTGACAACCTCACCAGTGAGATGATGTCCGCCTTCGGCGGCGCCGAAGGCGTCGAGGGCCTTATGGCACAGCCGGAAGGCAGCAGTGAGGAAGACGACGGCCGAACCGCCACATTCCCGTTCCTGAACAAGCTTTTCGGCGGTATGGGGCAGGACGGACAGACCGCCTCGGCGGGTGAGCCCAGGACGGGACGGGAGGAGAAAAGCGGCAAGGGCGACGCCCGCCAGCCCAAGCGGAAATTTCTTGAGAGCTATTGTATCTCCCTGTCTCAGAAAGCGGCCGAGGGAAAGCTGGACAGGATCATTGGCCGCGCCCAGGAGCTGGAGCGCGTCGTTCAGATTTTGAACCGCAGGCAGAAAAACAACCCCTGCCTGATCGGCGAGCCCGGCGTCGGCAAAACCGCCATTGCCGAAGGTCTTGCCATGAAAATTGCGGCCGGGGACGTGCCTTACAAGCTCAGGGAGAAGGAGGTATACCTGCTCGACCTGACGTCGCTTGTGGCGGGTACTCAATTCCGCGGCCAGTTCGAAAGCCGGATGAAAGGGCTCATTGAGGAAATCAAGAAGCTGGGCAATATCATTCTCGTCATCGACGAGGTACACAATCTGGTGGGCGCCGGCGACGCAGAGGGTTCCATGAACGCCGCCAATATTTTAAAGCCCGCCCTTTCCCGGGGCGAAATTCAGGTGATCGGCGCCACCACCTTCACCGAGTACCGCAAGTATATTGAAAAGGACTCCGCTCTGGAGCGCCGTTTCCAGCCCGTAGTGGTCAGTGAGCCCACGGTGGAGGAATCCATAGAAATCATCAGGGGGATTGCCCCCTATTATGAAGGCTACCACCATGTGAAAATCAGCCCCGAAATGGCGCGGCTGGCCGTCATCATGTCCGAGCGGTATATCACCGACCGCTTCCTCCCCGACAAGGCCATCGACCTCATGGACGAGGCGTGTTCCGATGTCAATCTCAAAAACAGGGCGCTGTCCCGGGTCATGCAGATCGACAGGGAGCTGGCCGACCTGAACCGGGAGCGCGAAGTGATGCTGGCCGAAGCCAATGAGAAGGCCTACGAGCGCCTTGCGGTCATTAAGAGCCGGGAATTCCAGCTGAAGGAGGAGCGCGGCCGCCTGGAAGGCGAGTGCGCGCCCCCCCTGACGGCGGAAAATCTGGCCCGCGTTATAGAGCTTTGGACCAAGATACCCGCCAGTCAGATTCAGGAACAGGAATATGAGCGGCTTGCTCATCTGGAGGAGCGCCTCAAAACCCATATCATCGGGCAGGACGAAGCCGTCGCCGCGGTTTCGGCGGCCATCCGCAGGGGGCGCGTGGGCATCGCCTCCAAGCGCAAGCCCGTCTCCTTCATCTTTGTGGGTTCCACCGGCGTAGGCAAAACCGAGCTGGTAAAGCGCCTGGCCCAGGACCTTTTCAATGCCCCGGAGTCCCTCATTCGTCTGGATATGTCGGAGTTCATGGAAAAGCACTCGGTTTCCCGCATCATCGGCTCTCCCCCGGGTTATGTGGGCTACGATGAGGCCGGCCAGCTTACCGAAAAAATCAGGCGCAAGCCCTACTCGGTGGTGCTCTTTGACGAGATTGAAAAAGCGCACCCCGATGTGCTCAACGTCCTGCTTCAGATCCTGGACGACGGCCATATCACCGACGCCCAGGGCCGTACGGTCAACTTTGAAAATACCGTGATCGTCATGACCTCCAACGCAGGCAGCGACAGCAAAGCAGGCACCGTGGGCTTCGGCCGCACCGCCAACGAGCAGGGCAGGGAGCGCGCCATGAAAGCCCTGCAGCAGTTTTTGCGTCCGGAATTCATCAATCGGGTGGACGAGGTGGTATACTTTAATCAGCTTACCGAGGAGCATTTCAGGCGGATTGCCGCTATCATGCTGGGCGAGCTGCGCGATACCCTTGCGGAAAAAGGCATTCATCTTACCACGGACGACTCCGCGCTGGAGTATCTGGTGAAAAAATCCTATTCGACGACCTACGGCGCGCGCAATCTGCGCAGGCTCATCCAAAAGGAGCTGGAGGACCCCATTGCCACCAGGATCATCGAGAGCTACCAGCACCCTGTTACCCAGCTGAAATTTACTTCCGGCGGCGACCGTCTGGAACTCCTGTCCCTATAATCTAAAAATCCGGGGGACTGCCTCACTGCGGTGAGGCAGTCCCCCTCAGCTTGTCAAAAAACCTTATCCGGTTAAAAAAGCCTCGCAGAGTTTCCGCTGCGCGCGGCGGAAATAAAATCCAACCCGTCATTTCCGGCGACATGCGCGTCGGAAATGACACTTCTCATGCAGGTAAGCGGTGAGCGTCCTGCATGGAAACCCCCTGTCGAAAAAGGCTGTCAGCCTTTTTCGACAGTCTCCTCAGCCGCAGAGCAGTATTGCTCTGCGGCTGAGCTTTTTGAACTATCGTGAGGCGTTTTCCGGGGCGGAGACCCGCGGCTGCGGACAGTGCGTAAAGCTTCCCCCACAGACCGAATTTTGAGGCCGCAGGGCCCTCTTTATTGCTTCTCCGCCTGAGTCAGCATGCTGTCCGCATCGGCGGTGTCCTCGGCAAAGTCGCCTCTCATGCGTTTGAGCACGGTCTTTTCCGCCCCTATTTCCTCCGCCGTACGCACCCCTTTGGCCCGGGCGGCGGGCAGGGGCGGGCACCACCCCTGCATGGCGTGCTGCAGCAGAAAAAAGCCCACCGTTCCGGTAAAGAGAAACCAGCAGCACCTGCTCTTCCGGTACCCCAGCAGGGAGCCTGCCAGCATGAGGGAGCCTGCGCCGCTCTCCAGCACCCGCTCGACGTCCCATTCCCGGTCCAGCTGCCTGATCCGTTCCGACAACACCGTGGGATCGCTGCCCAGATAAGTCTTGAGACTGGAAACGGTCTGCTGCCTGATTTGCCCGTTGAGCTTGTCGCAGGTGCTCATGGCCGCCCTCCGGGTTGTGGGAGGCAAACATTCTTTTCTCATGGACCCGGTCCTTTCTCCCGTTTTTGATTGTGTCCGCCCTTTGGCCGGACACAGGTTTATTTTCTCCTGTCTGCGCATACTATGTGCAAAACTGAAACGAATTATTTGGATTTCCCGGAGGTAAGCGTATGGCGGAAAGCAATGTTTCGTACTGGAACAAAACCGCGAAAAAATTGGGCTGCGCGCCCCTGCGAAAAAGCTGCACCACCGATGTGCTCGTCATCGGCGGCGGCATCACCGGCATCACCTGTGCCTACTGTCTGGCGCAAAAAGGCATCCGGCCCATTTTGATCGAAACGGAGGGGATATGCGGCGGGACCACGGGCAACACCACGGGAAAGGTGACCATCCAGCACAACATTCTCTACAGCAACCTGATCAAAAAGTACGGGCAGGACGCCGCAAAGCAGTATGCCCGCTCCCAGTCGGACGCCCTGGACTTTGTGCGCACGCAGGTAAACACGCTCTCCATCGACTGCCAGCTGACGGAAAATACGTCCTATGTCTACGCGCACACGCCGGAGGATTTGGCGGCCGTGGAGCGGGAATGGCAAGCCGCCCTGCAGCTGGGAATTGAGGCGGAGCTGGTCCGGAAGCCGGACTTTCCTGTGCCCAACTGCGGTATGGTGGGGTTTCGCCGTCAGGCGGTGTTCCATCCGGTGCGGTACCTGTACACGCTGGCCCACTGCGCCGCTGTCATGGGCGCGGGGATTTATTGCGACACCAAGGCCGTCCGTCTGGAGCCCGGCGATGTCAACACCGTGTACTGCGAGCATGACATTGTCGTCCGGGCAAAGCATGTGGTCATGGCCACCCAATATCCCTTTTACGACGGGCCTAACCTGTTTTTTACCCGTCTGTACGCCAAACGCGCCTACGGCATCGCGGTTAAGCCGGAACGGGATTGGCCGGAGGGCAGTTTTATCAATGTCAGTTCCCCCGCCCGGTCTGTCCGAAGTCATACGGAAAACGGGGAGCGCATCCTCATCGTGGTGGGGGAGAGCCATGTGACCGGCAGAGGGGAGCCCAATATGGAGCGGCACTACGAAGCGCTCACGGAATTTGCCCGGAGCATCGCGGGAGAACCCCGGGTGCTGGCCCGGTGGTCGGCCCAGGACTATGAGACGCCCGACCAGATCCCCTATATCGGCAGAGTGTCCGACGGCTCCAACCTCTATGCAGCCGCCGGGTTCGGCAAGTGGGGGCTGTCCGGCGGCACCCTGGCGGGCAGCATGATATCCGACCTGATCGCCACGGGCAGTTGTCCCTATGAAGGGCTGTACTCCCGTACCCGGGGCGACTTTCTGAGCTCCCCGGGCAAGGCCGGCAAAGAGATTCTCACGCCCGTCTGGGAGCTCATCAAGTCCAAGCTGGAGGACACCGAGCCCCTGACCGGCCTGCAGCAGGGCCAGGGGCGGGTGATCCGCTTTGAGGGGAAGCGGGCGGGCATTTACCGGGGCTATGACGACCATGTCACCATTCTGGACATCTCCTGCACCCATATGACCACCGGGCTCAACTTCAATCCGGCGGAGCACACCTGGGACTGCCCCGCCCACGGCGGCCGGTTCAGCGCGCAGGGCAGGCTGCTGGAGGGGCCTCCCAAGCACAATCTCAGAGTGCTCTTTGAGGGAAGCTTTTCCGAACTTGCCCAGCGCTGAACAAACAGGCATACCGGCGTCCAACTGCCGGAAAAGTCCGGTCGGGCGAAGCATCCCGATGGCAGCGGGCAGTACCGGCGCCGGAAAATCTTCCGGCGCCGGTACTGCCCGCTGCAAGCTTTTATGGTGTGGAATCGGTGCCCTCTGCAAAATCCAGGATTTCAGAGGTGCTCAGCATAAAGCCTCCCTCCGCCGACACCCCGGCATCATCCCTGGTGCCCTTACGCTCGGTTTTTCTGCGGGTTTTCTCGCTCTGCGGGAGGGATTTTGCCTTTCTGCTCGGGTCTTCCATGGCGTTCTTATAATCCTTTGCGTTCATTCAGATCACCGGTACGGTATTAGGTTGCCCCGTCGGGCGCGTCCTATTCGTATTTTTACTGAGAAACTGTTACACCTGCCGGGCAGGCGCTTTTTTATACAGGCGGGAAAGCCGGCGGCTTCCTGCGGGCCGGCGTTAAAATACGCTCCAGTATGGCAGACGCCTCGGCGCGGGTGATGCAATCATCCGGGCGGCAGCCCGCTTCGTCACCCCACCCGGTCAGGATACCGGCGCGGCAGAGGAGAAGAATGCTCCCGCCGTATTCGCTCCGCCGCACCTCAGCGGGAAGGCCGGCCGGGCCTAACGGGTGAAGCTCCGATTTGGGAAGGGCATTGGCAAAGAGATATGCCGTCTGGGCGCGGGTGGCAAGGCCGTCGCAATCGGGAAACTCACCCTCCCGCAGGATGCCCGCTGCGATGGCATACTCCACGCAGGCGCCGTACCACAGCCCGTCCTTCTTCAGGGGCCCTTCTTCTCCCCGGTACGCGCTGTGCAGCAGCGCCGCCATGGCGATTACCTCGGACAGCGTGAGGCATTCCTCCGGCGCCCGCCCATCTCTCCTTCCGGGCCGGACACGCTTCGGCCCGCCGCTTTCCTCCTCCTCCCGCTTCCCCGGCAATGCTCCCTCAGCGCCTGCCAGAAGATACCACAGATAAGGATGGGCGCGGGTCTTTTCCCCATGGGCCGCGCTGGCGTCTGCGGGGAAAAACGGTTCCCGCTGCTCCCGGGCCGGGGCGGCCGCAGCCTCTTTTCCGTCCGCTTCCCGGGGCGTAAGGCCGTTTTGCGGCGTCTGGTCCCGCCCGCCGGGCTGTGCGCCGGCAGACTCTTTGCGGGGCTCCGCATTTCCGGGGAGGGCCGGTCTTTCTGCCGCCTGTTTCCCTCCGGCATGCATTTCCGCATCGTCGGGCAGCGCCGGGGGCTCAATGCTGCCAGGCACCTCCGGAGCCTCAATGCTGCCAGGCACCTCCGGAGCCTCGATACCGGCGGGCAGCCGGGAGGGCGCGCTGCCGGGCACCTCCGGCGGCGCTGGCCGGACAGGCTCCGTCAGGCCTTCTGCCCCCGGCGGGTCATGCGCCGACGCCGCTTCCTCCACATCCGCTGTGAGCGCGGGCGGTGCGGGCCTGCCCATAGGTCCGGCTTCCTGTAAGGGCGCTGCCTGCCCTGTGCCGCCTGTATCCGGCCCGGGCGGGGACTCATCCGGCGCACTGTCCTGAGGGGCGTCCGGCGGCAGCGGATCGGGCGGAGGCATCTCCGGTGGCACGGGAAGCAGCCGATCGCCGCCGGGCCCGGTCTTTCCTTCTGCCTGCGGGACGGGCTGCCGGACAGCATTCTGCCGCTGCACAGGAGACGGAATGCCGGTTTTTTCCGACCGTCGGCGGACGCTTCTGCCCATCCTGTCATAGGCGCTCTCCAAAAACGCCGACAGCTCCCGGTCGGCCCCTCCCAGGGTAACGGTATACGCCCTGTCAAGGCCGGCAGCCGCACTTGTGCCGGGCCGGGCGGGGTGCATGCCGTCCCGGCGGATGTCTTCGTGCGCCGGACGATAGGACGCATCGGTACCCGTCGGGCCAGGTCCCGTGTCCGGACTCCCCAGCTGCACCGTATAGGCGCTTTGGTCAGGTTTTGTGCCGTCTATGGCCGTATTCTTCCCCGGTGCGGGCGGGAGAAGAAATTCCTCTCCGGTGCCCGGCTGATTTTTTCCTTCATCCGAACCGCCGCCGTCGGGCAGGATGGGCAGGACAGGGGGAAGCCTTCCCTGGACTTTTTCCATGGCCCACACCTCCGGTACTCTGAAATAGAGATATACCTTATATTTCGTCACTGCCTGTGATTTCTTGAATTTCAGCCTCCTTCTTCCCCGGCCCCGTCCACATTCCGACGCAGTTTTTCCATATATTGGGATATACTGTGGGGTACAGCCTGCAACTGGTACGGGAAGGAGACGAAAAAACATGACCACAAAGGAGAAGCTGCGCGCAAAAACGACGCCACTGAAGGAGGAGGCGGCTCAGACGGGGCCGGTGGCGAGCCATATGCCGGCACTCATCCGATGGGCGGAATATGCCATCCGGTTTCTGCTGGCAGCGGTTTTGGCGGGAGCGGAGGTGTTCGGGGGGTACGCCCCCTTCGGCGTGGCGATGGTAGGGGCCTCGGGTTCGGGCTCGGGCGGCTTTGCCGCCCTGCTGGGTGCTTGCTTCGGCTACCTCTCCTTTATGGGCTTTGTGCTCTCTCTGCGCTATGTGGCCGCCGCCATTCTCACCTTTTCCGTGGCGTTTGCCTTCTATGACGTGAAGCTTTACCGGAACGTGTGGTTTATGCCGTTGGTCACCGCTCTTCTGTGCGGCGCCACAGGGTTTGTCTATCTGTCCGACCGGGGATGGATGACCGCCGACGTGATTTTTTTCGCCACCGAACTGCTTTTTGCGGGGGCTGGGGTGTACCTGTACCGCACCGCCTTCTCACCGTGGGCCGCCGGGGAGGCGCGGGAGGAGCTAAACCTGCGTCAGACGGTGAGCCTGCTTTTGTTCGGCTTTACGGTGCTGATATCCCTTTCTCAGATCACGCTGCTGGAGGATATTTCCCTGGGACGTCTTGCCGCCTGTCTTGCGGTGATGCTCCTGGCCTACCGGGGCAGGGCGGGGGTGGGCGCCGCCGTGGGGGTTTCGGCCGGACTGGCCATGGACCTGGCATCTGCAGGCGGGCCCTATTACAGCATGGCGTACGGGTTTTCCGGCCTTGTCACCGGAGTGTTCCGAAAGGAGGGCAAGCTGCCGTCCGCCCTGGCCTATGTGCTGGCCAACGCTGCGGCGGTGTTGTGGACCTGGGACAGCGGAATCCGGATTTCCAGCCTGTATGAGGTTTTTATCGCGTCCGTCCTGTTCCTGGTGCTTCCGGACGCCGTATCCCGCCGGATCGACGCCTTGCTCTTCCGGGACGAGACCGATGAAACGGCGCAGCGGGCGGTCTGTTATGTGAAATTACGCCTGGACAAAACGGCCGCAGCCTTCCGGGAGCTTCACCAGTCCCTGCGCGACGCCTTCCGCACCGCGCCCCAAAACACCTGCAATGTGGCGCTGGTCTTTGACCGGGCGGCAAACCGGGTCTGCCGCCGCTGCGCCCTGCGGGACCTGTGCTGGCAGCGGGACTATGTCACCACCTTCAACGCCCTCAACGACGCCACAGCCTCCATGGTGGACAGGGGCAGAGCGGTGCCCGCCGATTTTCCCATGCACTTTTCCGGCCGGTGTCTGCATTTTCCCGACTTTCTGGCCGCCGCCAACGAGGAGCTGACCGCCTTTCTCTGCCGCAGTCAATATCAGAGCCGGCTGGCGGAAAACCGCCAGGCCGTGTGCCGGCAGTATGCCGAGCTGGGCAGCATCCTAAGCCGCGCCGCTTCCCGGCTGAGCGCGCAGCTGCCCGGCGACCCGGGCAGGGAGAAAAAGCTGCGCGCCCATCTGGCTGCCCTGGGGGTGGACGGCAGCGCGTACTGCTACTACGATGAAAACGGGCACCTGCGTGTGGAGACAGCAGACCACCCGCTGCTGCGGCAGAGCGAAGAGAGGGACAAGCTCTCCGCCCTGCTGGGCCTTCCTCTCCGGCCCCCGGAGGCGGAGGAGGGGCAGCTGGTCTTCACGCAGGCGGAACCGTTTATGGCGGTGGCGGGGGTAGCCGCCCGGAAGCGGGACGGCGAAACGGTCAGCGGCGATGCCGGGACATGGTTTCACTGCGCGGACGGCACCCTTTATATTCTGCTGTGCGACGGCATGGGCAGCGGGGAAGCGGCCCGCCGGGAGAGCTGTCTGACTGTGCGGCTGCTGGAGCGTTTTCTGCGGGCCGGCGTGGAGGCCGAGGCCGCCCTCTGTACCCTCAACTCGGCGCTGGTGCTGCGGGGTGAGGCCCAGGGGGGATTTACCACCATTGATCTGCTGGAACTCAACCTTTTCTCCGGCGAGGGCACGCTGTATAAATTCGGCGCGGCGCCCACCTATGTAAGGAAGAAGGAGACGGTCAGCCGTCATACGGGGGCGGCGCTGCCCGCCGGACTGACGGCGGGGGATACGGTGCGCCCCGACGTCACCCGCCTGCACCTGGAGCACGGCGACTGCGTGGTGCTGGTGAGCGACGGCGTCATCGCCGGGGGAGAGGATGCCTGGCTTCGGCAGGCGCTGGCCGTCTTTGACGGCGGCAGTCCCAAACAGCTGGCCCGCCAGCTCATTGAGACGAGCGGCGAAAAAAACGAGGCTGCCGACGACCGCACCGCCATGGTGATCACGTTCTCTGCCCGTGAGGCGGGCTTCGGCAGCAATTGACAGCCGGGCATCCCTGGGGTACAATGGGAATCGCCAAAGGAAAGGGGAATACACTTCTATGAGAAAAGCCCTCGCATTGCTGCTTGCTGCCGCTCTGCTTGTCACACCCGCGCTGGCGGTGCAGGAGGAGCCTGCGGCCACCCTTGAGGCACAGCCCTTGTCCCCCTGGGCGTATGACGCCCTTGCCGACATCTATGCCCTCGGCATGTGGAGCGACGATTATGATTACTGTATCCTTGATCCGGTAACCGAGGAGCAGCTGGAGCTCATCTGCGGCGCCGTGGCCGAGAAGCTGGCTCTGCTGAGCATTGCGCCCAACGAAGACGATTCGGAGCCCCTTGTCATCGACAACACCCGCCGGGGCGTGAAAAACGCCCTCTATCAGGAAATTGCAGCTTACGATATGCCCTATGTGGATTCAAAAAGCGTATATGATACGCTTGGGGAGCTCGGCGTGGTATTGGGCGACGGGACGGGCAACGATATCGACAGCCGTGTCTGCACCCTGCAGGAGGCGCTGGTTATGGCCAGCCGATTGGTGCTGTCCCTCTACGACTGCTACAACGCAGGCTCCTTGGGCCTACTGTGGAAGGCGGTAAACGGCGGTAACACACTCTACCTTCTGGGCACCATCCATGTGGATCGCAGCAACGTCTATCCCCTGCACCGGCAGCTTCGCACCATCCTCACCGAGGCCGACGCCGTTTTATTCGAGGTGGACCTCAACGATGCCGAGGGCATGACCGCCCTTATGCTGATGCAGATGTACCGCGACGGGTCCCTGCTGTCCGACCACATTGCCCCCGCTCTCTATGGCAAGGTGGTGCAGGCGCTGGCACCCCTGGGTCTTTCCGAGCAGCAGGTGGCGGTATACAAGCCCTGGGCGCTGGCAAACACCTTCCAGGCTCTGGCCATGATGGACGAGAGCACGGGCGAAACCTTCATGGCGGTGGATTCCTACGTAAACGCCAAGGCCGCCAATGTCGGCGTGACCATCGGCGCGGTGGAGAGCTATGAATTTCAGGGCGGGATTTTTGACTCGCTGTCCGATGCGTATCAGGAGGAGTATCTATCCGGGACGCTGGAGCTTTATCTGGGCGCGGATGCAGAAAACCAGACGGATTCGGGTGATCTGGATGATCTGGACGCCTGGATGGAGGCCTGGAAAACCCGGGATATCACCGCCTTTGCCGCTTCTTACGACAAGGATGCTTATCTGACGGGGGACGACGAGCTGGCCTGCAAGCTCTTTACCGAGCGCGATCCCCACATGATCGCGGCGGCCGCCGAAATTCTGGCCGGCGATACCCGGAAGCCCTCTTCGGCAGACCCGCATAAAACCATTGTGATGGTGGTGGGCGCCGGTCATATGATCGGCGAAACCGGCATCGTGCAGGGGCTGATTGACTTGGGCTATGCGGTGGAGGAGGTAAAGCTCCCATGAATTACAGGCCGCCTACCGTCACCCGTCAGATTACACTGTCCGCCGTGGTAGCCGCGGTATACGCCGTGCTTACCATGTCCCTGCCCATTTCACAGTACGGGCAGCTCCAGATCCGCTTTTCCGAGGCCCTCACCGTGCTGCCGTACCTCTTTCCGGCCACCGTGCCCGGCCTGTTTGTGGGGTGCCTGATCGCCAACCTGCTCAGCCCGTATGGGCTGGTGGACATCGTGTGCGGCTCGGCCGCCACCCTCATTGCCGCCCTGTGGACAGCCCGCGTAAACAGCCGCTGGCTGGCGCCCCTTCCCCCCGTTCTGTGCAACGGCGTCATCATCGGCGCCATGCTGACCTGGTATGAGGTGGGATTCGGGCCCTCCTTCCTCACCCTGTTTGCGGCAAACGGGTTGTCGGTGGCCGTCGGGGAACTGCTTGCATGCTATATTCTGGGCAGCATTCTGCTGCGCGCCCTGCCCAAAATTTCCTTTTTCCGTCACATGATCCCCCAGCAGCGCCTGCATCCCCGTGCCGGGGACAGCCGGTAAACAGACATACATCACATCAAAGGAGATTTGTCTATGAAGGTCAGAAAAGCCGTGATCCCCGCCGCCGGGCTGGGCACCCGCATGCTGCCTGCCACCAAGACCGTCCCCAAGGAAATGCTTCCCCTGGTGGACAAGCCCGTCATCCAGTACATCATTGAAGAGGCGGTGGCTGCGGGCATCGAGGATATTCTGGTGGTCACCAACCGCGCCAAATCGGCCATGGACGACTATTTCGACTATTACCCCGAACTGGAGGAGCGCCTGGAACGCAGCGGCAAGGACAAGGAGCTGGTCCAGGTGCGCCGCGCCGCCGATCTGGCCAATATTTTTTATGTGCGGCAGAAGGAGACCAAGGGCCTGGGACACGCCATCTGGCGCGCCAAGCATTTTGTGGGGGACGAGCCCTTCGCCGTTCTGCTGGGGGACGATATCATGCGCGCCTCCACGCCGGTCATAAGGCAGCTTGCCGACGCGGCGGAAAAATACGGCGCTTCCGCCGTGGGGGTGCAGCAGGTATCCATAAGTGACATCTCAAAGTATTCCTCGGTCAAGGTGTCCCCTCTGGAGCAGCGCATCTTCTCGGTCTCCGACATGAACGAAAAGCCCACGCCCCAGCAGGTGTTTTCCCCCTATGCCATTTTGGGGCGCTACATCCTCACCTCGGGTATTTTTGACATTCTGGAGCATCAGGAGCCGGGCTACGGCGGCGAGATCCAGCTCACCGACGGACTGCGCACGTTGTGCCTTAAGGAAAAAATGGTGGCGGTGGACTTTGAGGGGCGCCGCTACGACACGGGCAACCTGAAGGGTTTTCTGGAGGCCACCATCGACTTTGCCCTGGAGCATCCGGAAACAGGCGACTGGCTGCGCTCCTATCTGCGGGAAAAGGCCCGCTGACCGTCCATAAAGCGTTCCGCGGAAAGCCGCGGCCTCGCTTGTCAAAAAAGCCTTCGGGCTTTTTTGATAAAATATAGCCTCCCGCCGCGGCGCACGCCGCGGCGGGAGGCCTGTCTTTCCACAGCCGAAAAGTCTGTTATCCGTCCGGCATCCGGCCGCCCACGTTCCGCTGGGCCATTTCAATGGCCTTTCTCACCA
>Ga0123326_1002896_pt1 | contig 12584 bp, 10 predicted proteins | sample BioC13SIPDNA_FD_89739 | JGI IMG/M metagenome (GOLD analysis project Ga0123326, IMG submission 89739) | Anaerobic biogas reactor microbial communites from Washington, USA - Biogas_R1_A C13 SIP DNA | ecosystem: Engineered > Bioreactor > Anaerobic > Unclassified | place: Washington, USA | collected...
AAATAGTCGAATGCTGTTCAGATAAATAAAAGCTTTTAGTTACTGGCATATGCCCATAAACATAGTAACTCCGTTTTGGTCATATGTCAATAACTTTTTTTAGAAATGGTTCTACCGGCTGGCGGTGATATTGGAGGAGCACATTTCCCGCAGCAGATCTGCTGCGGGCAATGTGCGAATAAGGTTATATCAGTAGTAGAGACACTATTTTGAAACAGCTCTACGGAAAAATCGGCAATAGCAGCGGATTCATCTCCTGTTAAGTCTGCATCGGTACTAACGGGGTTTGCTTTGAAGTCACCCATTAGGCCTGAAGACCGCATACATCCGGAAAGCGAGAACATGAGTGTAAAACACAGAACTCCCGCAATAATACTCTTTTTCATATTCCAACTTACTCCTTTTCAAAATTTACAATTGTCGGTTTGAATTATTAGACGCAAAACAAGATGCATTGTTCCAGGGTATGAAGACATTAAAAATAACCGCTTTTCTAATTATTGCTTTAGGAATTTATAGAATGTTGTCCTTTTGGTTCCGGTTAGTTCCATTGCCTCCTTAGCTGTTATCTTTCCTTGTTCTAAATCGTTTATAACACTATCCCAATTTTCGGGTTTTATAGCCTTTGGCCTTCCGAACTCAACGCCTTTCAGTTTAGCTGCTGCTATGCCCTCGGCCTGTCTCTGCTTAATGGTTAAACGTTCCTGCTCGGCTATGGTGCCGAGGACTTCAATAATAATGTTATTTACCATTTCGAAAACCCATTCCTGACCCTCCGGTAGTTCTATCATAGTCGTGGGTAAGTCTATAACCTTTAGCCGGATGTTGTTTTCTCTGAAGAATTCTAGTTCTTTCTTAATGTCAAATTTGTTTCTGCTTAACCTATCCAAAGATTTGATGATTAAAGTATCTCCTGGGCGCAAGAGGCTGTTTCTTAAACTCAAATATCCGCTACGCTCAAAATCTTTTCCGCTATCCTTGTCAACAATTATTTCTCTTTCTTCTACACCATGTTCTTTAAGCGCAATTATCTGCCTATCAAGATTCTGCTCTCGGGTACTAACCCTTGCATATCCAAACGTCTTATTGGTCATAAGTCTTACCCCTCTATCAGTTGTTAAAGATAGTATATTTCATGTGTTCATAAATGTCCACTGCAACTGGCGGACAACCGTAAAATCAAACGGCACGTTTACGAACATGAAATAAGCTATTTCTTAGGCTCATTCAGCATGTTCGTAAAAGTATACGATTACGTATTGACTTAAGTGTAAAAATATGGTATAATATATGTAATGAATTTTAGAGGCTTATAGCAAAGCAAATGCTTTGATTAATATAAACAATAAACACTTATAAGGAGAAAACATGATTACTTCCGATGTAATTACTTACGGTAAGTGCACTAAATGTGGCGAGAGGTTTCCGACAACAAAGTTAAAGTTTCTTCCAGATGCCGAAAAGTATTTCAGAACTAAGACTAAAGACCCGAGCAAAGAAATAGATACTGATACATGTCTTTGTCCGGAATGCATGGATAAGTGGCTAGCTGCGAACCCCCAGTAACTTAAAATTATAGAAGCTCTGAGAAATCCCCATCTAGGGACTTCCCAGAGCTTCTTATTATTAAGCTATTAATTTAGTATTTTCACTCATATACAGTGGAATTGAGTACTATAAGAGCCTGAAAAGCCGGTTTTTATCTAAAAATACGCAAAACCTATGTAATTTACTTAAATTGAGAGGCAAAGCTCGTTTTTCTAAGGAAAAACAGTGTTCTGTAAAAAACCATCCTAAACAAAGCAGTTCACTGAATTGCAGCTTTTTTTTAGAGTAGGTTTTGTGTAGTTGTTTTGATGTATTTAGGTCATTTTAAGGCCGATATGCTTTTAAGGAAGAAACGCAACTCCCTACTATAATTAAATCGACACTTATTGACCGGCTAACTTTCCATTACCGTATCTTAAATATGGATGGCAACTCCTAGTTCTAAGGCTTGTAGCGTATACGGAACCATAAATAAAGGCTTGTCATTTACAGACAGAGAGTGAACATGTAATTGAAAAACATCGAAAGGCAGAGGGCTCCAATCACCGCCACAAATGTGCTTAAATTTTACAGTTTCCCTTTTGTATCATCCGATTCTGTGATATGATATGAAACGTGTACAACACTTTGAAAAAGTGACAGACTTCTTGGCCTTTCCCTCTGAAAGTCCCCTATATGGGGCTGGGATGAGCGTAAAATTGATACGTATTTTAAAGTGCCACTATCTGGGTCTAGAAAATCATTTTTTAGTTTCGTATAATGAAGTGAGCGCAAGTCTTTTAAATGCTAGTCGTTATTTGTATATAAAGGTCGAACCGTATGATATATACCATAGTCGTTTTCTGAATGGGAGGTGGAACGATGCAGTCGGTCAATGGTATAGACGTGATTGAATAGGACATCGCTGACTACAGCTATCCGCTTCTGGATATTCTCCTGTTTGATAGAACGACGAACCAGAATATCATCTGGGCGTTCGAGGACTGACGGCAATGTGTTTTTTCGTCAAAGTCAGGTGCTTTCGATTATTGAAAAGGTACGTAAACACAGCGCTGATTATTACGATTCCCGTATTAGTTCACAAAAGCCATTCGGCTTGAAGACATATGTTGTTCCAACCGATGGGGGCGGCATTCAGCTAAGATATAACAAGGGTATCGGGCCTTTCCAACGCAACAATGTGACTACAGGGACTGAGTGGATTGAAAAATGGAAAGTAATAATGTAGTATCTGGCTCATGATTACGCTGGACGTACAGATAAAGATGGAAAACGTCGAATCTTTTCTACAGTAGAAATTTTGCCTCCGAAGGTTGTTTGTACGGAAACCTATATTGTGATTGACTGCTTTGAGAGCGAAGACGAAGCAAATAATCTACTATCGTATCTGAAAATTGTTCGTTTTCTCGTTGCAGATTACTATAACATAAACATAGCATATTTCAAAAGCCAATTTTGCACTCATTCCCACCAAGGACTTTTCCAACAGACACCGAACTTTATGCCAAGTACGGCTTGACCGGAAATCGGCTTTATCTAATCGATGATTAAACCGATGGAGTGAGATGTTTCCGCTGTTATTACTATAAACGATTGGTGGTTTAATCTTTATGGGCAAAAAGAATTATGCTTATATTAATCCCGCAATGCTCAAATGGGCCAGAAGCGAAACGCCATTCAGTTCCATTAGTGATGTTGTGATTCGCATTCCAAAATTATCATGCGAAGACATTACATCGTGGGAAAATGGCGAGTCTTTGCCCTCTGTAAACGAGGCAAAAAGTTTGGCGAAGCTCTATGATGTGCCGTTTGCCAGTTTGTACTACTCTGAGTTGCCAAAAAAGAAACCGCGTCCATATACCGACCGGCGAACTCGTACGGGAGTCTTCTTTGAAGACATGAGTTATGAGTTGTGGTGTGAAATCCGGCGTATCATATCCAACCGAGAAATGGCAATCGAGGTTACTCCTGATATTTCTTCTATTTATAAGGCACTTCCTACAATTAAAAAAGAAGAAAGTACAGCTTCAGTTGCATCAAAGATTCGCAAGTATCTTGATGTGCAGACTCCTTTTCAGTATAAGAGCAACTATAGTGATACCGCTTTCAATTATTTCCGCGACAAACTGGAAAGCCGTGGCATTATGGTTGCACAGTTATCAGGCGTTGAAACAAGCGAAATACGTGGGTTGTCAATATGTTTTGACAACATTCCGATTGTTGCGGTCAACAACAAAGATTGGGAACGCGCAAAGGTATTTACGCTTTTCCATGAGATGGCGCATCTTCTCCGTCGTTCGTCATCGCTATGCTTAATCAATTTTGATGAGCATGACGATGATGAAGAAAAAATCTGCGATAAAATTGCCGCTGAAACACTATTGCCTGAGGCTCCGTTTAGAGAGATATCAGGGAAAATACGCGAGCAGAATGATGAATGGGACGATTTCTGCCTTATGAAAATAGCTGACCGCTTTGCAGTAAGCACCATAGTCGTCTTACGAAGGCTCTATGACCTGAATATCATTGACTATCCGTATTACACAAGACGGTATGCTGAGTTGGCTGCCGGATTTGAGCGGAACAAAAGCAAGTACAAAGGAACGTACTTCATCGATTATCACTACCGCTTTCTTAATAAACAGGGATACTTATTCCCACGAATACTACTCTCCTCTTACTCTAATGGCAATATTTCTTATGGAGAGATGTGTAAATCGCTGAATGTTAATACGAGCCATATAAGCAGTATTGAACAGGTGGTGATGTTTAAATGACGCAGCAAAAATATGCTATTGACGCTTGCGCTCTGATTAACGCCAGCAAAGCCTACAATATCAAAAAGAAGTCCTTTGCACATATTTGGGACAAGTTTGATGAATTGTTCGAAAGCGGTGTCCTGGTATCAAGTATAGAAATTTTTGACGAACTCAAGGATAAAGAATTACAAGAATGGGCCAAGAATCACAAAGAGAGTTTTCTGCCTTTGGATGAAGGAACGCAGCGGGAAACGACAAAAATTCTTGCTGCGTATCCCACATTAGTTAAAATCCGTCCGAAGGGTGCAAGTTCTAACGGAGACCCATTTTTAATTGCAACGGCAATACAGAACGGCTGTACTGTTATCACCGATGAAAAAACAGGTGATGAAAGCACAGGCGATTACAAAATTCCAAATGTCTGCAAAAAGTACAATATTGGTTGCATTTCATTGAATCAGTTTTTAGATTCCATCCTTGAATAAAAACTTGTATTATTGAGCGTCCTTTGCGGGCAATCTTTGCGTCGATATTTTTTATCGTATACCTAGCAGATTGCCGTTCTCTGCCTTATCATCACAGTCGGCATCGGTGTGGCCGGTGGCATCGTGGCAAGCAAGCGAAACAGCCGAATGGAAAAAACTTGTTACCGGAAAAAGCGCGGAAGATATGCTTACGAAACTGTTGCAGCCACAACAAACAGTTCATCCGCCATGCTCATGCTTGCCAGCGGCACCATATCAAATCGCTATACACCAATGACATATAGAAATGCATTGAATTTGTATATCATAAGAGTTCAAATTGAATATTTAACATATTACTATATATTTGCATATCCCATTTATACATCCTCGCCACCCGTTGTATCTTAAAAAGGGAAAACCTAACACGTATTACATGTACGTTAAAGAATATGGATTGTGATATCTGATTCCATTTTTCCTTGCATCATTTGAAATACTGAGGTGTTAACTTGACTGATTTAGAAAAAGCAAACCTGACCGACGCCCAAAAAGCAATTGCGTTATTCAGTTTTGCCCGGGATATGAACCGGCTCAAATACAACATTGTTACAAATATTGAAAAGCAGCCTTGGACGCTCTTTTTGGAGGACATCCCTGCTGATGGTCAAAATATTGTCGTTTACTATCGAGACAAGTCTAGTACAGATGACGCAGACGAAGCTCTTAATGACGATGTCCTTATATCTGTACATAAAGCCGAATTGCAGGATTGTCCCAAACCTCCGCAATCCATTGTCAAATGGTTGTCCCCTGGCTGGGATGAATATACCCGAAATGTATCAATTGTTAACATCCAGTCGTCTGATTCCGTATCGCAGTCGTCTTTTCTTCAAGACGACACCGTGGTTGCTGAGGCATTTGATGATTCACCGCAAAGAGTGGCTGCGTTCAACGCATGGCATCAGGAGCGGTCTGAATGGACGGCGCAGCAGATTCAGATAGCCGCAGCTCGTCAACTGTTTTCTAAAATATATCAAGAGTACTTTTTCTTGCAATCTGAAGCAGGGAACATGGAATTTGTGGTTGGCGATGGAGTGATTCGGCAAGCCGGTAACAGTGACATCTGTCATCCACTGCTCTTAAAGCGCGTACGATTTGAGTTCGACGCAAGAAACAATACAATCACAATAAGAGATACAGATACGGAGCCGGAATTATATACCGGGCTTCTGCAAAACATGACTGATACCATTGACACCTCCGTTATTCGTCCTCTGCAGGACGAGCTTCATGACCGTTTTTATCACCCTCTTGACAGAATCGATACACCCGACTTTTTAAAAAGACTTACGCACAATCTCTGTGATGCCGCTACTTTTAATGATGAGATTCCGGGCCCAGACGATAAAGTATCCGTATCTTTGTCTCCTGTTTTCTTCGTGCGCAGAAAAATTGATGGAGCGCTAAAAGCCATCAACGATGTCATAAATGATATTAAGGAAAAAGATGCCGTTCCATCCCATCTAAACGTTTTTATTGGCAAGCATCAAAAGTCACAGCAGCCCGAAGAAGCCAGTTCGGATGAGGCTATAGAAAAGCACATTGCCAGACTGAGCGGCGAGAGTGCTGATATTTTACTGGCAAAAGAAGCGAACCGTGAACAGCTTGAAATAGCTGAACGGATTGAGCAGTATGATGCCGTACTGGTTCAGGGCCCTCCGGGAACTGGTAAAACGCATACCATCGCAAACCTCCTCGTCCATTTCCTTGCACAAGGCAAAAGTGTTCTTGTAACAAGCCAGACCAGAAAAGCGCTTACTGTGCTGAAAGAGCAAGTACCACTCTCCATGCAGAGCCTTTGCGTGACCGTCCTTGATGATACCAAACGTGATATGGAGCGTTCGGTAAATGGTATTTCGGAGCATCTTTCGAATGATACGCCCCAGGATTTAACGCGCAGAATAGACACTTTGACTTCCGAGCGACGCGCCATTATTGATAATCTCACAGAGGTCCGAAAACGTATCTTTTCAATACAGTATCAGGAATATAAGTCCATAGCATATAACGATGAAAGTTTTTCGCCGAGTGAAATGGCCAAATTCGTCCGCGCCAATGCGGAAAGGCTCTCTTACATTCCCGGCAAAGTAAAAACCTACAATCCGTTGCCATTAACGGCACAGGAGCTCTGCGTCCTCTACGCAAGCAATATTAAAATCACACAACTTGAAGAGACCGAACTGGATTATGAAATCCCTTCACCGAGCTCGCTCATTACGCCAGAAGAGTTTTCAGAAAACCTGAAGATTGAAAGCGAATGCTATACTCGGCTTAAAGAAATTGAGCAGCAGCTTGGTAGCATCATCCAATTAAATCCTCAAGGAGAAACCATCTCCTTCTTCTCTCAGCCTGCTGCCTCTGCAGTGACGATTGAACCGCACAGAGGTGCTGCTGCCGAACTCCGTGACTATATCGACTCTTTTGAGAATGTTGAAAAATGGATGATTTCTGCTGCAGTAGACGGGAACAAAGGCAGTGGCTACTTGCAGCAGTGGAAAATGCTAATCAGCTCCATCGAAGAAACTGATAATTTTGCTGGCTCAATTGTTATTTCAGCGCTCGGTAAAACAATAGTTGTTGCACCGGGTACGGATATTGACCAACTTAAGAAGTCATATGAGAAGCTGTATGACAAATTTGAAAACCGAGGAAAAGTATCGAAGCTGGAATTGCTGGTCGATAAGAAGCTGAGTACTGCGCTGGCTTCTGTTACCATCAATAGTAAAGCACCAGCAAGCGCTGACGACTGCTCGCTTATATTAAGATATCTACAGTTGTTTGAGCGACGAACGCATACTGCCGAGTTGTGGGATGCACTTATGGTTCCAAACGGCGCTCCAAGTTTCTTTTCACTCGATGCGGCTCCTGAAAGTATTTGCAAAAAGCGGATTCCGGGAATTCAAAGATACCTCAATTGGTATGAAAATGAATACGCCCACCTGCTGGAATTAATCGATAATTCGGGCCTGCGTAAAGATTTACTTTTTGACTTTTCTGATTTGGATTCTGATTTTGTAAGAACAGAAAAAATATTTAAGAGTGTACAGACAGTCCTGCCCTTACATATTGAAGTATCCCAGCTTTTTTTCAGGCTAAAAGACATTAAGCAACGTAATATTTATATGGAAAATGTTCTGAGCCGCGGGTCTCGCAGAGAATCATCCGCCTGTTCGGATACGGTAAACGCCATAAAAAGCGGAAATGCAGACGAATATAGCGAGTGTTATCGCAATCTTTCGCATCTTTATGCCAAGTATGATACTAAGCTGCAGCGGACCGAGCTTCTCGAAAAACTCAGTGTCGTCGCTCCTGACTGGGCAAACGCCATTAAAGACAGAGCAGGTATTCACGGTCAATGCACATTCCCAGACACAGTAGAAGATGCTTGGAAGTGGAAACAGTTTTCCGAAATCATTGAGGAAATTACTTCAGAACCATTTGATAAGATGCAGCATCAGGCCACAGAGCTTACACAAGCTCTGCGCGGAAAGACGGCAGAACTCGCGGCCACCAGTGCCTGGTATCATCTTATCTGTCGGTGCACCAGCGACTCTTGCTTGCAGCAATCTCTGATGGGCTGGAAAATAGCTGTCAAGAAGATTGGAAAAGGTACTGGGAAAAACGCACAGTTGTATCGCAAAACGGCGCAGCAACAGATGAATCTGTGCCAAAAGGCTGTTCCGGCATGGATTATGCCGGTCAGCACCGCTATGGAGAGTTTCAACACTGCTTCAAACAAGTTCGATATTCTGATTATCGATGAAGCAAGCCAATCGGATTTGTCCGCTCTGGCGCTTATGTATATGGCGAAGAAAGTTATCATTGTCGGCGACGACAAGCAGGTTAGCCCCTTGGCCGTTGGTGTTGATGAGAGTCAGATTAGCGCAATCCGAGATATGTATATCAAAGACGTAATTCCCCTTTGGCAGTTGTACGGAGCAAAAACCTCTCTATACGAACTTGCAAGCACTGGGTTTAAACCTCTCATGCTACAAGAACATTTTAGATGTGTACCCGATATAATCGGTTATTGCAACAAGCTTTCATACGATTATAAAATTAAACCTTTGCGTGACGCGAGTTCATGCAATATTAGGCCGTCTATCGTTCCGTATCGGGTGACCGGCGGTCAGCGTCAAGGGCGGCACAAAACGAATCCAAAAGAGGCCGAGTCAGTCGTGGCGCTGATGCAGGCTTGCATGGAGCAAGCGGAGTACGAAGGGAAGACATTTGGTGTTATTTCTCTGCTAGGAGATGAGCAGGCAAAGGCAATCCGTGAACTGATTTACAGAAAAATAGATATCTCTGATATCGAAAGCAGACGCATTCTTTGCGGTAATGCCGCCAACTTTCAGGGTGACGAGCGTAATGTAATCTTTCTTTCGATGGTTGACAGTAACGAAGGCGACGGGCCAATTCGAATGGCCGGTGAAGGCGTCGACCAGTCAACAAAGCAGCGATACAATGTTGCTGTCAGCCGTGCAAAAGACCAACTCTGGATTGTGCACTCTCTGGATTATACGAGAGACCTGAAAGCCGGAGATATACGCAGAGACTTACTCGAATATGCGGACAATCCAAAGGCGTTTGCGAGAATAGCCGAAGAAGTCGAGCAAAAATCGGAATCGCCATTTGAAAAAGCCGTTGCACAATCTCTCATCGCAAAAGGATATCATATTGTTCAACAATGGCAAATCGGCAGCGGCGGCTATCGTATTGACATTGTTGTCATGTTCCAGGGAAAAAAGATTGCCGTCGAGTGTGATGGAGAGCGCTGGCACAGCAGTGAAGAAGCCATAAGAAATGACATGGCAAGGCAGTCAGTCTTGGAGCGTATGGGCTGGCAGTTCATTCGTATCAGGGGAAGCCAGTATTATCGTGACTCGGAAGGTACAATGGCATATGTGTTCGCGGAACTGAGCAAGCATGGTATAAAGCCTGAAGCTGAAATGGAAACAGACCCGCAACATGACTCCACTGAACTCTCAAACCGCGTAAAAACAAGAGCTTTCGAAATCATTGAAACCTGGCACCTGAGCGAACAATCCTCTGATAAAAAAGATGCCGAAGCATCGATAGTAACCCCAATTGTATGCGCTGCTCCAAGGGATACTAACGTTAACCAAATCGCTTTTGCCCTTGATAAACTCACGAAACAGAGCAACGTAAGCCATGCTACAATTCCGGATAATCGTCCAGTTCAAAAGCCCAGGGACAACATTGTACCTTTGCTCAGAAAAGCGGGATTTGACTTTGTTGACCGGCGTGAACAATCTGGTATCATCTGGGTTCTCGCAAACCCAGAAAACGATGATGTCTTAAAAAGCATCATTGAAAGCACTTCTTATCCTTGTAAGTATGAGGCTAGAGGTACACAGGTTACAGGTAACAAACCGGCATGGCGAATCATGATTGGAAACTGAGGAGGTCTTATCATGGCCGATGACTTAAAGAACATCAAGTTTGAAATTATCAATGAAATCGGCGTAATATCAACCAGTAAAGCAGGTTGGAAGAAAGAATTGAATCGAATCAGTTGGAACTGTGCGGAACCGAAGTATGACATCCGCGATTGGTCCGAAGGCCACGAAAAGATGGGGAAAGGCATTACTCTAACAGAGGAGGAGCTTCGCACTTTGCAAGAAATCATAAATGCCGAAGTCACATTTCTGGATTCTTCCAAATGAGACGCAGATTCACTACGCAAGAAATAGCATCGGTATCTGTCGTATAGTGTTCAGGGCTCCAGAAACAACAGATACTACATAAGTTAGTTATCCATTAGCCAGTCAATCAAATTTATCTGCCTTATGCCGTCATAGTTAGAGCCAGCTCCTATTTCATCCAGAGTAAGCAAAAACTTTGGGTGATTGTCCTGAATTTTTTGCAGAGGTTCCAGTTCGCGTTCAAGGGTGGTTTCATCGAGAACCGTTGCCGACACCTGATAATAACTTATACCATTCATATTGCCAGCTACGAAATCTACCTCTTTCTCCGCCAGTTTACCAATGTTGACTCTATATCCCCGGCGCAGCAACTCGAAAAATACGATATTTTCAATTAGGTGCCCTATATCTGAAGAAGACCCTGAAAGCAGAAGATTTCTGATACCTGTATCAACAATGTAGTATTTTCCCAGCGTCTTAAGGTGTTGCCGACCCTTTATATCATAACGGTCTGCTTTGTAAAAAATATAGCTGTCAGTCAATGCCCGCAGGTAATTGTCAACTGTGTTTACAGATATCTTTCTACCGCTGGATTGTATTGTATCGCAAATCTTCTTTGTTGATATAGGGCTGCCTATGCTGCTTGCCACAAATTTTACAATACTCTCCAAAAGGCCAATATCAGTAATGCCCTCTCGTTTGGCCACATCCTTTACTAATATGGTGCTATATATGCCCTCGATATAAGGCATTACGCTGCCTTCGTCACGGCTTTGCAGTGCAACGTATGGGAATGAGCCAAAGCGCAGGTAGTCATTAAACTTTTCTTTCAGGCTTTTTTTTGAATCTGATTGAGCAACGCAATACTCTTTAAAGGAAAGCGGAAGCATGTCAATTGTTATGTATCTACCGGACAGCACGGTTGCAAGCTCTCCCGAAAGCATATACGCATTGGAGCCAGTGATATACACATCTACATTTTCCTTTATGAAAAGACTGTCTACTGCCTTTTCAAAATGAGGACAATTTTGAACCTCGTCAATAAAAACATAGGTATACTTATCCTTGCACAGCCGCTCCTTAATGTAAGAATAAAGGGCATTGTAATTCAACATGCCTTCATAATCTACATCCTCAAGATTAATTGAAATAATCTGCTCCTCATCAACACCAGTTGATTTGAGATAATCAATATACAGAGCAAACAGAGTAGATTTACCACAGCGCCTAACGCCAGTAACCACCTTGATTATTTGCTTTTCCCGACCGGCTATCAGCTTCTGTAGATATTCTTTGCGTTCTATCATGTAACACACCACCTTTATCGTCAGTATATCAATGATACCCCAAAATGTCAAAGTTATTTCACTACACAGAAAATAGTATAAAATACTACATATTTTTTCCGTTGTTACAAGGACTGCTATATGTAATTGTCGTTAGCGGTTGCGCTTGTTATTCTTTTGATAGTTGCCTTTTCGTGGCAATAAATATAGGCCAATGCGTGGGCAGGCGTTGAAAAAGTTTGTTTTTGTTGGTGATACGGTTTTCGAGGAGGCGTATATTCTTCAAAATCTATAGAGTTACTCATATGATGCAGATTGATAGGCCTGTTGTTATAATCAAAATACCATTCTCCGACAATTGTAGTAACGTATAATGTGCTACCTATAAAACGAAGGTGCATTCCCAAACTCCCGCCTAAAAGAAGTAGCTGCTCCTTCGTTATCTGCGATTTCGAACGGTATTTAACTCTCACAAGATAATTTTGCTGCTGTTTAAATTGAATCGGGTAGATATAATCATTATCAGACGCGACCATATCTAGGCAAACAGGACAAGGGATAAGCCCGGATTTCCGTGGTTTTTTTCCGCAGCCCCGCGCAAACTCTATAGGTATTTCCGAAAGCACAGGACATTTTAAAGTATGGTAAAACCCGGTCCGGAGGTCCCCTACATATGAGTAAGACTGACAGCTTTTGAGTAAGTCCAAAGCAGTTTTTTTCAATGCTCTCACCTGATTCTAATGAAATATATAGTACTTGTAATTGAACCTGTAATTACAGATTTTATAGTATCACAAA
>Ga0123326_1002929_pt1 | contig 12488 bp, 10 predicted proteins | sample BioC13SIPDNA_FD_89739 | JGI IMG/M metagenome (GOLD analysis project Ga0123326, IMG submission 89739) | Anaerobic biogas reactor microbial communites from Washington, USA - Biogas_R1_A C13 SIP DNA | ecosystem: Engineered > Bioreactor > Anaerobic > Unclassified | place: Washington, USA | collected...
AATTCCAGTTCCATGGTCGCCCTCGGCGACAGCTACAGGCACGGGGATCTCGACGGAAACTTTGTTGACTATAAGGAAGCGGTAAAGTGGTACCGCACTGCATCAAATTCAAAGAACACTGAGCACCGGGGCGATGCCTCTCTCGCCCTGGGGGAGATGTACGAAGCCGGGCAGGGAACGGCGGCGAATCCTTCCGAAGCCATGAAATTCTACAAAAAGGCGGCGGATTGCGGGAATGGCGAGGCAAAATTCCGGATCGGCCTTTTGTATGAAACCGGAAAAGGAGTCGGGCGGAATTATGCGAAAGCGCGGGAGTGGTACACCGCCGCTGCAGGGGACTGGGTAAGCGCGGCCATGTACCGCGTCGGGTATCTCCACGAAAAAGGCCTGGGCGTGAAGGCAAACATGAAAGAAGCCGAAAAATGGTACCGGAAGGCTGCCGATGCCGGAGACAGCTGGTCCCAGTTGTACTTCGGCGATAAATGCGAACATGGAAAGGGCGTTCCCGTCGACCTTATCTCCGCCCATGTCTGGTACAACCTTGCCTCGAAAGGCATGGGGAGCGAAGAACTCTGGAAGAAGGCAAAATCAGCAAAGGAAAGGGTTGCGCTGAAGCTCTCCGCGGAAGATCTCGCCAGGGCGGAAAAAATTGCCCGTGAATGGCGGCCCCGCTGACAGAAGAAAGGGTCTTTTCCGGAAGCTCTTTTTTGACGGGCTTTGCCCGTCTTTTTTTTCGGGTTCCGGGGCCGGTGAAGATACTTTTTGAAGGAAACGGAAAAAGAAAGCAAACGACGTCCTGGGGGAGTGAATCCTGACCTGACGGGGACTTCCTTCGGAAAAGGGGATTGACAACCGGGAAACTAATATATTAGTATGACTAGCATATGCAAAACGCTGAAATTTTTCTTTCCAAAGGAAGGTTATGGCAAGCCTGAATCAAACTGCGGTTCAGCGGCACAAGGAGGAGTCGGGATGGAAGTTCTTGAGCGCCAAAACGGCGAATCATCCAGGGAATGGGTGAAGCGCGTCCTGATCGAAAACATAGTTCACCTGAACCTTCTCCCCGGCACCCCCCTCTCCGACAAGGAGATTGCCTCATCCCTCTCCCTGAGCAGAACCCCCGTTCGGGAAGCACTGGTGCTCCTCGAAGAAGCGGGGTTCGTGGACGTTTACCCCCAGAAAGGCACCTTCGTTTCCCTTCTCAATATGGACGACATCGAGGAAGGCCGCTACATCCGCAAGTGCCTCGAAGCCGACACCATCATCCAGGCCTGCAGATCCTTTTCCTCCGACGGAGAGATCAGGCTCGAGGCCAACCTGAAGATGCAGAAGAACGCCATCGAGAGCCAGGACCGGAAGCGGTTCCTTTACCTGGACCAGGATTTTCACCGCATCCTCTGCGATGGGTGCGGTCGGGGCAGGGTCTGGTCCGTTGTCAGCAGGAACTCCCTCCATTTTTTCCGGGTCCGCAGGCTCAAGGTCAGCAAAGGCGCGCCGGGACAGGAATTCTATTACGGCCAGCACGGAGAGCTTCTCGACGCCGTCCGGGACCACGACGCCGACCGTGCCCTCGACATCCTCAACCGGCACCTGAGCTGGGATGTTGAAGTAGTTCGGGAGGCCTACCCGGAGTTTTTCACCAGGGAATCCCGCTCCGGGAAGCTGTACATGTTCACGACGGAATTGGCTCCGGCCAACGGGGGGCATGCTGCAGAAATCCCGGTGTAGCGGAATCCGGGGCGGCCAATGACCCGGAATTATGTGCATAGGCCCGAAAGGAAAGGCGAGATGAGAAAAATTTCCTCACCAGCAGTCGCAGAAATGAAGGTTTTCCCCGTAGCGGGGCGGGACAGCATGCTCCTGAACCTCAGCGGTGCCCATGGGCCCTATTTCACCCGGAACGTGGTGATCCTCACCGACACCGAAGGCAACACAGGCGTCGGCGAAGTTCCCGGAGGACAGAAGATCACCGCCGGTCTCGAACAGGCACGGTCTCTGGTTATCGGGTCGAAAGTGGGAGACTACAGGAATACCCTTCTTGCCGTGAAAAGACTTTTCGAGGGCAGGGAGGAAGATGTCAGGGGGCAGCAGACCTACGACCTTCGGACAGGCATCCACGTCCTCACCGGCCTGGAGGCCCCCCTTCTCGACCTTCTCGGGAAGCATCTCGAGGTTCCGGTTGCCTCGCTCCTCGGCGAAGGCCTGGTCCGTGACCGGATTCCCGTCCTGGGGTACCTTTTCTTCGTGGCCGACAGAAGGAAAACTGATCTGTCCTATCTTGCGGAAAGGGAATCGCCGGTGGAATGGTACCGTCTCCGCAGGGAAGAAGCGATGAACCCGGAGTCTATTGTTGCCCTGGCGAAGGCTGCGGCGGATCACTACGGCTTCTCGGACTTCAAGCTCAAGGGGGGTGTTCTTCCCGGCGAAGAAGAGATCGAGGCCGTCAAGGCCCTGAAAAAGGCCTTCCCGGACGGGCGCGTTACCATCGACCCCAACGGAGGCTGGCTTCTCAGGGACGCTGTCCGCCTCTGCAGCGGCCTGGGGGGAATCCTCTCGTACTGCGAAGACCCCTGCGGGGCTGAAGGGACCTTTTCGGGGCGGGAGATCATGGCGGAATTCCGCCGGGCCACCGGGCTTCCCACCGCCACCAACATGATCGCCACTGACTGGCGGCAGATGGCCCACTCACTGGCGCTCCAGTCGGTGGACATTCCCCTCGCGGACCCCCACTTCTGGACCATGGGAGGATCGGTCAGGGTCGGCCAGCTCTGCGACGCCTTCGGTCTCACATGGGGTTCCCACTCCAACAACCATTTCGACATCTCCCTTGCCATGTTCAGCCATACCGCAGCGGCGGTTCCGGGAAGGATCACCGCCATCGATACCCACTGGATCTGGCAGGAGGGGAGCGAGCGCCTTACAAGGAATCCCCTGCGGATTCAGGACGGCTTCATCGAGATTCCCGGAAAACCTGGCCTTGGCATCGAGCCTGACATGGACGCCATCGGGGCAGCCCACGAACTGTACCTCGAACATTGTCTCGGAGCCAGGGACGACGCCGCAGCCATGCAGTACCTCATCCCCGGCTGGACATTCGATCCGAAACGCCCCTGCCTCGTGCGGTAGGGACGTTTGGAGCAATACAGACCGGGGACGGCGTCCCCGGAGACAAAAGGAGGAAGAATAATGAAGCTGAGCAGAAAGGTTTTGATCGCGCTCCTGGTAATGGCGGCCTTTGCCGCCCCCGTGTCCGCCAACCCCTTTGACGGGCAGAATGTAAGGGTGGTGATCGGGTCAAAGTCTACGGCCGGCGACTCGTACCTCATCGCCGAAACGGTCTCCCGCCACCTCGGCAAGGCCCTCGGCGCGAACATGAAGGTCGATGCCGTCGGTGCCGCTGTTGCCCTCGACACCATGCAGAAAGCCCGCCCCGACGGGAAGACCATCATGATGTTCCATGACATGACCTACCTCGGCGTTTCCTTCAAGGCCTACGACGATATCTACAGGCTTGAGAACATGGAGATCGGGCCCCGGGTCGCCCAGAATCCCGGCGCAGCCTGGGCCGCCTACAAGGATGCTCCCTACAATACCATGGCCGAAATCCCCGGGTACCTGAAGGCCAACCCCGACGCGAAGGTCCGGATGGCCTGCGAAGCGGGCGGCGTCTCCCACATAGGCTTCATCGCTTTCTGGGAGTGGGTGAAAGGCAAGTACGGCAAAGACGTCGCCGACAGGATCGTCGTCATTGTGGGCGGCTCAACCTCCGACAAGATCCAGCTTCTTATCGACCGGAATGCTGACGTTATTTTCGCCGACTATACCTCCCTCCTCGACTACACAAAGGTCGACGACAAAAAAATCGCCATGAAGTACGTCGGCCTCCTTGACAACGTGGAAGGTATCGATGTCCCCTCCTACGCCGACCAGGGCATCACCCTCGCCGACGGCAGCGAATTCCGGTTCTCCAAGGATTTCCTCATCTATCTTCCCAAGAACTTCCCGGCGGAGATGATCAAGGCCCTCGATGATGCAATGAAAGCCGTGTCCGAAGATCCCCAGTTCAAGGCCGACATGGCAAAAATGTCCTACCGCGGAGGCTATCTCAACTCCGCGGCGGCAAAGGAATTCATCTACAAAAAGAGAGATTCCCTTCAGGGGCTGATCGATTCCGCACCTTCCCTCGACGACCTCGTGATGTAGCAGAACGTATTGCAGCAGCCGGGGAAGACGGACCATCCGTCTTCCCCGGCATTTCCGCGAGACGTATTTTCGGAGGATTTTGCCATGTTCAGAGTCAGTTACAAGCCGTCTGCGTCCCACTGGATCTTTCCGCCCATCATCATGGGCGTTCTCGCGCTGCTTCTGGCGGTCATGATCATGCAGAGGGCGGTCCGGTGCAGCCGCAGCGGAGAGCCCTTCTTCAACCTGAAAACTGCGCGTTTCTTCGAACCCGGCTGGGACAAGGTCAGGTTCTTCGGCTCCGTCGCGCTCTTCATCCTGTACATCAAGGCCATGGAGCTGGCCGGTTTTCTCGCGGCAAGCATCGTGTTCGTTTTTCTCTACAGTGTCCTGTATTACGGCGTGGAGAAGCTCCGGCAAATCCCGGCGGCCGTTGCGTCCGGAAATCCCTGGTCCAACGCCGCTTTCAGGGCAACAGTCGTGTCCCTTGTCATATCAGTGGTCTTTTCGACCGCCGTCTGGTATCTTTTCGGCCGGGTTTTCCAGATAACCCTGCCGTAAGGAGGAACGGATCATGATCGATTTCGGCCTTATCCACCTCATCATGGCGGTCACCGGCGTGGCCGTCGGCATTGTCTTCGGCGCCCTGCCGGGCATGACGGCCACCATGGCCATCGCCGTTTTCCTGCCCCTGACGTACGCCTACGACCTCCATGTCTCCCTTTTCCTGCTCATCGGGCTCTACGTGGGAGGCATCAGCGGCGGGCTCATCCCGGCCATCCTGGTGAACATCCCCGGAACGCCCTCGTCCATCTGCACCGTCTTCGACGGCCACCCCATGGCGAAGCGGGGAGAAGGCTCCAGGGCGCTTCGCATCGGCATCACCGCCTCCCTGATCGGGGGGCTCATCAGCCTGTTCGTTCTTTTCCTGTTCACCCCGCCCCTGGCGAGAGTCGCTCTCAACTTCTCTGCGGTGGAAAAATTTCTCACCATCCTCTTCGCCCTCTCGGTCATCGCCGCCCTCTCCAAGGGCAACATGGTCACCGGCGTCTTCGCCGGTTTTCTGGGGGTGCTCGTGGCCCTCATCGGCCAGTTTCCCGACAACAACAGGATGCGCATGGTTCCCGATTTTCTTTCCGTTGACCTCCGGAGCGGTTTCCAGCTTCTGCCGGTGCTCATCGGCCTCTTCGCCCTTGTCCAGATCCTCCAGGAGGCAGAGGGCGGCATGAGGGACGAAAACATCAGCGCCGACCTCACAAGAGAGGTCAAGAGATTCAGCTTCTCGGACCTGAAGGGGCAGACCGTCAACCTCATCCGGTCGGCCCTCATAGGCACCTTCGTGGGCATACTGCCCGGCGTGGGGGGCAGTGCGGCATCCCTCCTTTCCTATTCCCAGGCGAAGAATTTCTCGAAGCACCCGGAACGGTACGGCACGGGGTGCATCGACGGGCTGGTCGCCAGTGAAACGGCGAACAATGGCCTCACGGGAGGGGCTCTCATCCCCCTGCTCTCCCTCGGCATCCCGGGCGACAGCACCACTGCCGTCCTCGTGGGAGCCTTCATGCTCCAGGGGGTCCAGGTGGGGCCCCTTTTCATCACCAACAACATCGATCTCTGGCATGTCATTCTCTTTGCCCTGCTGCTCTGCAATTTTCTGATGTTCTTCATCATGTTCTACCCGATAAAATATATCGCCTCAGTCATCAAGCTCCCGAAGTACAGGATATTTCCCGTGATCCTTCTTCTGTGCGTCGTGGGTGCCTATTCAGCCAACAACGGCATCATGTTCGACGTCTGGACCATGCTGTTCTTCGGCATTCTCGGGTATGTTTTCGTGAAGATCAGGCTTTCCGTGGTCCCTTTCCTCATCGGCTTTATCCTCGGCGATGACCTGGAAAAATATTTCGTGGACTCCATCAAGGGAGCGGGAGGATCTCTTTCCGTGTTTTTCAGCCGTCCCATGGGGTGGGTGATATGGGGGCTCATTTTTGCCTCCATCGCCTGGGCCGTGTATGACGGCCGCCGGGAGAAAAAACGGGCTGCCGGAGTCTGCGGCTGAGCGGGGGGAAATGGACCATGCGGATCATTCAGGTCGATGAACGGGACAACGTCGCCATCCCAACGGCGGACCTTGCGCCGGGGACACCCATGGGCGGAGGGCTTTTCGCCCGGTCCTACATCCCCCAGGGGCACAAGATTGCCATGGCCGACCTCCGGGAAGGAAGCCCCGTGGTACGGTACGGAGCGGTTCTGGGGCACCTGATGCAGCCTGTGCAGGCGGGCGGTCTCATCAGCGAAACCATGCTCAGGCTGCCGGAGTCACCGGACCTGGACGGCCTTGAATTCGGCACGGACATTGTCACGGACCTTCCCGAACCGCCGGTTTCGGTGTTCGAGGGGTATCCGGTGGAAGGATCCCCTTACGGCGGTACGAGGAACATCCTGGGCATCATGACAACGGTGCAGTGCGTCGCCGGGGTGCTGAATTCGGCGGTGGAGCGGATGAGAAAGGAGCTTCTGCCCCTCTATCCCGCCGTGGACGATATCGTCCCCCTGAACCATCCCTACGGGTGCGGCGTCGCCATCGACGCACCGGACGCGAAAATTCCCATCCGGACGCTCCGGAACCTTCTCCGGAATCCCAACTTCGGCGGGGAGCTGATGGTGGTAGGCCTGGGATGCGAAAAGCTCACCGTGGAGCGGCTCCTCGAACCCGGGGAAATCAGCGGCGAAAACGTTATCATGCTCCAGGACCACAGGGGATACGTCACAATGACGGACGCCCTTCTCGAAATGGCGGAAAGAAAACTGAAGCGCCTGAATGAACGGCGGCGGCAGCCCCTCCCCCTGTCCGCCCTGTGCGTGGGGATGCAGTGCGGCGGAAGCGACGCCTTTTCCGGGATCACCGCCAACCCGGCGGCCGGGTATGCCTCCGATCTGCTGGTCAGCGGAGGAGCCACGGTGATGTTCTCCGAAGTCACCGAAGTGCGGGACGGAGTCCGGCAGCTTGCCGCCCGGTGCGCCGACGCTTTCGTGGGGCGGAGGCTCGCGGAGGAGATGCGCTGGTATGACGACTATCTCAGGGCGGGCGGCGTGGACAGAAGTGCCAACCCCACTCCGGGAAACAAGAAAGGCGGGCTCGCCAACATCGTCGAGAAAGCCATGGGGTCCATCGCCAAATCGGGAAGGTCGCCCGTGGTGGAGGTGCTTTCCCCCGGGGAGCGGCCGTCGAAAAGAGGGCTGATCTATGCCTCCACACCGGCCGGCGACATGGTCTGCGGAACCTGCCAGCTTGCCTCGGGGATGACCCTGCAGGTCTTCATGACCGGCAGAGGGACACCCTACGGTCTGGCCGCGGCCCCGGTGATCAAGGTGTCCTCCCGGTCCGATCTGAAAGACATGTGGAGCGACCTGATCGATGTTGACGCGGGTGTCATTGCCTCGGGCGAAGCCTCCATCCGGGAGGTCGGAGAACTGCTGTTCAGGGAAATCGTGGACACCGCGAGCGGGCGGAAACGGCCCTGGGCAGAAAAACACCGGATTCACAATGATCTCTGCCTGTTCAACCCCGCTCCGATAACCTAGAAGAACAGGGCAACCATAACGACGTGAAAGGATTGAGCAGGATGAACATTGATTTCATCAGGGGAGTCATTCCCCCCATAGTTACGGTGATCGACGAAAACGAGCGCATCGACGAAGAGAAAATGCGCCGCCAGGTGAATTTCGTCATCGATGGAGGTGTCCACGGCATACTTGCCTTCGGCAGCAACGGCGAGTTCTACATGGTGGAGGAGGACGAGATGAAGCGGGGGCTCCGGATCATTCTCGACGAGACGGAGGGCCGTGTTCCCGTCTATTTCGGCATGGGAACCATCAAGACCAGGAAATGCAGGGAGCTCGCCCGGATGGCGGCCGAATGCGGGGCAAGCGGGATTTCCGTGCTGCAGCCCATGTTTCTCAAGCCCACCGAGGAGGAGCTGTACCGCCATTTCCGCTTCATCGCGGAAGCCGTTCCCGGAACGCCGGTGCTGCTCTACAACAACCCCGGCAGGGTCGGGTATTCCCTGACCACATCCCTGGTGACGCGTCTTGCCGATGACGTGGACAACATCGTGGGCATCAAGGACTCCAGCGGCGACATGACCCTCACGAGCGAGTTCGTCCGCCTCACGAAAACGGGAAAAAAGGACTTCAAGGTCTTCGGCGGCAAGGACACCCTGATCTACGGCGCCCTCGCCCACGGTGCCGACGGGGCCATCGCCACCACGGCGAACATGTTCCCGGAACTGGTGGTATCCATCTATGAAAAATACCGGGCGGGCGACCTCAAGGGGTCCCTGGAGGCCCAGTTCCTCCTCAACCCCGTCCGGATCTCCATGGACCGGGCGAGCTTCCCCGTGGCCACCAAGGACATGGCCAGGCTCATGGGGCTCGACGTGGGCGACCCCTTCCTTCCGAACCTCCCCACCTCCGGCGACGTTCTGGAGCACATGAAGAAGAAGATGCGGGAGGCCGGACTGCTGGCCTAGAGCATAAAGAATCCGTTTCCCCGGCACCCCTTCCGGAATATGCGGAAGGGGTGCTTTTTATCCCCCCTCCGGTTTGACTTTTTCATTGACAATGGGAGAGAATCGTATAATATCTTCAGAACAAAATTCTGCCGGGTTTACGGGAGAGCCTCTTCCGGCTCCCGCCCGGCGGCCGTGCCGGGGTGAGGCCATGAAACGTCAGGCTGTCCGTGCCATCACGAGAATCGTTCTTCCCTATCTCATATTTGCCGGCCTGTGGATTTTCTTTTCAGACCGGCTCCTTGAGTATATGAACCTTGCCCCTGAAGACCTGACCCGTCTGTCCATCTACAAGGGCATGGCTTTCGTGGCGGTGACGGCGGTCCTTCTCACGTCCCTCCTCCTGGCGGAGAGCAGGGCCAGGGAAATCACCCTCGCCGCCCGCATACAGGCCCAGGAAAAACTGGAGCAGAACGAGCGGCGCCTGCGGCATCTTTTTTCCGTGAGCCCTTCCATCGTGTACACCCTCAACCCCGACGACCATTCCATCACCTGGGTCAGCCGGAACGTAACCTCCCTGCTCGGCTACCCGCCGGAGGAAGTCCTGCGGCCGGGCTTCTGGAAGGCCATCGTCCACCCGGAAGACATTCCGTCGGTACGGGATGGAGCGCGGACGGCGATCAGGGCGGGAAAAGGGGTCCGGGAATACCGGCTGTTCAGAAAGAACGGAGAAGCGATCTGGGTTCACGACGACCTCCTGGTGCTGGCAGACGAAGAGAACAATCCAAAGGAAATCATCTGTGCCCTCACGGACATTACCGAAAGGAAGCGGAGCGAGCAGGAGCGCATACGGCTCCAGGTGGCGGAGCAGGCCAGCAGGGCCAAGAGCGCCTTCGTCGCCCACATGAGCCACGAAATCCGCACGCCTCTCAACGCGATCCTCGGTTTCGCCCGGATGCTGGAGCGGGATCCCGCCCTCACGGCAGACCAGGCGGAACGGGTCAGGACCATAATCCACAGCGGAAACCACCTTCTCTCTCTCGTCAACAACATCCTCGATTTTTCGAAAATCGAATCGGGAAAACTGGAGCTCGCCGTCGAAGGATTCAATCTCCATGACCTGCTTGACGACGTGGCGGCGTTCTTCCGTCCCCAGGCGGAGGCCAGGGGACTGGCTTTCCGGTACGAACGGGGGAGCACCGTTCCCCCCTTTGTTTCCTCCGACTGGAGGAAACTGAGGCAGATCCTGCTCAATCTCCTCGGAAACGCCGTCAAGTTCACGAAGGAAGGAAGTATCACATTCCGGGCACAGGCTGAATCCCTTCAGGATGAAGGGAACAGGGAAGCGGAAAGGGATCCCGGCGTCCTCCTCTCGCTGGAAGTGGAGGACACGGGCCCCGGAATACCGCCGGAAGACCTCGATGCCATCTTCCAGGAATTCAGCCAGTCCTCGGCGGGAAAGGAGACCGGCGGAACGGGGCTCGGCCTGGCCATAACGAAGCGCCTTGTCCTCCTTCTGGGCGGAGATGTTTCCGTCCGGAGCGCACCGGGGCAGGGAAGCACATTTCGTGTCTGCCTTCCGGTGCTGTCGGATCATGACCGGGAAGGAACGCCGGGCCGGGATTCCCTCGTCTCGAAAGAAATCGGGGCGGTTCCGCGGGAACTTCCGGGAGAGAAGATATCTGCGGAATCGACTCCGGTTCCCGGAGGTGACTTCCCGTCGGTCCTGCCGGAAGGAATACGCTCCGGAATGGTCCGGGCGCTGGAACGGGGAGACATACTCAGGCTCCGGGAACTTGCCGCCGAAGCGGCCGCCAGTGACGAAACAGCCGGGAAGAGGCTCCGGGATCTCGTGGCCGCCTTTGATTACGGGCAGCTTGCCCGGATTCTCGGCATGGAGGAGGATGCGTTCCATGGATAGCACGGCTCCGGACCGGACGGGAAACGAAACGATCATGGTGGTGGACGACACGCCCACCAACCTCACCATCCTTGTCGAGCTGCTCGGACGGAGAGGCTACCGCGTCGCGGCCTTCCCCAGGGGAAGCATGGCCCTGAAAGCCGCAGCTCTCGAGGTGCCGGACCTGGTTTTGCTCGACATCATGATGCCGGGCATGGATGGTTTTGAAATCTGCCGGAGGCTCAGGGAGGACGAAAGGCTCAGGGAAGTGCCCGTGCTCTTCATCAGCGCCCTGGACGACCCTGCAGGCAAGGTTCGGGCCTTCGCGGCAGGGGGAGTGGATTACGTCACCAAACCCTTTCAGGAAGAAGAACTCGCAGCCCGGGTAAGGACCCATCTTACCCTCGTCCGCATGAGGAAGGAGCTGGAACGGCACAACCATTACCTCGAGGACCTGGTCCGGGAAAAGGTCAGGGAGATATCGGAATCCCAGCTTGCCACCATTCTCGCCCTCTCGAAGCTGGCGGAGTCCCGGGACGACGCAACGGGAAAGCACATCGAGCGGACACGGACATACTGCAGACTGATAGCCCTCACGCTGAGGGAGGATCCCCGGTTCCGGGAGACCGTGACCGACGAGTTCGTGGAGAACATTTTCCACGCCGCGCCCCTCCATGACATCGGCAAGGTGGGCATACCGGACAGAATCCTCCTCAAGCCGGGAAAACTGACCCCGGAGGAGTTTGAAATCATGAAAACCCACGCCGCCCTGGGGGCCGGAACCCTGGAACGGGTCCTGGAGGAGTATCCGGGAAACGCCCTTGTGAAGATGGGCATCACCCTCACGAGGTACCACCACGAAAAATGGGACGGCACAGGCTATCCCGAGGGCCTCGCCGGGGAGAACATTCCCCTGGGGGGGCGGATCATGGCCCTGGCAGATGTCTATGATGCCCTCCGTTCGAACCGACCGTACAAGGAGGCTTTTTCCCATGAACGGAGCGTCGGGATCATCATCGACGGAAAGGGAAGCCATTTCGACCCCGTCGTGGTGGACGCCTTCCTGGCCCGCGCGGCAGAATTCGCCGCCATCTGACAGGAAGGTGGAAGCATGAACATCCGCCGCTTCAGGAAAACGATCGACGCCGTTCTGGAATCTCTTCCGCCGGAACTGTTCCGGCAGCTCAACGGGGGGATCCTCGTCCGACCGGAAACGAAGGAGGACGGGGATGCCCTCATTCTGGGGGAATATGTCGAGGACCCCGATCTCGGCAGCCTGGTCCTGCTCTATTACGGCAGTTTTGCCGAGGCGCTGGAGGGGGCTTCCGCGGACGAGTGGGAGGAAGAGATCGAGGAAACGGTGATCCACGAACTCCGGCACCACGTGGAATCTCTCGCCGGAGTTGACTACCTGGCCCGGGAGGAGGAAATGGAGCTTTTTCAGGACGATGACGGAGAGGATGAGGATGCCTGATTTTCCGTGTGGACCGGATGGCTGATTTGCAGTAGACTGACATTGAGGGACTTTTCCTTCCGGGGCAGTCCGACTTTCGGCCGGACGAAGGAAAACGTTTCCCTTGACGTGACTTTTTTCTGAACCGGTGTCCCCGGCGCACAACGGGCTTCGCTGTCGCTTCCCATGAATGAATATGCCTTGCAGACGCACAAAGGGGAGATATCAATGGCCGCACAGATTCTGATCGTCGACGACTCATCCACCGACCGCATGGTCATCGGGAACATGCTGGCCGACTTTGAAATCCTCACCGCCTGCGACGGCATCGAGGCCCTCCGGCTGATCGAAGCGCACCCCGATCTCGATCTCGTCATCCTGGACCTCCACATGCCCAACATGGACGGCTTCCAGCTCCTCGAGAAGCTGAAAGCCGGAAAAA
>Ga0123326_1002932_pt1 | contig 12484 bp, 15 predicted proteins | sample BioC13SIPDNA_FD_89739 | JGI IMG/M metagenome (GOLD analysis project Ga0123326, IMG submission 89739) | Anaerobic biogas reactor microbial communites from Washington, USA - Biogas_R1_A C13 SIP DNA | ecosystem: Engineered > Bioreactor > Anaerobic > Unclassified | place: Washington, USA | collected...
CAGAAGCGCTGTCGGGAAGAACGAAGGGCTTCGTCCTCGCGTCGTCGCTGGCGGAAAAAGCCTCCATGACGGACAGGAGCGCCTCCATGTACCTGGCATTCCTCCTTTCCTTCTTCCGGGACCTCTTCGTCAGAAAGGTCGCCGGCGGGACGTCGTTGATCACGAACACGGACCTCGAGGACGTTTTCGACGGAGCCAGCGCCGATCTCACGTGGATAGAGAATTCACTGAAAAGAGTGCAGGAAACTGTGCGCGTAATGAGGTATAATGTTAACCGATGGTTGGTATTCGAAAACCTTCTCATTCACGTCGCGAGGGAATAGGCAATGAAGAGTTGTTACGTCAGTATCGACAGGCTGACAGGCGTCGTTGAGCTTGAAGCCATCGACGATATAAAGATCGGTGACTATGTCATAAGCGAACTCGACAAGGGGACCTGCCTCGGTACCGTCGTGTCCGAGCCGGTGGACACCGCCAGGGAAGACCTGCCGAAGATCGGCAGGAAGGCCACGGAGCAGGAGGTGAAGGACCATCTCCAGCTGAAGGAAAGGGAGAAATACGCCTTTGACTTCTGCAAGAGGAAGATCGAGGACATGGACCTTCCCATGAAGCTTCTGTCCACGGAATATCTCTTCGGCGGCACGAAGCTCCTCTTCTACTTCATCTCCGAGAACAGGGTGGATTTCCGGGAACTGGTGAAGGAGCTTGCCAAGGAGTTCAAGATACGGATAGAGCTCCGGCAGGTGGGCGTTCGCGATGAGGCAAAGATAGTCGGCGGCCTGGGGAACTGCGGCAACACCGTGTGCTGCAGACGGTTCCTCAACAATTTTTCCATCGTCTCCATCAAGATGGTGAAGGAACAGGGCCTTGCCCTCAATCCTTCCAAGATATCCGGTATTTGCGGCAGACTCATGTGTTGCCTCTCCTACGAGTACGAAACGTACCTCTCCCTGAAGAAGAACTTCCCCAAGATGGGCAAGCGCGTCAGGACACCCCAGGGCGAGGGCAAGGTGGTCAAGCATAACGCTCTTGCCGGCACGCTGTCTGTCCAGCTTGACGAGGGCAAGGAGATAGCGCTGGCGCTCAAGGACATCTCCGCCGCGGAACAGCAAAAGCCCGGCCAACCCGCGCCGCCTCCCGCCGATAAGGTCAGGGTGAAGACCGACAGCGGCAGGGGACAGCCGAAGGAAAGGCAACCGAACCCTGCGGACCGCGGCAGACAAAAGAATGGCGGGAACCGGGAACCGGCGGCACAGAAACAGCCAAACCCCGGCGACCGGAACACGCACAGAAAGAACAACAGCCAAAAAAGGAACAGCGGCCAGACACCGAAACCGGTGATCAATGAAAAGGACAACGATCAATAACGAGAAGTGATACAGGCAGTCCGTTCTACCCTTCTTTTTGGTCAATTGGTTATTGGCAGATCGGTCGTTTTCATTTCTTTGGTCATTGTCAGCTCCATTGGTTATTGTAATTTGGTCATCGGTTATTGTAAGTTTATTTGGTTATTATAGTCTGGTCATTGGTCATTCACAGTCGGAGACCCCATCATGGACAAGAAGTACTACATAACGACCCCCATCTACTACATCAACGACGTTCCCCACATCGGACACGCGTACACGACGATAGCGGCCGATATCATGGCCCGTTACAAGAGGCTCGGCGGCTACCGTGTCTTCTTTCTCACCGGAACGGACGAGCACGGACAGAAAGTGGAAAAGGCCGCCGCCCTTTCCGGCATCCACCCGCGGGAACACGCCGATTCGATGGTCGACCGCTTCACCGACCTCTGGAAGGCCCTCAATATATCCAACACGGGGTTCATAAGAACAACGGAAGAACGTCACAGGAAAGTTGTCCAGCATATCTTCGATAAGGTGCGGGAAAAAGGCGACATCTACCTCGGTGAGTACGAGGACTGGTACTGTGTTCCCTGTGAGACATACTACACCGAGATGCAGCTCAAGGATGGCCTGTGCCCGGACTGCCTGCGCAAGCCGGAAAAGCTCAAGGAAGAGAGTTATTTCTTCCGCCTCTCAAAATACACGCAGCCCCTCCTTGATCACCTGGAGAGGCACCGCGATTTCGTCATGCCCGACATACGCTACAACGAGGTTGCGAGTTTCGTAAAGGGCGGTCTGCGGGACCTGTCGGTCAGCAGGACAAGCTTCAGCTGGGGAATAAAGGTCCCTTCCGACGACCGGCATATCGTCTACGTGTGGTTCGACGCCCTGACCAACTACCTGACGGGTATCGGCTTCCTCGAGGACGAGGAGGCATTCAAATCCTTCTGGCCCTGCGATGCCCACCTTATCGGCAAGGACATACTCCGGTTCCACGCCGTCTACTGGCCAAGCTTCCTCATGTCCTACGGCCTGGAACCCCCGAAACACATCTTCGCCCACGGGTGGTGGACCATTGAAGGTCAAAAGATGTCCAAGTCGCTGGGCAACGTCGTCGACCCCCTTGATGTGGTCAGCACGTATGGCGTCGACGAATTCCGCTTCTTCCTCTTCCGAGAGGTCCCCTTCGGGCTCGACGGCGATTTCTCGAAGCAGGCCATCGTTCACCGCATCAACGGCGACCTGGCGAACGACTTTGGCAACCTGACGAGCCGCACCGTCACCATGATCGGCAAATTCCTCAAGGGGAGGATCGAGACCCCCGAGAAGAAGGGAGGCGCGGATGACCACGTCGAGACCTCGGCAATGCGACTTATCGGAGAATATCGGAAGGAGATGGAGGTGTTCGCCTTCCACAAGGCGCTCCACAATGTCTTCGAGATCATATCCATCCTCAACAAGTACATAGACTCCGAGGCCCCCTGGAAGCTTGCAAAGGAAGGAGACGCGCGCGTCAGCACGGTCATGTTCAATCTCTGGAACGGCATTCGGATCGCGGCGGTCCTGCTCTATCCCTTCATGCCCGCCAAATCCCAGCTCATCTGGAAGGCCCTGGGCATCGGGAAGAGCATCGAGACATCCAACCTTGAGGAAGAGATGCGGTTCTACACACCTTCGGACATCGCTCCCATCGACAAGATACCGCCCATCTTCCCCCGAATAGAAGAAACGGCGTAAATGGCATTCACCTCCCTCCAGAAAACCCTCGCGAAGGTCCTGAAAGGGTATCGCATCAACGATCTCGAGTCCGTCAAGCTCTTCGCGATGTGGGACGGGATCGCCGGCGAAAAGCTGGCCTCTCACTGTCAGCCCGTTCGTATCAGCAGGGGGATCCTCTACGTCGAGGTCGACGACCCCCTCTGGCTCACCCAGCTCAAGTACATGAAGATGGATATTCAGGCCAAGATAGAAGAGACCATCCAGAAGGACAGCGTGAAGGACATCCGGTTCTACCTGAAACAATAAGAACCGTTTCAGGTTTCAAGTTCCAGGTTTCAGGAAAAAATAAAACAACAATCCTCACCTGTACAGGGTTCCTGTAAAAGTTCCGACCTTCCCCTGGAACCTCCGCGCCTTTGTCTTTAACCTGAGACCTGGGACCTGAAACCTGAAACGGTCTTTTACCCCTCATAGGGTTCCTGCAAAGATTCCGACCTTCCCCTGGAACCTCCGCGCCTTTGTCTTTAACCTGAGACCTGGGACCTGAAACCTGAGACCGTCCTCATCCTGGTTTCCACTTCTTCCTTGACCAGCTCCAGGGCCTTGCGGTAGGGAATGCTCTTCGCGTCTGCGATGGACCTCACGTCGTCAAACTCTATGTGGGTCTTGATGAGTCTGCCGGAAGGATCGAGGCCTTTTTTCACGCGGACGGGGCCGAAGGATGTCTCGATCGTCTCCTCTTCCCTTCTCAGCGCCCGTCTCATGTGCCTGTGGAAACGCATGCCGAACGTTGTCGTCTCCGTGAATATCATGTCGACGATCCTCTCGAAGGTATCCATGTCCGTTGTGACACTCAGCCGGATACCCATCCTGCCCTTCTTCATCGAGACGGGAAAAAAGAGAACGTCAAGGGCGCCGACGGCGCGGAGCCTGTCCGCCACGGCCCCCATGTATTCCATCTCCATGTCGTCAATGTCCGCCTCGATGACCTCGACCTCGTGGTCGTACGCGGGTTCGTCCGTCTCTCCAACAAAGACCCTGAGAACATCGGGCCGCGAGGACGTGTATGTCCCGACCCCATAACCCTCTCGGACGGTCTTGAAAGCGGGTGCGTCTCTCCCCGGCTCCGTGTAGTGGGCAACGATGGCGGCCCCCGTCGGGGTCGTCAGCTCCAGGTTCTCACCGTAAAAGACGAGCTGGTGGCCGCGGAGGATCTCGAGCGTCACCGGCGGCGGGTTGGGAATGGAGCCGTGGGAAGTGTTGATGGCGCCGCTGCCGCAGGGCACGGGGCCGCAGTATACTCTCTGTGCCCCGAGGTACATGACGCCGTACGCCACACACAGCAGGTCCATGATCGTGTCTATGTGGGAGAGCTCGTGGAGGTGGAGCTCGTCGCGCGACATGCCGTGTATCTTCGATTCCGCCGCCACGATACGGGAAAGCATGCCAAGCGCGTCGTCCCTCACCCTCTTCTCGACATCGATGCCGCCTATGACCTCCTCCATCTCGGATATCGTGTAGTACCTGCCCGACTCTCCTATCTCGAGATGGATGCCGCTTATGACACCCTGCGTGAGCCGGACCGGCTTCATCGAGGGCGCATCGGGCGATATCTTTCCCACGAGTTCCGTGAGGGCGTCGACGGGAACACCGGCGTCCATGAGGGCGCTTATCATCATGTCGCCGCTCATCCCGAATATGGGATCTATGTAGAGTATCTTCATAACCGGTTCACCAGTGTCGCGAAATACGCGGCGCCGAAGCCGTTGTCTATATTGAAAACAGCCACCGTGGAGCAGGAATTGAGCATCGCGAGAAGCGCCGTCAGGCCCGAGAAGCTCGCCCCGTAACCCACGCTCGTCGGTACGGCAATGACAGGCGCACCCACGATGCCGGCAACGATCGAGGGGAGGGCCCCCTCCATACCCGCCGCCACGATGATAACCCGGGCTCTTCTCAAGGTCGGCAGGTTCCCGAGGAGCCGGTGGATACCCGCGACACCCACGTCATAGAGCCTTTCCGTATCATTGCCAAAGAAGGTCGATGCCACATAGGCCTCCTCGGCCACCTTCGCATCGCTCGTTCCCGCGGACATGACAAGGACCATGCCCTTGCCTTCCGCGGGGCGGTCCCTGCGCACCCAGAAGCACCGAGCATCGCCCGAATACGTCCCTTCCGGGAATCTCGCCAGCAAGGCCTCGCCCGTGCCGGCATCGACGCGCGTCACAAGCACGTCGAGGTCCTTCTGCCTGAATGAACCCACAATGTCGTAGAGCTGGGAAAGCGTCTTCCCCTCGCCGAAAACGACCTCCGGGATTCCCTTGCGGAGCACCCGGTGATGGTCCACCCTGGTGTGTTCGAGGTCCTCGAAGGGCACGTCCCGAAAGCGTTCGTAGGCATCCTCGACGGAGACACGCCCATCCCTCACGGCCGCGAGAAGCTCCATAACCTTTTCATCGATCATGTCAACCTCTTTCCTCTCCAAAGGCGTGCCGTATCACACGGATCGTCTCGCCGTCGATGCCGACGACGTCGAAACGGATGCGCCGGTCGGCACACCGGTTCTTCTTGAGATAGACCTGGGCGGACCGTATGATGTGCTGCCTCTTGCGGGCGTCTATGGCCTCCAGGGACGCGCCGAAACTGCTCCCCCTGCGCCTTTTGACCTCGACGAAGACAAGGCAGCCGCTCTCCTCGGCGACGATGTCGATCTCTCCGAAGGGGCTCCTGAAGTTCGTGTCCAGGATGCGGTAGCCGTGGCTCTCCAGGACAGCCGCCGCAAGGTCCTCCCCTTCCCGTCCTGTCGTCCGTCTATCCGGCACAATGCTCCTTCACTCCCTTGAACGTGACGCGATGGATGGGGGTTACCCCGAATTCCCTGATCGCGGCCTTGTGCTCCCTCGTCGGGTAACCCTTGTTCTGTTTGAAGTTGTAGTTTGGATAGATTCGGTGGTACGCGTCCATGGCCCTGTCACGGACAACCTTGGCCACTATGGAGGCACTCGCCATGAAGAAGCACTTGCGGTCCCCGCGCACAACGGGCCGGGCCGTCGGACAGTTCTTGAGACCCCGGTTGCCGTCGACGAGCAGTACATCGGGCTCCATCCCCGTTGCCTGCACGGCGCGCTCCATGGAAAGCAGGCTGGCCCTGAGGATGTTCATGGCGTCGATCTCCTCGCGGCTCGCCATGCCTATGCCGACGCTCAGCGCGTTGTCCATTATCCACGAAAAAAGACCGACTCGCTCTTTCTCCGTCAGAAGTTTCGAGTCGGTCACACCGTTCTTGCTTTCCGGAACTCTTTCCCAGACCACGCAGGCTGAAACAACCGGACCGGCCAGCGGGCCCCGTCCGGCCTCATCGATTCCACCCACGAGACCTGTCAGCCGGCAGATCATCGTCCGTCTGCTAATCCCTTCTTTCTTTGAGCTTCGCCGCTTTTCCCCTGAGGTTGCGCAGGTAGTACAGTTTCGATCTTCTGATCTTGCTCCTCGTAGTCCTTTCGATCCTGTCGATAAGTGGCGAATGCATGGGAAACGTCTTCTCGATGCCGACACCGTAGGAGACCTTCCGAACCGTAAAGGATGCCCGCGTGTTCCCGCCTCTCTTGCGGATGACGACGCCTTCGAACACCTGGATCCTTTCTTTCTCTCCCTCGAATATCCTCGTATAAACCTTGACGTTATCGCCTATCCCGACCTCCGGGAGGTCGAGTCTCATATGCTCTTTCTCAAGCAGATCGACCATCTCATTCATGGTGTCCTCCTCTTTCACTGAAAATTCTATCCAATATGATACCAAGGGCGACGCGAAGGGAAAGATGATTGTAATCGCCCGCGCCGCTGATGGGTTCAAGCATCCTGTCGCAAAGGTCCACGACCTCCTCCGTCAGACCCCAGCCCGTTCCGAAGAGAACAAGGGCCGGCTGATGACGTTCTGTCATGACGAGATCGCGAAGCTCATCGGAGGACATCGTTTTCCCCTCTCTTTTGCGAGAGGACGTACCGACGATGAGGGGTCTTGGGCCTCCCCCGAAATCCCCGATCATCGAATCGATGTCCGGCCTGATCCTCACCTTTCTCAGGGCCTCTCCCCGCGCGGGGTTGTACGTTGCCCCATATCCGTGTATCCAGTGATGGACCAGTCTTTCCGCTATCTCCCGCTGTTTGGCGAGAGGTGACACAATATAGCACAAGTCTATACCAAAAGTCATGCAAGTTCTCGCCATATCATGTATTTCGAGGTTCGTGAGGCTCGTTGCCACAACGTCTCCCCGCTTGTCATAAACGGGATAATGAATCACCCCGATGCTCACGTTATTCAGGGAACTCCTCCATGATCTCTCTCATGAACCTCTTGTCCTCGTCGCTCGCCTGAAACCCCTCGAGCAGGTCGGACCGCTTGAGGACCGTCTTCCGTATCGCCTCTTTGCGCCGCCATTTCCGTATCTCCTCGTGGTTGCCGGACAGGAGCACGGGCGGCACCGAGGCACCCATGAATGTCTCCGGCCGCGTGTACTGGGGATACTCCAGGAGAGGCTCACGGAAACTCTCCGCCGATACCGATTCATCGTTCCCGAGAACCCCGGGGATGAAACGGCAGACGGCATCGATCACGACAAGCGCCGGGAACTCCCCGCCCGATGTGACGTAGTCCCCCACCGATATCTCTTCATCCACGTACGTGAGGACACGTTCGTCGACACCCTCGTATCGGCCGCAGATGAGGCAGATATGGGGTGACCGGGCGAAGCGCTCCGCAGTGAACTGGTCGAACCTTCGACCCTGAGGTGAAAGGAGTACGAACCTGACCCTCCCGTGGGCCTCCTTCACGTGCTCTATGGCCCGGAAGATGGGCTCCACCTTCATGACCATCCCCGGCCCCCCTCCGTAAGGCGTGTCATCGCAGGAACGGTGAGGATCGTCAGCGAAATCGCGTATGTTGACGATATTGAAGCTGACAAGCCCCTTGCCGACAGCCTTGCCGAGTATACTCTCCTCAAGGGGCGACGCGAAGATGCCCGGGAACAGCGTGAGGACCGAGAAGATCACGGGACGAGTCCTTCAATGTCCACGCGGACCGTGCCCCCGTTCACGTCTATATCGACGATGAATCCTTCCACCATGGGGATCATCACTTCCCTTTCTCCTTCGACGACAAGGATGTCGCTGGCGCTCGTGTGCATGAGCGATCGGACCTTGCCGAGGCGCGACCCCTGCACGGTCGTCACCTCGAGGCCGATCAACTGGTACTCGTAATACTCGCCTTCCTCCAACCGCGGAAGGTCCTGCTCCCGGACAAAAAGCTCCTTCCCCACGAGGAAGGAAACCTCTTCGACCGTCGAGAACCCGCGAAACGAAAGGTAGAAGAAGCGCTTCCTGTATCTTGCCCCTTCGGGCGTGAGCTCTACGAACCCGTCGCCTTTAAGGGCAAACAACGAGGTGCGGTCGAGAAACTCTTCCTTCACCTCGTTGTAATAGTGAAACTTGAGCTCACCCCGTATGCCGAATGTCGACACGACGCGGCCGACAGGGATCCACTTCATTATTCGATGATCTCGAGGACCGCTCTCTTCTTTACCTTCGTCGAAGCCGCGCTCAGGATCGTCCTCATTGCCCTTGCAGTTCTGCCCTGCTTCCCGATGACCTTCCCGAGGTCATCCTTGGCAACATTGAGTTCAATGACCGACGTCTTCTCGCCTTCGATCTCGGAGACCCTGACCAGATCAGGATTGTCAACTAACGCCTTCGCAATGTACTCGATCAACTCTTTCAACACGATCCACCTCCGTTGGTTTTATGAAAGCTCCTTAAGAACCCCCTCTCTCTTGAACAGACTTTCAACGGTCCTCGTCGGCCGTACACCTTTTTCGTACCACGTTTTGATCTTTTCCTTGTCGAGGCTTATCTCCGCCGGGTTCTTCAACGGATCGTAGAACCCGACCTTATCGATGAACCTTCCGTCCCTGGGGGAACGCTCATCGGCCACAACAATGCGGTAAAAAGGTTTCTTCTTTGCGCCAAACCTCGACAATCTGAATTTTACAGCCAAGATCCCACCTCCTATCGTGAGAAAAGTTGTCTCTGGAGGCCCTTCGCGCCTCCCTTCGTGAACTTCTTCAGCATCTTCTTCGTTTCCATGTATTTTCTCAACAGGTCGTTCACGTCCTGCACCTGGGTCCCGCTGCCCCTGGAGATGCGCAGCCTTCGGCTGCCATCTATGATATTGGGGCGAGCCCTTTCCTTCGATGTCATGGAATTGATGATCGCTTCCGTCTTCTTTATGTCCTTTTCGGCTTCGGTGAAGTTGATGGCCCCCTTGAACTTGTTCATGCCGGGGATCATTCCGATGATCGATTCCAGGGAACCAAGTTTTTTCATCTGCCGTATCTGGTCCCGGAAATCCTCAAGGGTGAACTCATCCTTGCGGAACTTTCGCTCCAGCTCCCGGGCCTGTTTCTCGTCGAAAACGTCCTGCGCCTTCTCCACGAGCGAGACAACATCACCCATACCGAGGATCCGTGATGCCAGCCTGTCGGGGAAGAAAGGCTCGAGAGCGTCCAGCTTCTCGCCGACACCGATGAACTTGATCGGTTTGCCCGTCACCGCCTTGATGGATATGGCGGCGCCGCCCCGCGTATCGCCGTCGAGCTTGGTGAGGATTATACCATCCACGCCGAGCTTCTCGTTGAAAACCCCGGCTATGCTCACCGCGTCCTGACCGGTCATGGCGTCGAGGACGAGGAGGGTCTCCTTCGGGCCGAGGACCTTTTTCTGCTCCACGAGCTCGTTCACCATGGCGTCGTCGATATGCAGCCGTCCGGCGGTGTCGACGATCAATGTGTCGTAGCCGTTCCGCATGGCGTAGATCTTCGCCTCTTTGCAGATCGTCACGGGGTCCTTGACCACGTCCATGGTGAAGGCATCGACATTGATCTGCTTGCCCAGCTTGACGAGCTGGTCGATGGCGGCCGGCCGGTACACGTCCGACGGGACAAGGAGGGGCTTGCGTCCCATCTTGCGGATGTGGATGGCAAGCTTCGCTGAGGTCGTCGTCTTGCCCGAACCCTGCAGGCCGATGAGCATGACGGGGACGGGTGGGGCCGCCGCGATGTCGAGGGGCTTGTTGGCGCTCCCCAGGACCGCACACAGTTCATCATAGACGATCTTGACAAACTGCTGACCGGGCGTGATGCTCGTGAGAACCTCTTCGCCCATGGCCTTTTCCCTGACCTTCTCGAGAAAATCCTTGGCGACCTTGAAGTTCACATCGGCCTCAAGGAGTGCCACCCGTACCTCGCGCAGGGTGTCCTTTATGTTGCTTTCGGTAAGCTTCCCGTACCCTCGAACCTTCTTGAAGGTCGATTCAAATCTTTCCTGTAGTTTCTCAAACATACGATATGGGGTACATTCTAACGGAAATATCCGGGATAGTCAATGTTAATTAAGGGTTACCCATCGGTAATTACAAGGTATTACAAGAAACGGGCTTGAACCGCTTGAACCGCTTGAACCGCTTGACAGCCTGCAGACAAAGCCCTCATCAATGTCAAGCTCTTCTTCTTTGAGCGCTCAGGCAGTTTCGGCTGCAACTGCCTTCTCTTCCTGTCTGCGGTCACTGACCTGTCTCCAGGTATCGCGCAGGGTTTTCGGTGGCGGCGCGTATCACCGCGTCCTGGTTGAAGCCCAAAGAAAGCAGGCGCCTCATTGAGAACGGCAGGGGCATCGAGCCCCCCAGGAGTTTTCCGCTGGCGTCCGCGACCGGTCTTCCATCATCGGAGCATGGCGATCCTTTGACCGTGTCGGAGATGAGAAGGATGCGACCGGGATCCTTTACCCTGAAGGTTAGCTCGATCGTCCTCAGATCGAGGTGGAAGGGGTCGGCAATGACCTCCACGTAGACGTCGGGGTTCATGAGGGCAAATCCGGTTATGCCCGGTTCGCGATGGTGGAAGCCGCGCATGGCGTTGAAGATGTGGGTGACGCCCCGTGCACCCGCCTTCAATCCCGCCTCGGCCTCACTCCAGGTGGCATCGGAGTGGCCCATGCTGACAATAACCCCCATTCCGGCCATGTCCCTGATCAACCCCGTCGCGCCGTCAAGCTCGGGGGCGATGGTGACGATCCTCACGATGTCCTCGAACCCATCCACGAGTCTCCTCCACACATCCGCGGCTGCAGGGAGGAAGGATCCTTTGTCGAGGGCGCCCGCCTCAGCCGGGTTGAGAAAGGGCCCTTCGAGATGAACCCCCGCGATCCGGGCCGCCGCAGCGTCCCCCATAGCCCCTCTTCCTTCATGCTGGGCATCCATCGCCTTCCTTACGGCAGCGATGTCATGACGCATCTCATCAATGGGCGCCGAAAAGATCGTAGGGAGGATCACCTCCACGCCCGCCGAGCCCTGGAGTCGTGCCATAGCGAGGATGTCCCCGGGGCTCGCCCCGCGTGTTTCGTATCCGCCGAGACCGTGGGTGTGGAGATCAATCATGTTCACCTTCGAGTTCCTTTTCGATGGAGCCTATCCGGTGGTCATATACGAGGCTGATGAAGTCCGGGCAATCCATGGGGTCCGTGTCCATGCCGAAGAGATGGCTCGCGCAGGAGCAATCGGAGCACCCGAAGCCGGGAACGGACCACCCCGATATGCGTTTAAGATCAGCGGCAAGGACACACTCTATGTCCCTTTCCGTCCTCACGGCCAGAGCCCTGTGGAAAGACGCCTTTTCCCGGAGGTAGTCGATGTGCCAGAAACGCTTCTTGCGTGTTCTGGCGTGGCGCTCCATTCTTTTCGTGAGCCCCTTTTTCGCCGAACCGGCATAGAGATAATAACCCTTTCGGAAGAGAATGTCCCCGAGGCCTCCTACCGTGATCGTGGTATCCTCGTCGAGCTTCAGAACAAGTATGTAGCATCCCCTGTCGCGGCACTCTCTTTCGATCCTGTCCCAGGGGATGACGAGCCTCCTCACGGCCCCGTCGAGAGAGAGATCGGCGTTCCAGGTGAGGGCAAGGGCCTCGACGAGGATGCGGTCTCTGCACTTGAGGAAAGTCCGCGAAAAGAGAAGGTCCGTGTGGTATTCGGGCATGAAATATCTCGCGTGCGGCCATTGGACGAGAAAGAGCACACCCGCGGACACGCCGGACGACGCAAACCGCATGAGCCCTTCGAGGTGCCGGCTGCCGCGCTTTGTGACCGCGTCGGGGAACATGGCAAGGGTGCGGCCGAAAAGGGTGCAGTTCTTCACCTCCAGCACCATCTCCCGGCCATCCTTCTCAAGGAGAAAATCGAACCTGCTGTCGCCGAACGTCGCCTCCCGCCTGAGGATGCGGGCATCCTCGAGCCCGGGAACGAGTCCCCTTCGGAGGAGTGTTTCCGCCGCGTCGTTGGTGAGGTGGGTGTGAAGGAGGATGGGGATGCCCTC
>Ga0123326_1002968_pt1 | contig 12396 bp, 11 predicted proteins | sample BioC13SIPDNA_FD_89739 | JGI IMG/M metagenome (GOLD analysis project Ga0123326, IMG submission 89739) | Anaerobic biogas reactor microbial communites from Washington, USA - Biogas_R1_A C13 SIP DNA | ecosystem: Engineered > Bioreactor > Anaerobic > Unclassified | place: Washington, USA | collected...
GATCTGGGCGGTGTACCACAGCCAGGTCAGCCATTCGGTGCCCAGGAAGTCGCGGCTCTGTCCTTCGCCTGGGTTGAGGATTTCATCATCGGGCTCGGCCGCGGCGGGTGGATTGACGAAGTGGGCGGGGCGGCAGTTGTCAAACGCCGACGCTTCGCCCGACCGCACGGCCCAGCGGGCGGCCACTTCGCCCGCGCTGGCCGGCACCAGCCCTCGCCCGAACGTCCGGTGAAACAGCAACATGAACTGGTCCACGGTGGAAGACGCGCCGGTGCCGAGGTACACGTTGTTGCGAGGCAGATCCCAGAAAACAGGTACCTGCTTCATGCGGCGAAAAGCGCCGGCTCGAGCCTCGTCCGCGGCGCGGGAGCGGGCCTGCTCGCGGGCTTCGCGCCGTTCAGGCTTGGACAGAAACTCCCGTCCGCTGGCCTCGAGCATGGCCGCCTCCGCCTGCCGCTGGTAGCTGCGGACCAGGTCCGCGGGAGCCTTGTTGGTGTCCGTCCGCATCGCGAAATGCAGCCCGTCGCCGACCGCGTTCTTGGCGAAGTCGAAGCGGGTATCCAGGATATGGTCGCCGGTGGTCCAGCCGCACACAGTCTGATCGGCCGTGGCTTCGTGCTTGGCGTCGATCGCCTGTACGGCCAGTTTCTCCAGCAGTTCCTCGTCCACCCGATCCAGCAGATCGCCTCGAACGAAGAACCGTTTGTACGTCATCGCCCCATTCGCAAACGCCATGAATCACCTCTGCCTGTTTGGGCAACACACCGCGTCTTGTCGCCGCACGGGATTGTCTTGGCCCGCCAGGTTCACATGCCGAATGGTGGCGCCCCCGAGTCGGGCTGTCAAAGGCTGGAGCCGTACTGAGGAGTGGGGGGGGTGTGAGTTGTTGATCGCGGCATTGTCATGTGCCTGGACATCGGGCCTTTTTCTTCGCGATTGGAGCGGGCGAATGGGACGCATGCGATTGTCCAGTTTCGCTGGTTGGGGTGTTTCTTTCGCGGCGATGTTCAGTGTGCCGCGTGGACTAACGGAGTTTTCCGCTTCATTTTTTCAAGGCGAGATCGCGATCGCATCGTTATGGTTTCTCACACGGGTCGTCCCGCGGCGGAGCCGCTGCACTTTTCTGTTGGACGAAGGCCTCTTTTCTGTTATCCTCCATCCCGTGACGCGATAGCCAAATCATGTGAGTGGATTGCCGTGGTGTGGTCACATTTGTCTCGGCAGGGGGCAGGGGGCAGGGATAGATCGTACTCGATCGTTGCGAAGCGGACGCAACAGCAGGGGGCACACGTATGGAGCTTTCGCCGACTGCCGCTGAGGTGGACTTCTCCCCATCTGGTACTCCGGTGACGTTGGCTGAACGACTTGTCGTGGTCCAGAGGGATCTCGCGATCGCTTTGGCGGCCACCAGCGACATGCAGGCGGCACTTTCGCTGCTGCTGGATTACGCCCTGATCATTGATGAGTTGGATTGTGGAGGGATTTACCTTTCCGACAGGGTGACGGGCGGTTTTCGGCTTGCGGTGCACCGAGGGTTGTCGGAGGTGTTTGTCGAGGCGGTCGGTATTCTCGCGGGCGATTCGCACCATGCCCGGCTGGTTCGCGCCGGGCGTCCGATGTACTTCGCCGGTCCGGATGTCGCCGAGCACGATCCTCCTTGTGTGCCCGAAGGCATTCGTGCCGTCGCCGCGGTGCCCCTGTGCGACGGTGGAGAGGTCATCGCTTGTGTCAACTTGGGGTCGCATACCCAGGACGAGATCCCGCTGCTGGCTCGCCAGTGGATCGAAGGTATCACGATGCAGTTCGGCGGGGTCATCGCGCGCATCAAGGCCCAGCAGGAACTCGCCCATCGCACACGCGAGCTGGAATCGCTGGCCAACCATGTCCCAGATGTCATCTTCCGGTTGGATGCTCGGCTCTGTTATGTATTCGCGAATGAGCGCATGGTGGAAATCACCGGCGTTGATGCCGCGGATATCGTGGGCAAGCCTTGTGCGAGCGTGGGTCTTTCGCAGGAATGGTCCAAGGCTTGTGTGGAGGCGTGTCTTGGCTTGCTCGCCGAGGCGGCTCCAACGGAAGCACAGTTCGACACAGCGATTGCGGAACGCGGCTGCTCTTACCAGACGAACCTCGTGCCGGAAATCGATCCGGAGGGCAAGCTGGTCGGCACTCTGGGTACCGTACGCGATGTGACCGATTGCCGACTCAGAGAGGATGAGCTTCGGATCACGGCGACCCATTACAGTCAACTGGTGGAGAACTGTCCCGACGCGATCTTCGTTCACGACGGGGAGCGGTTTCTGTTCGTCAACTCGAAGGCGGCTGGACTTCTGGGCCTGGAGTCTACTGAGGAGTTGATCGGAGCTGACGTCTGGTCCTGTGTGTCTCCGGCCTTTCGGAAGCTCGTTCGTGGGCGGGTAGGCCACCTTCTCCGGACGCCCGGGGCGACGGTTCCGATTATTGAGTAGGAGCTTATGCGGCGCGATGGCACGCCGGTTCCGATCGAGGTTTCATCGTTAGCCTGCGTATTCAACGGCCGGCGAGCTGTGCAGGTCATCGCTCGGGATATTCGGCAGCGGCGTGCGGAGGCGGCCCAGTTGTGGCGGCGGCGTCAGGACATGGCTCAGGTTGCCAGGGTGACGTTGCTTGGGGAGATGGCCTCGGGCTTGGCGCATGAGCTGAATCAGCCTTTGTCCGCGATTCTCAATTACGCCGAGGCGTGTCGTCAGCGATTGTTGACCAGCAACTGTCAGCCCGGGGTGATTGCCGCGGATCTCGAGAACATCACTCGCCAGGCGGAGCGAGCCGCGAACGTCATCCACGGTTTGCGGCGTCTCATAGGTCGTGAATCACCCTCGCCGGAAATGGCGTCTTTGCCGGAACTTATCTGCGAGGCCCTGGAACTCGCCAAGTTGGAGGCTGACCAGCAGGGCATCCGCATCATGCTCGATGTGGTGGAGCCGTTGCCACTCCTTCGGATGGATTGTGTGCAGATTCAGCAGGTCGTTCTGAACCTGGTGCAGAACGGCATCGAAGCGATCAAGGCCGCCGGGGCCCCACGTCGCGAGATCACGGTCCGTTGCCGTTTGACTGGATCCGTTGTTGAAGTCGAGGTGGAAGACACCGGCCCGGGGCTTGATCCGGCCGTGCGGGACCGCCTCTTTGAGCCGTTTCTGACCACCAAGCCGCACGGTCTCGGGCTGGGCTTGGTGATTTGCCAGTCGATCATAGAAGCCCATCACGGGCATCTTTGGTATGTGCGAGGCTCCCACGGAGGGGCTGTCTTTCGTTTTTCGCTGCCCGTAGCGGGAAGGACAGAGGAACCATGATGACTGAGCCAACTGTGTTCGTGGTCGACGATGATGAAGGCATACGTGAGTCGTTGCAGCAGCTTCTGGCGGCCGCGGGTCTGCGGGTCGAGACGTTCGCCGATGCGCCCAGTTTCCTGGCGGCGTATTGTTCCGACCAACCGGGCTGCTTGCTGCTTGACGTTCGTATGCCGTACATGAGCGGGCTGGTGCTCCAGGCCGAGCTGGCCGCCCGTGGGATACGCTTGCCGATCATCATGATTACCGCCCACGGCGATGTGGGGAAGGCGGTCCGAGCGCTCAAGTCGGGGGCGATGGATTTCATCGAGAAACCGTTCAACCCGCGGGCTCTGCTTGGCCGCGTGCGCGAGGCCTTGGCCAAGGATGGGGAAAACCGTTCGCAGCAGGTGCGGGTGGAGGAAATCCGGAGCCGGCTGGCCTTGCTCAGCCCGCGGGAGCAGCAGATCATGCGGCTCACTATTGTAGGGCTCTCCAATAAGCAGATGGCCCTCAAGCTAGGCCTCAGCCGCAAGACGGTGGAGCTGCACCGAGCCCACGCCATGCACAAGATGGAGGCCCAGTCGCTCGCCGAGCTGGTGCGGATGGTCCTTGCCGTCGAGCCGGATGGGCATGCTCTGCCGACCGGCCCAGCCGAGCAGGAGGCGTAGACTCCCTTGCTGGGGGGGGTTGGCATGCCCATGGGGGCCTGCTATCATGTCAGTCATGCCTGAAATCTTGGCCACTATTCGTTCGATTCTGAGTCGCCGGCACGGCATGGAACAGGTCGCTGACGATGAAGAGCTTCTCCAAGTCGGCCTGCTCGATTCCGTCGGCGTGCTCAGCTTGGTGACGGAGATGGAGGAGGCGTTTGGGCTGCGGATCGAGATGGAGCATCTGACCGAAGACAACTTCCACAGCATTCGAGCGATGGGTGCCATGGTGGACCGCCTGCTGACGGAAGGTGGCCCGTCGTGAACCTTTCCTCGCTGGTGTCCGCCTCGGCCGCCCGCATGCCCAGTCGGCCGGCCCTGATCGTCGGTGGGCGGGTGTGCACCTACGCCCAGCTTGAGGAGGCCACCGCTCGTACCGCCGAGTCGCTCCGTGTCGCCGGCGTGGTTCCCGGCCGCAAAATCGCTCTTGCCGCGCCCAATGGCCCAGAGTTCGTCGCCGCCATGCTCGGCATCCTTCGGTGCGGCGCAATTGCTGTCCCCTGTCCGGCCGACATGCAGGCGCCCGAACGCGCCGCGATGCTGGAGATGGTCCGTTGCGAGTATGATTTGAGCTTAGCGAAGAGCGGTGACGCCGGGACCATCATTCGTCCGCTGACGGATCGGGCGGCACAGCCGATGCATCTCTCGCCCACAACCTGTCTGGCGTCCGACCCGGTCGACGAGCGGCTGGTGGCCGTCGATGCCTCGAACATCCGGTTCACCTCTGGAACCACGGCGTCATTCAAGGGCGTTGTGTTGTCGCACGGCGGCATTCACGACCGGATCATTGCCGCCAACCAGGCGTTGAGGATTGGCGAGGACGACGTCATCTTCTTCGCGTTGCCCATGGCCCACCATTTCGCCGTCAGCGTGATGCTGCACCTGAGCGTCGGGGCGACGATTGTGACCGGCAGTCTGTTTTTGGGTGACTCGATGATTCGCCAAGTCCGCGAGCATCGGGCGACGGTGTTGTACAGCACGCCGGTGACATACCGGGTGATGGCCGAAGCGCCGCATGTGGATCCGGAGGCGTTCCGCAGCGTACGGCTGGCCATTTCGACCGCGATGGCCCTGCCTCCCGCGGTTGCCATTCGCTTCGAGGAAAGCTGCCGAGTGCCGCTCCTGCAGGCCCTGGGTATCATCGAGGTAGGCATGCCCATCATGAACCTGCCGCGACCCGATCGGCAGCATCATGCCCTGGGCCGGCTCATCGACAGCTTTCGGGCTCGTGTCGTGGACGAGCAGGGCAACGACGTGCCGGCCGGCGAGGCTGGCGAGCTCTGGCTTGAGGGGCCGGGAATGTTGGCCGCCTACTATGCCCCCTGGCGGACGCAGGAGGAGATCCTCCACGACGGATGGTTCCGCACAGGCGATGTTGTGCGGCGAGACTCGGCGGGCAGTTTCTTCCTCATGGGGCGCAGCAAGGATGTGATCAACGTGGGGGGGACCAAGGTGTTTCCCATCGAGGTCGAGGAGGTTCTGCACGCTCACGAAGCGGTGGCAGAGGCGGTAGTGATTCGGATGCCTAACGATTTGCTGGGTGAGGTGCCCGCTGCCGTCGTCGAGTTGCACCCTGGTCATGCCACCACCGCTGAAGCGTTGTTGGATTACTGCCGCGGCCATCTCTCGACTTTCAAGCTGCCGCGGTCGATTCGCATTGTGGCGCAGCTTCCGCGTACGCACAGCGGTAAGGTGGCTCGCGCCCAGGTTGCTCCGGCCGGGATCCTGCCATAGCTGCAGGAGCAACGTAGAATGGGAGAGGACGGTTCGGCGATGTGGCCCGGGAAGTGGGTTTTTTGAGCTGCCGGGATGGTGGCGAATCGCGAGCAATCCCAATGCCAGTGATCGGCCATGCATTCTGTGGGTTGGCGGCTGCCCATTGTGTTCCCGCTGCGGGCGAGAGTGCTCCGAGGCGGGCGTTGTGGGTGCCCACGATCGTAGGGGTGGCTTACCTACCGGACGTGCTCACGCAGTTGGGTCTCATGGCGGAATTGCCGGGGATCCGGGTTGCGTCTCACTCACTGCTGGCAGCGATTGTGTTGGCCGTTCCGGTAGGGGTGGGTCTTGCCTGGTTGGGGCGACTTGCGTGGCGACGGGGTGTGTTTCTGGCCTTGCTCCTGATCGGGTTGCACAGCCTGCTGGATGCGCTGCAATCCACGGATCGCTTGCTTCTGTGGCCGGTGTGGGACCGGCCGCTGACAGATAAGCTCACCATGATTCCGGTTGCCCCGCGTGACGAGGCACTTCTGTTTGCTGTGTTGTTTGTGGTCTTCGTGGTTGTCCGCCAAGCCGTTCATGCGGATTCTCCCGCCGCCTTCCGGGGGGCGAGCAAGCCTGCCCAATCGCAGGGGGACGGGTCGCGGGGGCAGACGCTCGCGGAAGACTGTGCCTGCGTGCCCGCCGCCCCGGGATTCTGGGTGGTGGCGGGCCAAGTCCTGGCGGTGGGTATCCTTCTGGCCGCGATGGGGACACACTGCTTGCGCGCCGGTCGCGAAAACCAGCTCCAGGAAGCTAAAACCCTCATCCGCGACCACGAGTTCGAGGAGGCGATGGTGCGCATTGGGAAGGCGTCACGTTTTCCCGCGGTCGCCCGGCCGGGGCAGATCGACTACCTCAAGGCGGTCGCGTGGGAGGGACTCGACGACCGCGAGCAGGCGGAACGATACTACCTCGCCAGCTACGGTACGGATCCCTGGTACTTCTGGTGCGTGGCCGACCTGGGCTTCTTCTACGCAGCCGCAGACCTTCCGCCGGAGGAGCGTGCACGCCTTGCCGCTCCCTATATCCGCCGGTTGAAGCGGGATTTCGCCGGGCACGAGCACCAGCCGCGTATGCTCAACCGTATCGAACGGCGGCTTGCGCGTCCTATGCCATCGCGGCCGGCCACGCCAGAAGCTGATCGTCAGGATACGATCGACGCTTATCCCTGCACGGTGCCGGGCACTGGAACATGGGCCCGCACGTTCTCTTCGGTCAGTTCGTAGTCCGGCGGGCCGAACTCCTCATCCGACTTCATGATCTCTTCCCAGGTGACCGGCTTGCCGGTGTAGGCCGACGTCCGGGCCATGATCGCGCAGAGGGTCGATTCCGCCACTTGTCTGGCCTCGTTGACCGGCTTGCCGGTGCGGATGGCCTGGATCAAGTCCGCGTGCTCCTGAACGTAGGGATGGGGCGAATCGACCTCGATTTTGCCGACCGTGCTGATGAAGCCGTTGCAGTTGGAGATGCCCTTCTGTCCGATGATCCGCTCGGAGACGTTGCTGTCGCAGCCGTTGATCTGCCGGCACATGCTCATGACGTGCACGTCGCCCGGGTAGGTGAAGTCGGCGGCGAAGTTGTCGAACTGGTCGCCGGTCTTGCGTCGGAGCCGCGAACCCATCGCTACCACGCTCTCGGGCGGCTTTCCAAAGGCCCAGTTCCACACGTCGATGTTGTGCACGTGCTGCTCGACGATGTGGTCGCCGGACAGCCAGCACCAGTTGACCCAGTCGCGGATCATCCAATCCATGTCCGCCCAGCCTGCCTCGCGTTTGCGGTACCAAAGGGCTCCGCCGTTCCAGTAGACCTGGCCACCCACGAGGTCGCCGATCGCCCCGTCCTGGATGCGTCTGATCGTCTCGATGTAGCTCTTCTGGTGGCGTCGTTGCGTGCCGGCTACGATCGACAGGTTTTTGCTGGCGGCCTTTTCGCCCGCGGCGATGATCCTGCGGATGCCTACCGGGTCCACCGCGACCGGCTTCTCCATGAATACGTGCTTGCCCGCGTCGATGCAGGCCGTGAGTTGCGCCGGCCGATAGTACGGCGGCGTCGCCAGGATGACATAGTCCACCTCATCCATCGCGACCAGTTTCTTGTATGCGTCGAAGCCCACAAAGCAGTTTTTCTCCGGCACTTCCATGTGGGCTTTGTCCTTCAGGCCCGCGCGGCAACTATCCAGCCGGTCTTTGAAGACGTCCGCCAAGGCGATGATCTGCACTTTGGGCGCGGCCGCCAGTACGTCGTGGGCCGCTCCCGAGCCCCGTCCGCCGCAGCCAACGAGGCCGACCCTCAGAGGCCGGTCGGCCGCTGCTCCGCGGGCCACAAATGGAAAACTGCTTACCACTGCCGCCGCCGTGGCCGCACCCTTGACAAAATCACGCCGGGACAACTCTTGCGATTTACCTCGCTGCATCACAGATCCTCCTTTGTGCCGCCAACGGCTTCGGGCTCAGGTCTGTCGCCCGCCACAGGGCGGCAGCCCGAAGACTCAGCCCATCGCTGCCGGATGGCTGGTGACCGATGACAAACGGTTCCATCATCGCGACGATGGGGCATGTGTCAACTGGGGGCAGTCGGCGACGTCTGGCGTCGGGCCGGGTTCGGCTATGGGTTCGCACCGCGGCGGGGCGGGGGGCCGTCCACGCCGGCGGGGGGTTGCTCATGGGCGAACTGGTCGTTGTCGTTGAGCTCCCGTTTCAGTCGGTACAACTCGGCCTTGAGCTTCTCCTGGAGTTCCCGATGGGCCGGGTTGCCGTATAGATTCTTCTGCTCATGTGGGTCGGCGACGAGATCGAACATCTCCCATTGGTTCTTCTTCCAGAAGTAGATCAGCTTGTGCGTTTCGGTTCGCACGCCGTAGTGGGCCGCCGTGCGATGATGGCCGGGGTCGTGGTAGTAGCGGTAGTACATGCTGGTTCGCCAGTCGGCCGGCCGGTCGCCGCGCAGTAGTGGCAAGAGGCTTCGGCCTTGAATGTCGGCGGGAATGGGGATCCCCGCCACGTCCAGCAACGTCGGCGCAAAGTCGACGTTCAGTGCCATGCCCTTCTGCACGGTGCCCGGCTTGATCACCCCCGGCCAGCGGACGACGAACGGCGTACGCAGCGATTCCTCGTACATGAACCGCTTATCGTACATGCCCTTGTCGCCCAGGTAGAAGCCCTGGTCGCTCGTGTAGATCACGATGGTGTTCTCACTGAGCCCATTGGCGTCCAGCCAGTCAAGCAGTCGCCCGACGTTGGTGTCCACCGACTGCACGCATGCTAGGTAATCCTGCATATATCGCTGATACTTCCATGCGTTCAACTCCTCGCCGGTGAGGATCTTCTTGCGGCCATCGACTTCGATCTCAACCTCGGTGGGTTTGACGCCCAGCCATTGGTTCAGTTCCTTGCCCTTCAGGTCGGCGGGCGGTTTGAGCTTCAGATCCCGTCGCGTCATGTCATCGAACACCCGTTGCTGGTTCTCCTTGATCGCGTCCGTACGGGTGGCATAGTCGTCGCGGAGCGTCGCGGGTTCTGGAATCGTTCGGTTCGCGAACATCGCTCCATGCCTTTCATCGGGCTCCCAGGCTCGGTGGGGGGCTTTGTGGTGGGACATCAAGAAGAACGGCCTGTCCTTGGGGCGATTCTTGAGAAACTCGATCGACAAGTCGTTGATGATATCGGTGCAGTAGCCTTCGATGGTTCGCGTATCGGTTGCCGTATAGAAAACGGGGTTGCGGTATCGCCCCTGTCCGGGCAGGATTTCCCAGTGGTCAAAGCCTGTCGGGTCACTTCCCAGGTGCCACTTGCCGATGAGTCCCGTGTAGTAACCCGCCGCCTGGAGGTGCTTGGCCACCGTGGGCTGCGAGCCGTCAAAGCGGTTGAAGACCGGCACGCCGTTGAGGTGACTGTACTTGCCAGTCAGGATCGTTGCTCGCGAGGGCGTACAAATCGAATTGGTCACAAAGCAGTTGTCGAACCGCACCCCGCCTTCCGCGATGCGGTCGAGGTGCGGCGTCTTGTTGACCACACTTCCGTAGCAGGTCATCGCGTGCGAAGCGTGGTCGTCGGTCATGATGAACAGGATATTCGGCCGTTGGTCCGCCTCTGCCGCGGCAACCACGGTGGACAAGCCGCCGAGAAGTGGGAGAACCTGGAGCGCCCCCGCCAGCAGGAAGGGTACTGTAATCGGCTTCATGGTTTGTCTCCTGTCTTTTCCGGTTGATGCGTCCGGTAGAGCGGCATCGTCCGCGGCATTCTACCAGCAAGCCTCCAAGGACACGAGTCCCTTCTCGTCGGTGAGAAGGGCCGGGGTGCGCGACAGAATCGACGGGCTCGGCGTGTTCATCTCGCTTCGGAGGAGCGAAGGGCTGTGGCCACGGGTGGAGCGGCGTGACGGTGCAGCCGGCCGACGCGAAACCCGTGTAAACGAGATCCGCCTGTTCCTCCGCCCGCTGGCATCCAGAGGACCTGGGCCAGCCGCCCGGTCTTCGAGCCCGGGTCCCGTTTCTTCGAGGCTGAAAGGCTCATTCTGTCAGCCCAGGCCGGAGGCATGGGACGCGACCGTGCACCAAGGATTGGCCCTGTAGGGGCCGTTCATGCTGCCATCTCCCTCGGCGCAGGCGGGGTTTCTGGGCAACGCAAGCTGAACGAGTCTTCGACGCTGAGCATCGGGGCCGAGGTGGACACGTCTCCAGGACTTCGCCCTGGGCCGGCAGAACGTCCCCGTTGGGGTCGAACCTGGCACTGCTGACAATGTGACCGAAGGCCGCCCCGGGCGCCGCGTTTCGTGCCCTCGGCCTGGCGCTTCGTGCGCTAGGCCCGGCGTTTACGTCGGGTGCGCGGGACGTGCCCAACCGAGGCGTAAGCCCGGTTTACCGGGGTTCTCGATGGGTGGCTTGAGCCCTTGGAGCCGTAAGGGCATACGCATCGGGTAAACCCACACATCGAGAACCCCGCTGAAGCGGCCTGGATGCCTTCGGGGGGGTCGCCTTGGACCCGGCATCAATGCCGGGCCTAACGCGGGTGAGTCTATGGCCGCGGACGAGGCTATGGACGAGGCCACGGCCGCGGATACGACCACGATGGCGAATGACGCCACGGCGCCGGGTTCATCCCGGCGCTTCTCGCGCAAACGGCAGGGATGAACTCCAGTGTTTCTCGCGCAGAAGGCGGGGATAAACCCCGCCGCTCGCTCCGGTCACCCTGCCGTTCGGTTTTCCCGGCTCGCTCGTTTGGGGGCCTCCGCCGATTCTGCCACGAACCCGCCGCGCTCGCCGATGTTCGCGGCAGGTACGCAGCGTCGGCCGCAGACGGTAAGATACCCCGCGATGAAGTACCTCGTTCGGCGGCTGCTGTTGGCGGTGCCCACGCTGTGGGCTATCTACACGATCACCTTTCTGATGGTGGTGACCGTGCCGGGGAATCCCTTTCAGCAGGCCGACCGCCAGATGCCCGAGCCCGCCGTGACTGCTCATGGGGTGCGTCTCTTGTTGAGGGGGCAGGCCTCATCCGTGTGGCATGGCTCTGTGAGCATTGTTTTTTCGGGGAGAGGCACGCTGACACAGCAGTGGCACGCGACGGCGCGTGCCAGGCCCGCCCGCCGCCACGGTTCGGTGGATGCACCCCCGCTCATGTCGCCTCTCATGGCGTGCTTGCCAGGGCCTACGCCCCCAAGTATGATAACGAATGGCACAGAAGGGGCCGAGTCATCCTGGATCGGATCGCCACCCTTCTCCCGCGGGACATCGTCGACAGCGAGAGGTCAATGATGAAGCCACAGGTTCTCAGAGGGTCCAAGCAGACGATCGCTGAAACCGTCGCGGGGCTGGCCGGCGAGGTTCGCGAAGCCATTGTCTTCGTTGAGGAGCCGACGGCCCACACCGGTGTAACGGGCAGCGAAGACGTTTTCATCGAAATGGAGCCCTTCACCGTGCACGCAGGCGACGTGGACTACTCGCGAGAGGGTCTCTACAGTCGCGCGGAAGACGAATGATTGTGCTGGATACCAACGTGTTGGGGCGCATGACCGATCGTGCCGATCCTCAATTCGCTCCTGCTCGTCAAGCAGTTCACGCTCTGCTGGCGAGGTGCGATCGGCTTATCATCTTTCCGCAGGTTCTCTACGAGTTTTGGGCTGTGGCGACACGCAGACCCGGCCGGTCCCCAACTGGCCAGAACGGGCTTGGCATGACCCCCGAGCAGGCCGGCCAGTGGCTGCGGTTCTTCCAACGGCGATTCACTCTGCTGCCTGATCGGGAGGAACTGCTGACGCGCTGGCATGACCTGGTCACGTCATTGGGGATCAAGGGTTTCAGGTCTCACGACGCCCGGCTGGTCGCTGCCATGCAGACCTATGGCATCACGCGAATCCTGACGTTCAACTCCGAAGACTTCAGGCCATTCCCCATCACAGTAGTCGATCCGATGCAAAACCTGCTGCAGGATGCGTGATGAGCCACCGAGCCGGACAACCCGTCGGTTCATATTGTGCACCTGACTGGAGTCGCCAACATGCCGATCATGTTTAATACCCTCTTGAAAGAGGCCGGGGTGCCCGTGACGGAAGTCCGCCTTCTCCGTCACAAGGATAAACGAGCTACGAGGGGGCGCAGTCCGTATGAACTGTGGCGTGACGAC
>Ga0123326_1002995_pt1 | contig 12306 bp, 9 predicted proteins | sample BioC13SIPDNA_FD_89739 | JGI IMG/M metagenome (GOLD analysis project Ga0123326, IMG submission 89739) | Anaerobic biogas reactor microbial communites from Washington, USA - Biogas_R1_A C13 SIP DNA | ecosystem: Engineered > Bioreactor > Anaerobic > Unclassified | place: Washington, USA | collected...
TCCTATGACACGTGAAATGATCGCCATCCTGGATTTCGGCAGCCAGTACGGGCAACTGATCGCCCGGCGGGTCCGCGAGCACCACGTGTACTCCCGCATCTGTCCGGCGGGCACCTCTGCCGACGAGTTGGCGAAGATGCCGCTCAAGGGCATCATCCTCTCGGGCGGGCCCGCCAGCGTCTATGCACCCGGCGCGCCGAAATGCGACGAGAGGATCTTCGACCTCGACGTGCCCATTCTCGGCATCTGCTACGGGATGCAGTTCGGCTGCCAGATTCTCGGGGCCGAGATCACGCCCGTGGCCAGCCGCGAGTACGGCCGGGCCACGCTGCGGATGACCGACCGCAGCGATCTGCTCGCCAACCTACCCGACGAGACGCTCGTCTGGGCCAGCCACGGCGACCAGGTGACGAAGCTCGGACGCGATTTCGTGACGCTGGGCGAGACCAAGACCTGCCCCTACGCCGCCGTGCGACACAAGAAAAGACGCTTCTATGGCGTCCAGTTCCATCCGGAGGTCAGCCACACGCCCAAGGGCGACATCATCCTCAAGAACTTCCTCTACAGCATCTGCGACTGCGCCGGCGACTGGAAGATGAGCGACTTCGTCAGCGAGACGATCGACAACGTCCGCCGGCAGGTCGGCGACGCGACCGTCATCTGCGGGCTCAGCGGCGGTGTCGATTCCTCCGTCGTCGCCTCGCTCATCCACGAAGCCATCGGCGATCAGCTCGTCTGCATCCTCGTCGACAACGGCCTGCTGCGCAAGAATGAACGCGAAAACATCGTCGCCACCTTCCGCGACCACTTCCATATCGACCTGCGGGTCGTCGACTGGTCGCAGCAGTTCCTCTACCGCCTGCAAGGCGTGACCGATCCGCAGCAGAAACGCAAGATCATCGGCGCCGAGTTCATCGCCGCCTTCAAGTCCGAGGCGGAGAAGATCCCCAACGCCCGGTTCCTTGCCCAGGGCACGCTGTATCCTGACGTGATCGAGTCGGGCTCCAAGGACGGCAATCCGGCGGCCAATATCAAGCTGCACCATAACGTCGGGGGCCTGCCGGCCGAGTTGGGCTTCGAACTGGTCGAGCCGCTGTGCGACCTGTTCAAGGACGAGGTCCGCATGGTGGGCGAGCACCTGGGCCTGCCGGATGGTCTGGTCTGGCGTCACCCGTTCCCCGGCCCCGGCCTGGGCGTGCGCATCGTGGGCGAGGTCACACCGGCCAAGCTCGAAGTGCTCCGCGCCGCCGACGAGATCCTGATCGACGAGATCAAAGCGGCCGGACTGTATCGCAAGATCTCCCAGGCGCTGGCGGTGCTGGTCCCGGTCTCGACCGTCGGCGTGATGGGCGACGAACGCAGCTACGAGAACGTGATCGCCCTGCGCGCCGTCGAAACGACCGACTTCATGACCGCCGACTTCTCGCACATCCCGCACGAGGTGCTCGGCCTGATTTCGACGCGGATCATCAACGAGGTTCGGGGCGTCAACCGCGTCGTCTACGACATCTCCAGCAAGCCCCCCGCCACCATCGAGTGGGAATGACTTGGGTTGTTCGGCCTCTCCCCCCCGTCGTGACGGCAACAGCTCTTGACACGACGGCGGGATGGGGCGCATACTATCACCGGTGATACGGTGAAGTTCACACAGTACTTCATGCACATGCGAAATCGCGAAGACCGCAGGACGATCCGCATGGAGTGGATCGAGCAGGCGGTATTCCACCCTGTCAGGGAGCATGTGCAGGCTGATGGGCGGATCAGGCGCTGGGCCAGGATCGCCGAGGCAGGAAACCGGTACCTCCGCGTGGTCCTGCTGGAGGACGGCCGGACCGTCCACAATGCGTTCTTTGACCGCTCGTTTCGTGAGGTGACCGATGAACGTTAGATATTTTCCTGATACCGACACGCTGCTCGTCAATTTCAGCGACCGCAAGATCGCCAAGACCCACGACCTGGGCGAGAACGTGCTGGTCGAAATGGACGAGGAGGGTCACCTCGTGAGTATGACCATCGAGCATGCCAAGCAGCAGATGAACGTGACTGAATTCTCCTACCAACTTGCCGCCGGTTGATCTCCCGGGCCACGCCGCCGGGCCCGGTCCCGTTTGATTCCGGATCATCCGCAGAATCCGCGGCGTCAACCGCGTCGTCTACGACGTCTCCAGCAAGCCCCCCGCCACCATCGAGTGGGAATAGCGACGCGTACCATTCTTGCCATTTGCACGCCAATGCGCCGGAAGGTAGCATGGAGCATCGATTGGGCCCGGCGATAGTCCGGCCTTTGCCGAAGACTTCGGTCTGGTGCGGTCGAGAAATGGCCAAGGCCGACAGAGCGACCTGAGACACATGGGAAGGGAATTCACGATGAGATTCCTCGGGACGGTGTTGCTGGCGGTGGCGTTTCTGGCGGCCGTTGCACTCGCGAAGGAAGAAGGCAAGGGGACAGATGGGGCGTCATCGACGCAGCGCGGCGGCCCTGTAACCTATGACGTGCGGGACTACGGGGCGGTCGGAACAAAGGAGAAAAGCAGCCAGGCCGCCATACAGAAGGCGATCGATGCCTGTGCGGCGGCCGGAGGCGGCATGGTGTACGTTCCGCCCGGGCAGTACCGAACGGGACGCCTGAACCTTGCCAGCCACGTCCGCCTGTATCTCGAAGCCGGCGCCACGCTCTGTGGCAGCCGGGACCCCAATGACTGGCCCCGCGGGCGAAACGCCATCCTCTGCGGCGAAAACCTTGTCAGCATCGCGATCGAGGGCGACGGGACGATTGACGGCCAGGCCGAGCACGAATGGCTCCCCTACACGCAGAAGACCGACCGCATGATCCAGGACCGGATCGAAACGCTCAAGCGGGACCGGCCTGACGGCATGCCGTTCGCAAGGTGGACCCGGCCCGTGTACAACCTGGTGTATCTGCGCAATTGCACAGACGTGCGGATGACGGGAGTCAGGCTGATCGACTCCCTGATCTGGAACGTGCATTTCCTCGGTTGCGAGCGGGTCGTGGTCGATGGCGTGTACATCTACAGCAGTCTGGTCGACGGGGTCAACAGCGATGGCATCAATCCCAACGGCTGCAAAGATGTGCGAATCTCCAATTGCACGATCATCACTGGAGATGATTGCATCTCGTTGAAGAGCCGCGACTTCGACGGCGCCGCGCGGGCGTGCGAGAACATCACGATCACGAATTGCCGGCTCAGCTCCGCTTCGGCGGCGGTCAAGATCGGCGACGAGATTGCCGGACCGGTTCGCCATGTCGCAATCAGCAACTGCGTGATCACCGACAGCCACAGGGCGTTCGCCTTCATGGTGCTGGACGGGGGCACGGTCAGTGACGTCGTGATTTCGAATCTCACGATCGAATGCCGGCGGCACGCCTGGTTCTGGTGGGGGCAGGGCGACGCGTTCTACTTCATGATCGGCCGGCGGAACGACACATCGAAGATCGGCAGGATCGAGAACATCTTGGTCCGAGACGTGATCGCCCACGTCAAAGGGTCCAGCATCATCGAGGGGCACCCGGAAAGTCCGCTCACCGGGATTCGATTCGCAAACGTGAAGATGTTCCTGTCGGATGATCCCAACGCCTACTTCCGGGAGGCCGTGCACGGGATGCAGGCCAGGTACGCCCGTGATTTCTCGCTGGACGACGTGGAGATGGCGTGGTGCGAGCCCTCCTCTGACCGGTGGAAAAGTGCGCTCTATGTGGAGGATGTGGAAGGACTGATGCTCAGCGGCTTTGCGGGCCGGCAGGCCCATCGCGATTCGCAGGAGCCTGCTGTGATGCTGAGGAACGTCGTCGGAGCCGATATTCGCGCGTGCCGCGCCCTGAAGGGGACGGACACGTTCCTGAGCATTACGGGCGAACGGAGCAGGGACATCCGGCTCTTCGCCAACGATTTCACCGCCGCGACAAGACCGCTGGACACCGATGGCCGGGACGCCGAGGTGATCGCGCACGCCAGCGGAAACGCCGGCTATCCGTAGGCGATGGAAACGCCTCACGCGGCCCGTTCCCGGCGGTCGGAACCGGGTCCTGGCGTTGGGGGGCAACGCTCGCCATGTGACCGGCGGGCTCGCAGAATGTCCTTGGCTCGGGCGGGTGATGCGGTACAATGCCTGTCACCGCGTCCGGCGGCGTCGCCGGCCACACAATCCGAATGGTATGCTTCGCCCGTTGGATGGAAAAGCCATGAAGAAGCTCGTCGCCGCCATCACCCTGTTGTCCCTCGCCCGGCTTGTCCTGCCGGTTCCTTGCGTCGCCGCTGCGGGCGACCCGACGCCCCTGGTGCGCACAGCGACCGTGTTTCCAGAGATTCTCGACGGGCCGCAGCGCTATTCGGTGTTGCGCGGGGACTTTCATATTCACACGCTGCATTCCGACGGCAAGCTGACGCCCGCCGAGCGCGTGCGCGAAGCGTGGGCGTATGGCTACGACGTCATCGCCATCACCGACCACCGCAACTTCGAAGCCTACGCCGAGGCGCTGCCCGTCGCGGAGGAATTCGGACTGATCCTGATTCGCGGCATGGAGACCGGCCTGCATGAGATGGAGCATCTGGTCACGCTCGATTTCGCGGACGACTACGTGCCGCGCGACCCGCATTCCTGGGCGGAGTCTGAGGGCGGCCCCCGGGTCTACTACCGCCAGCAATGGCGAAAGCTCACCGACGCTCGAGGCTTCGTGCTGTACGCCCATCCCCACGTCGGATTCAACGGCGCCGGTGCGTGGGCGGCCGAAACCGGAGACCCGCTCGATCCGCCGCTTCGACACGGGCTGCGCGAGCCAATTCGATGGGGTCTCGCCGAAGGGCTCCTGCACGGCATCGAGGTACGAAACCACACGACCGATCGCGGATGGGGTGTGGTGAAGAACCGGGGCACGCTGTGGTTTCCGATGGCCCTGGACTGGGCGGAGCAATACGGCCTGACCGTGTTCGCCAACTCCGACGTGCATCCGGCCCGCGCCGAGGCCGGCAACGCGCACGAGCCGCAATCGGCAACCCTTCTCCTCGTGCGGCAGCGATCGCGCGAGGGCGCAATGGAAGCGTTGCGTGCCGGACGCACCGTCGCGCATTTTGGCGGCATGCTCTGCGGACGCCGGGAAATGGTCGCCACGGTCGTGAAAGGGCTGACCCGCGTGGATTTCCGCAGCGGTCCCAACGGCGCCGGCCGGGTCCGGATCGAGAATCTCGGTCCGCTGGCGCTGACGGCCGAGTTGAAGGGTCTGGACCTCAAACCCGTTGTGCTGGATGCCCATCAAACCGCACTGGTCGAGTTGGCCAACGCTCCGGACGAACTGTCGATCGCCTGGACGAACGCGGTCATCCGCTCCACGGAATCGCTCGTCACCATCCATCGCTGCCTGCGATGACGCGCGACGGGCACAGGGAACCGGGGCCTTCTTCAGCGCCGGTCTCAGTAGCCCAGGCGGCCCCAGATTCCGATCTGCATTCTCGCGAGGTCTTCCAGTCCGGCCTCAGTGGTCGGCGTGAACTGGTGCTCCGGATTGACCATCTTGCCCACGTTGATCGTCTCTTTAGAGTCCCATTTCCAGTAGGCGCTGTGCCCGTCGGCGAAGGCCACATTGGTCCCGTCGCCGTGGCGGACGTGCGGGGGGTCCCACCAGCGTGCGTTGATATAATGGCAGGCGTAGCTGTCCGGGGTCACGCGTCCTTCGTCGAGAAACACGAGCCGATTGCTGGGTCCGGGCTGCGAGATATCCGCTCGTCGCTTGACCCACAGCATCGTGCGGCCCACGCGAATCCCCTTGGTGCCCGAGAAGGTCCCATCGCGCGCCAGACCGTTTATGGAATCGACGATCGTGTAGGTTCGCATCTCGCCGCGGATGCCGGTCGGGCACTGATACAGCTTCGCCGACGGGACGTAGGGGAACAGCGCCCCGGCCCGGATCGCGCTGAGCTGCGTCTCTTCGTCGAGCTGTCCGCCGGTCATGTACCCGCTGTGGCAGTCCGTCCCGACCCAGTACTTCTCCCGCGGGTGCAGGCCGCCCGTGGAAACACCGCACTGGCCCAGGGCATTCTGATTGTACTCCGCCTCGCCGTTGACAATCTTGTCGTCATAATCATCGGCGTAGAGAATCCACGCCAGCCCCAGTTGTTTGACATTGTTCAGGCACGCCGCCCGCTGTCCCTGTTCGCGGGCCCGCTTCAACGAGGGCATCAGGATGGCCATCAGGATCGCGATGATGGCGATCACCACCAGCAGTTCAATGAGTGTAAACGCTTTCGACTTGCGCATGGCCGTCGTTCCTCCCAAAAAAGATGCGGATTCGAAGACGACGCCCGAACGCCTCAAGATACTCCGTCCCACGCAACGGTTCGTTCCGAGGCGTCCTTCGGATCCTGTTCCCATACTTGCCGTTCAGCCCCTTAACCAACACCCTTGCACTCTGCATCTTATGATAACACTGTGCGCCATTCAATCCCAATAATTTTGGCCATCAATCCGGCCATTTCTGTCGCCCGGACCGGCGCCTCGCCGGAGAAACCCCGCTTTTTGCCTTTCCACCGGGGGAAAGAGGCGGTCAACGGAAGGTGTAGGCGAGCTTGGCGAAAAGGCTGTGGATGGTTTCCGGGTCGTCTTCGTCGCGGATGCCGTTGTAGACGAGGTAGAGGTTGGCGTCCTTGACGAACTCCCAGCCGTAGATGACGCTGAGGTTGTGGACGTCCGTGCTGCGGTGCTGGATCGCGCTCTTGAGCCACATGACGTCGCTGAAGAAGTAGTCGAACACGACGCGGTTGAGCCAGATCGTCTCGTCGTCGCCGTCGGGCGGGTCCTCGAACCGGATGACGTAGTCGTAGCGGACGGGCCAGCGTTCGATCGGCTTGAAGTGCTTGCCGAGCGACAGCTCGTTGTATTCGGTCTCTTCGAAAACACCGAACGCCCACTCCAGGTCGGTGGACCGCCAGAAGTCCGACTCATCGAAGGTCACGCCGAGTTCGGTCCGCTCGTTGTGGTAGGGACGATGGTAATCGGCGTCGTATTCGACCCCGAGCGCGACGTCGTTTGCAAGCGTCACGGCCGCGTCGGCCGAGTAATCGCGAAGCGACGTCTGCCCGTCGCCGTCCTCGTAATACTCGATGCCGAAGTAGGCGAAGACCCCCTTGTACCAGCGGTCCGAGGCGCGAAGATCGTACATCGAGAAGAACGCGGGCCCGTAGACATCGCGACGGGGGATGAAGCCGAGGACCGGGTCGAACCCCTCGCTGATCCCGCGATAGTTGACGCCGACCTCCCAGGGATACTTCTCGTAGACGAGTCCGCCATAGCCGAGATAGTCGCCTCGATCCTTGGCGGATTGCTCATCTCCCTCGTCGAGCCGGTCGTCCGCGCCGGCCACCTGATAGTTGACGCTCCAGTCGTCGTTGAGAAAGAGCTCGCCGTCGGAGCCGAGGACGCGGGAATGGCCCTGCTTCAGGTCGGAGCTGCTGGCGTGCAGCCCGACGTTCGATTTCTCGCCCACGTTGCGGACCAGGCGAAAAACGGAGGAGTTGCCGTAATAAGGATCGCCATGAACGGTGTCGCCGTAGACGTCGATCATCGCGAAGCGGTAGTCGTTCATCTCGCCGCTGACGCGGGCGCCGGCGTCGATATCGGTCAGCCGGCGGCTGTAGTAGAGCAGGTTGTCCCCGGAGGCGAACAGGTCTTCGCCTTCGCGGAAGAACAGGCGCTTTTCCGGCAGGAACCGCTCGGTGTCGCGCAGCTCGATCGTGTCGGCGTCGGCTTCGACCTGGGCGAAGTCCGGATTGATCGTCCAAGAGGTGACCACCGAGGGCGTCAGGCGAAAGCTGACGTCGCCACCGGTCTGGAGTTCCGTCTCGCGGTGGCCGTTGAAATCCGTGCGCGAACTGACGTAAGGCGTGACCTCCAGATTGGGGTTGAACTCGCTGTCGGCCAGGTCGAGGCCCCTGAGGTGTCCGAAATGCCGGGGCTTGTAGAAGTCCGTCTCGCTGAAGCTCCAGAAGCTGGTCGTGTCGCTGTGGACGAGGTAGCGTGTGAAGTTCAGGCCCCAGGTCTGGCCGTCGGCCCGGCGGTGGTTCAGCACGCGCAGCGGAATGCTCATCTCGAAGGTCCAGCGGTCCTCGTAGACTTTGGCGGCCAGGTTCCATTCGGCGGTCCAGCTCGTGTTGAAAGCGCCGCTCGGGCCTTCGGCGGCGTCGACGCGGACGCCCAATGGGTTGGAGAAGAACGCATACTTGGCGTTGTGGCTGTGCAGCGGGTCCAGGTGGACCTCCACCCAATCGTCGCCCTGGAACTGGCGGTCCTCACGCCGCTCACTGGCGTGGAGCTGGTCGATCCGGTCGTCAAGGCACTCGACCGCGATGTACAGATGGGTGCGGCTGTAGGCGACGCGGACGAGCGTCTGCTGCGTCGCCGGCCGGCTGGAATGCGTGTCGATGAAGTCCGTTCCCACCTCGGCGTCCTGCCAGAAAGGCTCATCCAAAACACCGTCGACCACGATCGGCGCATCCATCTTCAGGGCCTTCAGCGAGGGAACGGGGGCGTTCGGATCGTCGTGAGCCAGACATGGGCACTCGATTGCCAGCAATGCCATAGCAGAAACGATGCACAAGCGGACCAGAAACCGTGCAACGTCTGCTCTCATGCGGGCCTTTCACTGTGGTTCGTAACGACCACTTCTGGTGGCGCAGACAACATGGAGATGGAGCCAGGGGGCGACAACTCCGCCGGGATCATAGCGGCTCGCGGCGCCCGCGCCAACCCGGAAGACGTCGAACCTCCGTCCGGGCGAACGATAATTCGCCCCTATGCGGTCTGGCTGGAGAAGTGGACGTACGTGAAGCACTCGGGGATGTGGGAATCGTAGACGCCGTGCGTGTTGAACGACCAGCCGACGGACGGGTCGGTCTGGCGGCCGTTGTAGCGCAGGGCCTCGAAACGCGAGAAATCCATCCGCCAGATGTCGCCGTCCTGGGGAGGCAGGCGGCGGCCCTGCGCCAGCGCGTTCATGCCCGACCACGGAAAGGCCAGCTCGACGGTCCAGCCCCGATCGACGGTGGATCTGTCGTTCAGCTTGCCGTCGACGTGGACGGCCGATTGGAGACCGGGGAAGTCCCAGTCCATGAAGGCCCACCGCCGGCCGCGCGGGTGCTTGCCGTAACGCAGGCCGTCCTGGAAGCCGCCGAGGATGTCCACGGTGCGCGTCAGCAGGTCGAATTCGGGCTTGTCGAACGCGCCGCCCTTCCTGTAGGCGTCCTGCCAGATGTAGAAGACCTCGTAGATCGTCCCGCGCGCGTTGATCTCGAACTCGTAGTAGCAGTCCGGCCCGGCGATGAAGACCTCGACGTCGTTCTCGAAGTAGATGGGTGAGTCGCGCTTCGTGAAGTGCGCCTGGACGTCGGGCTCCTCGATCCAGAAGCCGATGTAGAGGTTCTCGTCGTCCCAGAGGGCGGCCATGCGCGTGTCGAGAAAGCCGGGCACACCGGTAACCATGTCGACGAAGCGAGGCGACTTCGGCGCCCGCTGCCATACGCCTTCGGAGAGCCTGCCATCGACGACGATCTTCTCGCTGGTCCGCCGACACGTGTAGTGCCCGACGTCCTTGTCCTCACAGCCATGTCTGCGCGTCATTCGCCTACCTCGATCTGCATGTCGCGGCTGCCAGACTCAGGCCGCGAGGTTCTCTTATCGCTCCAACCGGCTCACGCCTGGGGCGATCTTGAAGCACGAAATCCGAATGCCGAAATCCGAAACAAGCATGAAACCCCCAACAAGCCAATGACCGAAACACAATCGCCGAGACAACGCCGTTTCAGACTTCGCACTTGGGTCATTCGAGCTTGTTTCGCATTTCGTGTTTCGACATTCGGATTTGTGCGTCGCCGGCATCTACTGGGGCACTTCGAAGGCATCGAGCTCCTGGCCGCAGGGGCACTGCTTCTGATACCAGACGATCTCGGCCCCGCACTTAGGGCACGACCACTGGCGGCTCTGGGCTTCGAGCCACTGGGCAGCGCCCTGGCTCTTGATGAACTCCAGGCTCGGCTCCATCGTCCAGTGGTGCGGCCATTTGTCGCCCATGAACGCGGCCAGATCCGAGCAGGGATAGTCCTCGCAATGGCAGCAGAAATCAAGCCCCTTGTTTCGCGTACAGACGCGGAACTTACACTGCCGCACGTACTCATCGATCCTCTCGCTGAGGCAGCCGTCGCAGTCGTCGGCCCCGCACGCACCGCAAAACAGACCACACGGACCATAGGGTGATGGTTTCATGGCGGTCCCCTTTCCAATCCGGGCATATGCCCGCGGACAAGACTGATCATCCTCACACCGGGGACGGGAAGCAAGAAAGAACCGCCCTGGCGGTGACGGTGTGGCAGCCTCAAACGCGCAGCGTTTGGGGATGGTCGAATGGACCAGCCCACGAATCCGCGACGCCGGCCCATTCCAGAAACCATCCCCAAGCTTCGCTTGAGGCTGCCACACGTTGCGATACACGGGGCCGGCTGCTTTAGCGGAAGATCGCGTCGAAGGGCATCATCAGGACGACGCCCTCGGTGCGGATCAGCTCGATGCGCTGCAAGGCCGCAAGCAGCGCGCGGGCCCGCTGGGGCTCGGTCTTTTGCAGCAGGTCGACGAGACCGGCCAGCGTCGGGTGCTCGGCCAGCAGGCTCGCCGCACCGACGGAGATGTCGCTGGCCCGCTCGCCCTGGCCGGAATATTCGTCCAGGAGCATCGTGATGAAGTCCTGAGGCTCGGGAATCACGCGGACCTCGTAGTCGTCGAGCGAAGCCTTGGCGGCGGCGTACTCGACGGCCTGTTCGAGCCCGCCGATGCGGTCGACCAGTCCAAGGTCGAGGGCCTGCTTGCCCGTGTAGACACGTCCGCCGGCGATCTCGTCGAGCGGCTTGGTGAGCTTGTTGGCCCGGGCGTCGGCGACGTGGCCCTTGAAGACGTCGTAGACCGCCTGCATGTATCGTTCGATCGCATCCCGCTGCGGCCCGTCGAACGGGCGGTCGCTGTTGAAGATGTCCGCGTTGGCGCCGCGCTTGTAGCCGACCCAGTTGACGCCCAGCCTGTCCCACAGGTCGGCGGTCACAAGCTTGCCGCCCACCACGCCGATCGAGGCGGTAACGGTGATCTCATCGGCGAAGATCGTGTCCGCGGCGCAGGCGACGTAGTAGCCGCCGCTGGCGGCGGTGTCGCCCATCGAGACGATGAAGGGCTTGCGGGCCCGGACCTGGCGGGTGGCGTTGAGGATCGTCTCGCTGGCCTCGGCCGAGCCGCCGGGCGAATCGATCCGCAGGACCACCGCCTTGACGGTCTTGTCGGAGGCCGCCGTTTCAAGGGCCTTGCGAATGTCGCCGCTGAAGGCGCCGCCGGCGGAGCCGAACGGACTGGCCTGACCATAGCCCGGCATAATGGCGCCTTCCACGTAAACGATGGCGATGGCATCCTTCTGCGGCTTCTTCGGCGGGTTCATCATCTCCGCCAGCAGCGAGAAGAACGCCAGCGGACTGGCGAGATTGACCGTGGGCTTGTCCTCCCGGCCGTAGCGATTGTCGAAGCTGACCGGCCTATCCATCTCCTTCCTGACCTGGGCCAGAAAGGCATCCCGCGTCTGGATCGCGTCGATCAACCCGCTGGCCAAAGCTTGCTCGGCCATGTAGGGGCCATGGTCGATCAGATCTCGCACCTGCCGCGGCGTCAGGTCCCGCGAGCCGGCGATCATCCGCACGAGGCTCTCGTAGTAGCCGTCGAGCAGCCAGTTGACGTTCTCCTCGGCCGCCGCGCTGGGCCCGCTGCGGGTGAGCATCTCGGCAGCGGACTTGTAGTCGCCCATGTGCATGAAGTCGCCCTGAACGCCGATCTTGTCGAGCAGGTCCTTGACGTAGAGGGACTCGCCGTAGATGCCGGTCAGCCAGAGCATCGACTGCGGCTCGACGCTGAGGTAGTCGCCCGCGCTGAGCAGGGCGTAGACGAACGTGCCCATGCTGCCGGTGTGGACGTAGACCTTTTTCCCGGCGGCCCTGAACTGGCCGACGGCCGCACGAAGCTCCTCCAACTGCCCCAGCCCCAAGGCCATGTCGCCGAAGGTCAGCACGACTGCCTTGACCTGATCGTCGGTCGCGGCCTGGTCCATCACATCGACCAGGTCGTGCAGCGAGGTGATCTGCCCTGCCATGAGGCCGAAGGGATCGACCATGGGCGACTCGGTGAGCATTCCGGCCAGGTGGAAATGGGCCACCACCGCCAGCTTTGCCTCCGCCGCGCCCGTCGGCTGCGCCGCCGGACAGAGGCCGACCGAAACGA
>Ga0123326_1003006_pt1 | contig 12282 bp, 17 predicted proteins | sample BioC13SIPDNA_FD_89739 | JGI IMG/M metagenome (GOLD analysis project Ga0123326, IMG submission 89739) | Anaerobic biogas reactor microbial communites from Washington, USA - Biogas_R1_A C13 SIP DNA | ecosystem: Engineered > Bioreactor > Anaerobic > Unclassified | place: Washington, USA | collected...
CGTCTGGTGATGCTCCAATTTCTTCATGTAGATCAAAAACCGTAGGATTTGCATCACGTACTTCTCTGAAAAGTTTGCCTACGCGATTAGCAACCTCTGCTCTTCCTTCCATCGTTCGCAATTCTTCTGGCGTACAATAAAATTCAGTGTCTTCTCCCGGTTTCTCTTCGTCCCGCCATTTCGCAAGCAATATTCTAACCATTGAGAGTGCCACATCATCAGTAACACCCCGACGATGAATTCTATCATGACATCGACGAAGCGTTCCTTTCGGATCTTTAAGATCGTCAAGCTCAGATTTTTTTCTACGACCTACAGCATCCCATACTTCACGATATCTTGGCAATGACGGCCATTCATCTAAATTATTCCCAATTCGCCGCCATACACGGATCTCTTCCTGGTTATACCAAATTGCTCCGTTAGAACTAGTATTAAAAATATAAGATACTAATTGACTATATCCATCTCGCCGAGTTGGGCGTTTAGTCTCACAGACTATTTCAAGTTGGCCTATATCTTTTTTTACAGCTGCAGACGCGGTTCTAAAAATACCTATATCAGCACGAACGGGATTTCCTTCATTATCAATAAGTTCCCTTCCACCATAATAAACGGGGATCTCTCTAGCTATGCAAGTCTTAGGATAACCATATTGAATATGTAGCATCTTTTGAAGTCGTTGGCGAACACGTTCCTCTGGTCTATCTAATAATAAATCATCATTAATAAAATCTATTATTTGTCCATCATCATTAAAGTCTGGCTCAAAGATATCGATTAATACCATACTATCTTAAACTCCGTCCAACCATCTTTTTCTATGGGCTTGATTTCTTTCCTTATTGTTCACTTCCTATGCCAATAAGGGCCTTATGCTTTGGATTCGAGAATACCTTGGCGGCTTATGTGGATCACTTGGATACCACACATGACCACATTATGCATTATAGCTTTATTGGCTCTTAACCGTGATAACACATGGAACTATTTTCACCCTACCTTCGCGGCAATTTTCTTATGATCCAACAGCAGCGCATTGGCGGCCTCGTCGCGGTTCCGATATCCCCCTGTTTCCTGGAAGTCCTTCAAGTATTGCCAAGCTTCGTCCGATACCATGACATTAATTCTCTGCATGCTTAGCATTAAACGTAGTCTGTATATAAATAGTTTACGTCATAATCATTTTAGACGTTAGTTTTATATACGTATTAAACGTATAAGTACTAGGTGGTATAGCATGTTGAGCGAACTGCTGCGTTGTGCGCCCGTTACGCGCTCTCTGGATGAGGTCCGGCAGCTATTGGCAAAGGCAAAAAAACCGCCTGTTAGTATAGCTTTGAATCAGGAAGAGATCTTGGTGCTCAATGCCAAAAGAGACGCCTACTATACCGTAACACCTCGCGGTTGCAGCTGCCCTGCTTCAGTCTATTTCCAGGGGCCGTGCAAGCATCGAAGGAAATACTTCCCTGGTCAGAAAAAAACCAGAGAAGAGCTGGAAACCGAAGGGGAAGCGATCCTCGATGCTCATCATAAAACCCCAAAGAGGCTAGCCAGGCCGCCGGAAGACGAGTATAGCCTTAGACCAACAGGGAAGTGGCCGGGTGGCTACAACGGGCCATGGGTGGAGTGATAAAAATCATCACTTTCAGAGTGGAATGGAAAGGTATATCAAAGCGAACTCTAAATGAGGAGGACGAAAAATCAGGAAATACAATAAGGATGGCCGGGCTGCGATTCGGTAAGTCTCGCAAACGAACGAATCACAGCCGGTCAATGCCACTATCTCCCATTCGGTATTGAATCTTGCGGTAGGTAGCGGCATTGACATAGGCCAACTCCTAGGAGTTGGGAATGTCAAAAGCAGGTGGGCAGAATTATATTAGCACAGCGCCTATAGAATCATGTGCTGCGATAAGTGGATCGACCAACGAATTTTCTATCATTTTGCCGGGCTTAGAGTTAAATAAAATTTTGGCAGACGGGGCCGCTGCATGGGGGATTCTTCAAAATATATCCCGCCATTCAGATGGGTTGATCAGGATTACTCTGAGCGGCAAAGAATGCCTGGTTGATGAGTCTCTTTATAGCGCCCTGGTGAGCCTGAAAGGCCATCGGGTAGCCGTATCGCATATAAACGGAATCTGGGGAGTAGGAAAACTGGGGGCTTGAACCATGCGCGAGAGGCTGCTAGCTCAAGCTAGGGATATCTATGATATGATCAAGCCTGGTGGTATTTTATTCCTATTTATATTGCTCATTACATTAATAACAATGGGCATACTGTTAATTCACTTTCTGGGGTGGTCCCCATGAAACCTGTTTTTGAGACCCTATTGAGGAAGGGAATCGAATCGGCGAAGCTGGAAGCCGTGTTTGATGGTGTGGACCAGCACGGCCATGTCATTCTGAGGGACGTGAGAACCAAATTCGGTGTCGAGCATCATGCCTGGCTGAATTATCGATGCACGGCCATGCTTCCACCTGTTAAAAGGGGGGATCGCATCCAGTTCTGGGCTGACCTCCAACCCTATAAGAAGATCGATGGTAGCCGAAGCATCAGGCTGGAATGCGCTCGGGAAGCTAGGGTGGTGAGCTGATGAGGCTCGATGATAGCCATTTTCAGGAGAGGCTTGAGCATATCTACAACCGAGCTGGCAGGGTTCTCCAAGCTGAACCGAGGCAAAGCCAACTGAAGGATTTTGAGGTGGATGCCCATGGAGATTAGACGCAGACGAAACAAGTCCAACCTCATCCAGCCGCCCAAATCTGATCACAAAGCCCTTCCGCTGGTTCTGAAAGATGCCCAAGAGAGGCGCGCTTTTCTCCGGACGCTGGAGCTGTGGAGATTATTCGATTCGTATCTAGCCGCCCTGCTGGAGATAGGGGGAACGTCGGAACAGAACTAAGACGGTGGCAGCATGAGCTTTGATGACGTGCCCGCTATGCTTAGGGACGCTAAACAGTGGGTAGCCAGGAAAGAAAAGAAGCCTTGTGACCTGCAGGGGCGGTCTGGTGGATGGCAGAATTCGGATTTCTGGATAAGCTTCGAAGAAGCTAAGGCGGGTATAGAATCCAACCCTGGGATGTTCTCGGGGCTGGGATTTGTCATAGCCAGGCATCCAGAGAGGGGTGATAAGCAGCTGATAGGGATTGATCTGGATGCTTGCCGTGATCCGAGGACCGGATGGGTAAGCCCTTGGGCTGCTGAGATCTTACGGAAGCTTAACAGCTATACCGAATTATCCTTATCAGGCACTGGCTTCCATGTTTGGATTCTCGGGAAACTGCCAGAAGGCATGGACAGCGCCGAAAGCGAGGGGATGGAGCCTATCACATTACCACCTGATGTATGGGCTTTCATCAAAGCGATTAAGAAGAACGCTGCCAGGTGCAACACCATAGAGATCTATGAGGACGGGCCGCGGCATTTCGCTATGACCGGAAGCCGGGTAACTGATTATTCGGCTGACGCAGAATATCGGCCCGAAGTTCTTTCTGAGCTGCTCGGATTGTGCAGGTGCAGCGCCGGGCCTTCTGGTGATTCAGGTTTACCGGAATGGGCGGTCGAAATGGCAAAAGTGGCCGCTGGTAAGAGGCTCCCTCCCTTGAACATCTTAGATGTCATTGATACTCGGGGGTGGGAACAGTGCGGACATCAGTTGCGCGGGCCTCATCCAACCCTGGGGAGTTCCACCGGGCATAACCTGGTAGTCGATCCAGAGGCCGGATTGTGGGCCTACATGCACAACGGCATCAATAGCGGTGGAGATGCCTGGTTATGGCTGGCTTGTGAGTGCGGGGCGGTGCCCTGGGAGGAGGCCGGAGCGGGCAAACTCAAAGATAAGACAATTGTCGAAAAGACGATTGCATATGCAGTGAGCAGGCAGCTAGTTAATGCAGAGGACGTAATCCGGGAACCTGAGATAAGATTGCTCAGGCCGGACGATGAGCCGGGGGCCATAGGTATTGCACCAGACGGCACGGTACAAACGGTGACCACTGACCCCAAAGGCAATAAAGAACTTAAGTGGGTATCCGATTGCGCTATTGGCATATACATGGAAACTCAGGAAGACAGACGTACTGAGTTTGTTTTCAGAGGGAAAGGCGCTAAAGATGGCCGCCCAGTCGAATTTACTGCAGATGCTGATGTTGTGTCCGAATCCCGGAAATTCCGAGCCCTGATGATCAATTACTTTGGAGCTAGGAACCGGCTAGGGAAGCTGGATTTTGAGACAGCGCAACGTCTCAGTCGCAACACCATCCTGAGAGAACGAGTGACTATCCCCAGGTGGCGGCAAAATATACCCTTGGTGCCGGGTGTTGGACTGGCTGGTGATGTGGTATTCAGGCTGGCTCAACAAACACCAGCCATGGTTTGTGATGGTGATATTGGCGCGGCCAAAGAGCTTTTCAGAGATATGCTGAAGCTACGCCGGTATTCGTCATTGCTTCTTACCACCATCCTGGGGGCTCCGGTCTTTGCCCGGTGGTTCAAGAACGATCGGATCGGGATCGCCCTATGGGGCAAGACTGGCAGCAATAAAACCACTATCGCTCAATTGTTCACGGCCATATATGGCCTTGGATACCTGGATGATCGGACCCTTCTGAAGCATGGCAAGCTTGGAGGCACCCAGGTTGGTGCTATGGAAGTTCTGTTGAACGCCGGGATTTTGCCGCGCATATTGGATAATGTCAAAGCCACGGATGCGAAGGACGCTTTGGCCTATATAGCCATCATCCAGGCCATTATGGAGGGAGGAGAAAAGCTCCGGGGTAAAAGGGAAGGGGGCCTTCGGACAACAAACGAGTTCCTAGTCACCCCCATAGTGACAGGGGAGATCAAAGTATCTGAGGCAAGCACATCAGCCAGGATACTCAATTTGACCTGGGAAAAAAGCCAGGATATGGCCAATCTAACGAGTATCCAATCGAGGGTAAAATATCTGCCAGTGATTGGTTATCATTGGCTCAGGTACCTTGCAGCTAATACCCATGATCTGAGGCAGGGTTTTGAACAGAAGAGATCGGAGATGGCAACCAGTTATGCTGCCAAAGGCTATGTCAATCCAGGCAGGCTGGCTAACATCTACTGCTTGCTCAGAGGCATATGGACCTTGATTGAGAACGGGCCTTTTGGTGAAGAGGCTAAAGAATTTCATGATGAATTCCTAAATGCCCTTAATGAGGCCATAGAGGCCCAAGGGCTAGAGGTGACATCAGAGACCGAGCTAGCCAGATTTCTAAACGCTGTGCGGAATTTACGGGCTTCTAGGCCCGATTTGTTCATGATCGGGGGGTTGCCAAACAGCTCGGATCGGATTATAGGCAGGGAGAACGAACTCGGGCTATTTCTTCTGCCAGAAGAGACTTTGGGGCTGCTGAAGCAGATGGGCGTGTTCACCCAGGTTCCCTCGGAGAACAGCATCACCAAGGCTCTGAAGGAGGAGGGATATCTCAGAGAGATCAAAGACCGTCGTAGGCTGAACATCACCAAGATTAATGGTATCAAGGTCTCCGGTTGGTGGCTGAAACCGGATTGGGATGATGATCTTCCTGAAGTAGATGAAGCGTCCCACAAATCTCGTGGGACGGAGCCCTCCACATGGGAACCAAAATCGATATCATTAGGCGGCAGTCCCACAAAACCCACATTTTTAGAGAAAAGCAAAACTTATAGGGGGGTGGGGGGAGAAAACGAGGAAAAAACATATGATAGAAATGTGTGGGACAGTGGGTCTAATAGAATAGAATATAGTAATAATACATCTATAGATACTGATTATAATAGTACCACTACCTGTCCCGCTTCGGTCTCATTAGTCCCAACGGAAGAAAAATCGATATCAATCGAGCCTACTGAAGATAACGATGAGGCTAAAGGTAGCGATTTATCGCAATCTATTAAAATGAAAATATGGGAAAACGTAGGTTATGCTCTGAAGAAGTGCCCGAGGAAGGACAAAGAGAGCAATAGGACAGGCATAATTCTTGATGACGTTATCAGCGCAGGGCTGGACGCCCGGAGAGCAGAAGAGCTTCTGAGAGCGACTGGATGGGAAAGCAGCGAGGCGGAAGCCAGCGGCTTGAAGATCTGGTGGGCACCTGAGAAGGTTCTCCGGGCTTATGGATTGGCTTAGATGGAGGTGAACGAAAAAGTATCCTCCGGCCCGACTGGAGGATTAAGGAAGTGAAAGAGAAATGGCAGATGCATTTGTGTCAATGCTGGAAGAGATGGAAGCCGAAAGCAAGAAAGGCGGGGCCTTCTTCAAGATGGAACCGACTGACGAGAAGCGGATCGTGATTCTAACCGATCCGGAGAAAGGCATCAGCAACTTCGATAGACCTGGTGCGGATGGGATGATCACCACGCCAGACGGCAAGAAGAGACCGCCTAGAACCATATTCAGGATGAAGGTGATGGTGGAAGGAACTAAGGATGAGCTGATTTGGGAGTTTGGTCACAGATCGATTATGCAACAGCTGGTCGCTATAGCCAAGCAGAATCGCCTGCAAACCTTCCGGGGTGCTCATCTCCTGGTCAAGACCTCGGGGACGGATAACAAGAACCGGGCTTGGTTCTTGATGATGACCAGCCCACCGCAGGCTGCACCTGCGCAAGCACCTTCTCCGGCTTCGGTGCTGCCAGAGGGACAGAACTGGCTGGAATCTCAGAGGGTGGGGGCTCTGTAAGGCCCCTCACCTTCTCTGAGCTACCTAATCCCAAAATAAGGAGGTCTAAACAAGGGAATGGTGCGGAACGTTCGAAGTGGCAGGAAATGCAAAGTCAGGATTCCTGGTCATAAGAAGGGTGAACCGCGTGTTAAGGTGAGCAGAGAGGACTATCCAAAGCTGGTTGCTATGGCCGACGCAGGACATTTTTATTCGGAAATAGCTAGAGAATTCGGGATATGCAGGGATACAGCAGCAAGGATAATCAGGACGTGGAGGCGTGAAAACGGCATCATGTAAAGCTAAAGGCCGCCGCCTTCAGAACATGGTGGCCGCTATGATCAGGGAGAAGTTCAGTCTTCCTGAGGAGGATGTACGACCAGTTCCAATGAGTAGCGAGGGAGCGGATATCCAGCTCTCTAATCGAGCTAGACTGATATTTCCCTTTGCGGTGGAGTGCAAGAATCAAGAACGTTTGAACATATGGGAAGCGATCAAGCAAGCCAAGAAGCATGGTGACAATACTTGCTTGACCCCGCTGGTAGTATTCACACGCAATAGGGAAGACATCTATGTATCGCTACCACTGGAAGATTTTATGGATCTTTTGGTGATATGCGCGGCAAACTGAGATATACCGCCTTGGAAGCGTTGAAATTGCTCCCGGAAAAGCCCTTTCTGGCATCAGAACTGGAAACTCCTGTTCCAGGAGCTACTCTCCGGTATCTGATGGAAAAGGGATGTATTGCTCCGGTGGGTCGGGGCGGCATTAAAAAGCGATATTGGATTTGGAGGTTAACAGATATCGGTAAATGGCATAAGAGGCGAGGAGCATGGCGAGCACAAAATTGTTGATGGATACGCTGAAGTACATGCCAGTGGGTAGAACCATTACAGTGCCTGAACTGGAATATAGAACAGGTCGATACGGCTCTAATCTGAGACGGGTTCTTGATGACCTTTTGGAGCTGAAGATTATCAAGAAGATAAACATAGATGAGACAGGCAAAAAAGGCAGTCGTCTCCGGGTGGCCTATATCCGTCAAATATAATGGATCAAATACAGACCAAAAGGTGTTTAATAGTATAATATAATTGTGGGTATGAAGGATGGCCGGGTTGGATAAAAGTCTCGCAAAGCTTAGTCCGACGAGGTTTGTCCTGGCGTCTGAGCAAGCATCCGAAAAGGATGAACTCGCAGACCAGATGCCAGGGGTATCGACCTATCCGGGCACGCCAACCAGAGGGGGTTGGGTGCCCGTTCTTCTAAAAGCTCAATCGCATAGCAGACCTATAGTTATTGATTGGATCTGTCCCATGTGCAAGAGGCTTACAGGGCATTCTCGGGTATGTCCAAAGTGCGGGCTAAGTATCAAGGAAACGCCACGTAGAAAAATGCGACCGATACCAAGATCCTTGAAGATTGATCGTTATCGTAAGTGGGCGAATGAAATCTTTGGTTAAGGAGCATGCTATTCAAAGGGTATCCACCGGAGAGGAGGGCGGATACAGAACCGCCCATTCTGGCAGGGCCTGCTCGCCCTCCGATCGATGATTTGCATGCCGAATCTTTACCTCATATGTTATGGGATATGATTACAGGACCTCCGCCGAATGGACCGCTGGAGCTAGTTCCAGGAGTACTGGAACCAGTTCCGTATGTGCTGGAGCTGCCTGTATTTGAGGGATTGTCTGGGTGCTTTTCAAGATCCTTTTCACAATCAGAATATTTTTTATACCAATCTCCTCCACCAGCATTTACGCTCAATTCCCAAAGGGTTTTACATTTCCAGTTCTTATATGCGAAATCCCCCTTCTCTTTAATGGCTCCATCGAACCACTTGAGAGCTTCTTCGAACTGGCCCTGGTCATAGTAAGCAATCCCAATATTATTATAGGCATCCGCATTACTGGGGTTATTCTTGATAGCTTGCTTGTAGGCACTAATGGCGTTATCATATTTGCCAAGTGCGGCAAGTGCATCACCCTTGTTTAGCCAAACGCGATCATTGGAGGCATCAATGCTAAGAGATGCATCAAAAGCTCTGAGTGCCTCTTCCTCCTTCCCACTTTGGGCGAGCAAAGCATTTCCTTTGTGGCTCCAAGCATCAGCGTTTTTTGAATAAAGATTGATAGAGGCATCATATGCATCGACTGCTTCATCATATCTTCCCAATTGCTGGAGTGCATCGCCTTTGAAAAGCAAAGATAAATCGTCCCTGGGATTTATCTTAACAGCTTCATCGAAGTAATCGACTGCCGTTTTGTAATCCCCTTTGGCAGCAATTGTGATGCCTGCAATGTGCGGTATATAGGGATCATTGGGACTCAATCGGATAGCTTCGTCAAATGCTATTTTGGCCGCTTCGATATTACCGCCTACTGCCAATTCAATAGCCTTTAATTGCCATTCATCTGCTGTCGTCTGGCCATGGACTTCAGCCATGAGCGACAGCAAAAGAATAAAAATGACTAATACTTTTGGGACAATTTCTTTCATGAGATATCCGGGGTATTTATAATGTATAAACATTTCGGAATGTATTTTAGAACCTCAAGGGAAAAATGAAATCCGTGCAAGTGTTCACTTCATTCCCAATCCGAAGGATGGGGAATTTGTGATCCCTGTTGCGTTAAAATAATAATGTCTATTTAATGTCTATTTGTCCATAATAAAGGTAATCGAAATGTCCAAAGTTCCTTTCAAGTCAATAGCAGATTATATCGATGAGATCGAGCGGGGATTTGTTGCCAAAGAGAGCCCTGAGGCCATAGCTTCACGGTTGGGCATCCCTGAAAAAGCTAAGACCATCCGACGATATAAGGCAGCGGTTTGGGATCTTAGAGAGCTGGTTGCTGAGACCAAAGAAGAACGGATGGTGAACCATGAGGCCCGCCGGGAAGAAGCAAAAATTGAGATCATTCGGTCATTGGATCTGATCGAGAAGATCAAGATGAGAGCCTGGCAGCATTTGGATTGGGAGCCAGGGATGACTTATCAAACCAGCGACGGCCCAAGAATTGTGACACCTGGTCAAGTGATTGCCTGGCATCATCAGGCATCAGAGATGGCTGCTAAGGCCCTTAAAGCTGAATTGGAGTTGTCCGGTGATGATCCCAGATCCAAGGTAGTTGGAAGCTTCTTGGAGCTGATAGAGCTTGCTGACAGAAGAGCAGGCAACGAGGATAGCTGATCGGTGCCGCGAAGATCCAGTTTGGTTTGTTGAAAACGTCCTCGGGAATTCTCCATGGGAAAAACAGAAAGAGATCCTGAGGGCGTTGAAGAAAGGAAAAGACGTTGCTGTTGCTTCTTGCCACGCAGCGGGTAAGAGCTGGATTTCTGCCAGGGCAGTCTTGTGGTTCCTATATTGCTTCCAATATTCCAGGGTGGTAACAACTGCCCCAACCTTCCCTCAGGTGAAAGACATCATCTGGCAGGAGATTAAGCAAGCTCATGCTTCATCCAGGCAACCATTGGGCGGCAAGCCTTTAGATGTGCGCTTGGAGCTTCGGCCTAACTGGTTTGCCACAGGTCGGAGCACAAACGATGCTAACCGCTTCCAGGGGGCGCATTCATCGAGCGGCCATGTACTGGTTGTGGCCGACGAAGCGGCGGGAATAGATCCTGAGATTTGGGTGGGAATCGATGGCATAACCACCTCAGAGAATTCGCATAGGCTGGCTATTGGTAATCCTACTGAAAGCAGCGGCGAATTCTATGAGATGTTTAGAAGGCCGGGCGTTATCAAGATCCATATATCCGCTTTCGACACTCCGAACTTCACCCATTTCGGCATAACCCTGGATGACATCCGCTCAGGTGAATGGAAAGAGAAAATCACCGGGCCTTTACCGGCACCTTACCTGGTTGATCCGGGGTGGGTTGCCGAGCGGTGGGAGAAATGGGGCGAAGACTCTCCCCTCTGGATATCGAGAGTATTGGGCCAATTCCCGGCGAACTCCACCGACTCATTGATACCATTATCTTGGATCGAACGGGCACAACGGCTTCAACTGGAGCCCGGAGAGCCCAACATCCTGGCTGCAGATATTGCCAGGTATGGATCAGATGACACGGTGATCGGCCAACGTCGTGGATCTGTGGCTAGAATCCTGAAAGTGACTTCTCAGGAAGATACGATGACCACAACGGGCCGGATAGTCCAAACTCTGCAAGACACAGGCTCCTCGGAAGTTAGGATAGATGGTGTTGGAGTTGGCGCGGGCGTCTATGATCGCCTGATAGAGCTGGAAAAGCCAGCAGTTGATATGCAGGCCGGGCGAGCAGCTCAGAATACTGAGCGTTTCGCCAATGCCAGAGCAGAATGGTATTGGGGGCTCAGGGAACGGTTTGAGGCTAATGATATTGACCTGGATGATGATGAAGAGCTGGCTTTCCAGTTATCGAATATTAAATACAAACCCAATAGCCGTGGTCAGATCATAATCGAGTCCAAGGAGGATATGAAGAAGCGGGGCCTGAAGAGCCCGGATAAAGCCGATATGATCATGATGCTTTTCGCGGTAGTCGATTCCGAGACGGTTGATGTTGGGTGGGGGACATCCCGATTAACAGGTAAGAGAAAATGCAGGAGCAACGAATCGCTACGGAGCTATGCCTGATCAGGCTATTGCTTGAACGTTTCTTGGAATCTACAGATCCGGTAGAGTATGACAGGTACGTAGTACAGAAGCAAAAATTCTCATAGAGTGGATTGGATGAAATTCTTGGAACGGCTTTTCCCTAAGAAGCAAGCAGCAGCACCTACTATGTCAGGCTCTCCGGTGATGCGTCAGAGGTTTTCGTTTGGCTATGTGGACCGGAGCGTAGTTGTCTCTCCAGATCGCATAGCGGCCAACCGTTCTATCCCGGTGGTGCTTGAATCCCTATCAGGTCTATCAAGGCTCTGTTTCACAGGGTTTGATCATGTCCTAAAGCCTCTCGATCCATCCGATGACACCCAGGAAGCCAATATCAAGAAGGCCCTGCAACAGATCCGTATCCAGGAGAAGAGGATAGGACGGATCGGGAAATCCCGACGCAACGGAACCCTGGGGCTGGTCCGAGGCGTTGCACTGGATGGCTGGAGCTTCAGGCAGGCAGTAGCCGAATACTCCACCATCCAGGAGGGCAACTGGCAGAATTTTGCTGAAATCCAGCTGCTGCCTGCTCAGAGCTTCGGAACCGCTCCGGACAACTTGCCTTATAGCTCTTGCATTGCGGACAAAATACTGCCTGGCATTGTATATGATATCAACCAAGACCTTACTCGATTCTTCCAGGCGGGGGGTAACGCCCTGCCACGGGAGCTAGATCCTGACAATATTATATATATCGAGGACATAACGATCCCGGACGACCTGAGCTTCATGAAGGTCTTGAACCCAACCATTGAAGCTTGGAAAGAGGTTAGGCGTTATGGCATGCTGGCTGAGCACCGGGTAGGCGTGCCTGATGAAGTAGCCTCGATCAATGCCAGGGACGTTGTGGCTATGATCGAGGCCAAAATCCCGGTTAAAATGCAGGATCTGATTGACCATTGCGACGACCTGGCAGAAAGGCAGTCTCATGAAAGCAAGAAAGTCGCTCTGGCAGGAACCAAG
>Ga0123326_1003023_pt1 | contig 12231 bp, 10 predicted proteins | sample BioC13SIPDNA_FD_89739 | JGI IMG/M metagenome (GOLD analysis project Ga0123326, IMG submission 89739) | Anaerobic biogas reactor microbial communites from Washington, USA - Biogas_R1_A C13 SIP DNA | ecosystem: Engineered > Bioreactor > Anaerobic > Unclassified | place: Washington, USA | collected...
CCTCGAGCGCCCGCTCGTCGCCGTGGCCGCCGTCGCCGGCCCGGCGCAGTAGGCCGGCGCGCGCCTCCTCCTGTGCGTCAGGGTGGGGCCCGTCCGGTAGGATGACGTGATGACGACGCCCGCCGGCACCACGCAGCGCTCACGCCGCAAGGCGCTCGTCGCCGACGCCCTGCTCCTCAGCGTGGCCGTCTTCTGGGGCGGCAACTTCGTCTTCATCAAGGACGTGGTCGCGCGTACCAGCGCCCTCGCCGCCGGCAGCATCGTGGCCGGCACGCTGCTCTACCTGGTGCTCCGCTATGTCGTCGCCACCGGCGTCTTCGCCGTGCTTCGCCCGCGCAGCTGGCTCGGTTCCAAGCGCGGCGACTGGGTGCGCGGCGGCCTGCTCGGAGCCTTCTACCTGACCGCTCTCGTGCTGCAGACGATCGGCCTGCAGCGGACCTCGCCCGGCGTCAGCGGGTTCATCACGGGGATGAGCGTCGCCATGGTGCCGTTCCTCTACTGGGTCGTCGCCCGGCGTTCACCCGGACGGTGGCAGATCGTCGGCGCCGTGGTCGCGACCGTCGGCCTCGGCGCCCTCAGCCTGCAGGGCGACTTCTCGATCCGCTGGGGTGACGCCATCACCCTGCTCGGCTCGTTGTTCTACGCGCTTCACATCATGACCACCGGGTTCTTCGCCCCCAGGGTGAGGCCGGCGACGCTCGCGCTCACCCAGATGGCCGTGTCCACCCTGGTCCTGGTGGTCGTCGCCCCGTTCGTGGTGCGGATCACGCTCGACCTGCCCTGGCAGGTCTGGGCGGCCGTGCTCTGGACCGCGGCCAGCGGGACGATCTACGCTTTCTTCATCCAGAGCTGGGCGCAGCGCTACACCACCTCGACACACGCGGCCATCCTGCTGGGGTTCGAGAGCGTGTTCGCGGCTCTGGCCGGTATCGCCGTCGGCATGGACGCGCTGACCTGGCGGCTGCTCGTGGGCGGCTCGCTCATGCTCTCCGGCGTGCTCATCGTCGAACTGCTGCCCGCCGGCGGGACGGTCGTCCCAGGGGCCGGGGCTCCGCCGGCGACCGTCGACAAGAGTCGGCCGACATGACGCCGCCCCGGCCGCCGTGGTCGGCGGCCGGGGCGGGTGGTCAGCGTGAGGCGTCCGGCCTCAGGCCTCGGCCTGGCCGGCGGCCTGCTCTGTGTAAAGGGTCGCCTCGTACTCTTCCGCGCGGGTCGCCTTCTTGCGGCCGGCGACTCCCCAGAAGGCCAGCCAGAGCAGAGGGAGTGCGCCGCCGAGGATGAACAGCAGGTCGCCCGGCATGCGGGCCCACTCGAAGATGACGTTGGTCGTGTTGCCGAGATAGTCGAGCGTCCGTGCATACCAGTAGCCGTCGGCCACCGAGTGGTAGAGCTGCAGGACGCCGAGCGGGAACAGGCTGGCGAACGCCATCCACGCGAGGCCGATGTTGAGCGACCAGAACGAGATGCGCGCGGCGCGGTCGGACCAGCGCTTCTCGGGCACCAGGTAACGCAGGCAGAACACCGCCAGCCCCGCGGCGAGCATGCCGTAGACGCCCATCATGGCGGTGTGCGCATGGTTGGCGGTCAGGCCGGTGCCGATCTCGAAGTAGCTGACGATCGGCAGGTTGATCAGGAACCCGAAGACGCCGGCGCCGAGGAAGTTCCAGAAGCCCACCGCGACCAGGAACATGACCGCCCAGTAGTGGGGGAAGCGGGTCGCGAAGCCGCCCATGTCGCGCACGCCGAGGCGCACGAAGCTCCAGCCCTCCACGGTGAGCAGCGTCAGGGGGACGACTTCCAGTGCGCTGAACATGGCGCCGAGCGCCATCGTGGCCGCCGGCGTACCGGAGAAGAAGAGGTGGTGCATCGTCCCGATCACGCCGCCCAGCGAGTAGATGATGATGTCGAGGTAGATGACCCGCAGCGCGGTGCGTTCCTTCACGACGCCCACGAGGACGAAGATGTACGCGACCACGGCGGTGGTGAAGAGTTCGAGGAAGTCCTCGACCCAGAGGTGCACCATCCAGAAGCGCCAGTAGTCGTTCATGGTGGTGTGCCCACCGGGGTGGGCCAACAGGGAGACCGCGTAGAAGGCCGGGATGGCGAGCGCCGCGTAAAGGAACAGCCAGGGCGTGTTGCCCAGGCTCTCGCCGGCGAGCCGCCGCCGCAGGCCGCGGATGATGATGATCACCCAGAAGACCAGGCCGACGACCAGCAGGGTCTGCCAGAAGCGTCCCAGGTCGACATACTCGAGACCCTGGTTGCCGACGTACTGCCAGAGCGAGCCGAGCCATCCGCGCTGGCCGGCGAACTCGCCGATCAGGCTTCCGAAGACCACCACCGCGAGCGCCCCGAGCAGGGCGTAGGAGAGCAGTCCCTGTCGCCGCGGCTCGCCCCGCGTGATCAGGGGGAGCAGGAAGATGCCCGCGGCGAGGAAGGACGTCGCCACCCAGAAGATGGTGAGCTGGACGTGCCAGGTCCGCGAGAGGTTGTACGGGATCAGGCGGCCGATGTCGAAGCCGAAGAACCCGGCGAGCTCGACGTGGTAGTGCTGCGTCAGTGCGCCGACGAGGGTCTGCAGCACGAAGAGCAGCGCCATGACGAGGAAGAACCAGCCGGTGGCCTTCTGCGCCGGAGTGATGACCACGCTGTCCGGAGAGCGGAAGTCGAGCCGCTGGTCCTCACGGCGGTGCCAGCCGAGCCAGTGGTAACGGCCGAAGATCGCCAGCATGAGGCCGGTACCGGCGATGAGCGCGATCAGCGAGAGCGTGCTCCACAGGATCGCATCGGCGGTCGGCGTGTTGCCGATCGATTCCTCGGAGGGCCAGTTGTTGGTGTAGGAGTAGCTCTGCCCGGGCCGGTCGGCCGCTGCGGCCCAGGCCGTCCAGGCGAAGAACGCCGTGAGCTGCTTGAGCTGGTCCGGGTCGGTGATCGCCTCGCGGCGCAGACCGAACCTGGTGGTGGGCTCGGAGAAGTACCCGGAGTAATAGCGCACGAGGTCGTCGAACGCCTCGCTCTGCCCGTCCGAGAAGGTGAGGGTGTCGGTCGTCTTGTCGTAGCGGTTCGTCTTCAGGTCCGCGGCGATCGCGCCGTCGACGGCGCCGCGTGGCCCGGCGTCGGCGCCTCCACCGTCGAACCGCGCCGGATCGGCGGCGGCGTCCGCGCCGTCGGCCCCGTCCGCCTTGGCTCGCATGACGGCGATCTGTCGATGCAGGTAGTCGGCGGTGTAATCGGGACCCAGATAGGCGCCGTGGCCGAAGACGCTTCCGTACTGCATGAGGCCGTTGCTGAGGAAGACCTCCTGGCCGGCGATCACGTCCGCCCTGGTGAACAGCGTCCGGCCCGAGCCGTCGACGACCCTGTCGGCCATCGGAGGCTGGCCGCGGTAGTTGAGGTAGCCGGCGAGTCCGAGGCCGAAGAAGCCGAGGACGAAGACGAACAACGCGACCTGGAGCCAGCGTCGCGAGAGGAGCATCGGGCGGCGCGGTCCCGCGTCGAGTCCACTCATGGTCCCTCCCCAAGAACGACATGACGACGTACGAATGCGGCGACGGTAGTCCGAGGTCCGGAGCGAGGCGTTGACAAAAGTCAACCAGCGCCGGGGTCTCCGCCCGGCGGCCTGCTATCCTGTGGGGACCGCGCCGCATCCCACCGGAGGCCACATGCCCGACCTGCCGTATGAAGACGTCGAGATCGAGGGCCACCTCATCGACTCGCTGATGATGCCGCAGATCATGGACGAGGTGATGGACCTCGAGGGGGAGTTCGAGATGCTCGCCTTCGAGGTCGGGCGGATGAAGGACGACCCGTCGCACGCCGTGATGCGCATCTACGGGCGCGACGCCGCCCACCTCGACGAGCTCCTGACGGCGATCACCGCGTTCGGCGTCGTCGCCGTCCGGCCCCAGGACGCCGTCCTCGAGCCGGCCGACATGGACGGCGTCTTCCCTGACGCCTTCTACTCGACCACCAACCTGCCCACCTTCGTGCGTGTCGGGGGGGAGTGGGTGCGGGTCGACCATCCCGAGATGGACTGCGGCATCCGCGTCGATCCTGCGGCCGGTCGTGCCGAGACCGTGGCGATGAACGACGTCCGGGCCGGCGACCTCTACGTCACCGGCCACCGCGGCATCCGGGTGCTGCCGCTGGAGCGGTCACGGGAGAGTCAGCCGTTCGAGTTCATGGCCAGCGCCGTGAGCTCGGAGAAGCCCAAGGCGCAGATCGTGCATGAGGTCGCGAACATCCTGCGCCAGGTCAGGGACGAGGGTCGCCTCACCATCGCGGTCGTCGGCCCGGCGGTGGTCCACACCGGCGCGGCGCCGCAGCTGGCCCGGCTCATCGAGACCGGCTACGTCGGGTGCGTCTTCGGCGGCAACGCCATCGCGACCCATGACATCGAGAGCAACCTGTTCGGGACGTCGCTCGGCATCAACCTCGCTTCGGGTGCGCCGGTCGCCGGCGGGCACGAGCACCACCTGCGCGCCATCAACACCATCCGGCGCGCCGGGGGGATCCGCGCCGCCGTGGACAAAGGCGTCCTCACCGGCGGCCTCATGTACACGCTCACGAAGACCGGCACGCCTTACGTGCTCGCCGGCAGCATCCGCGACGACGGCCCCATGCCCGAGGTGGTCACCGACGTGATGCGGGCGCAGGCCGAGATGCGTCGCTATGCACAGCAGGCCGGCGCCTGTCTCATGCTCAGCACGATGCTGCACAGCATCGCGGTGGGCAACATGCTGCCCGCCAGCGTGCGCACGGTGTGCGCCGACATCAACCCTGCAGTCGTCACCAAGCTGGCCGACCGCGGCTCGTTCCAGGCCATCGGCATCGTCACCGACGTCGGCCTCTTCGTCGGGCAGCTGGCCGACGAGCTGGCGCGCTGAGCCGCCTCCGTCCCGGCGGGGCGGGCCGCTCCGGGCCCCGGATATACTTGGGCCAGCGCCACTGCTCGCCACGCCGTCACCGGAGGTGATCATGAAGCCCCGCCGCGTCTGCGACAACGTGTACCTGATCGGCGCCGTGGACTGGGATCGCAGGTTGTTCGACTCCCTCATCCCGCTGCCTCACGGCACCAGCTACAACGCCTACTTCGTCGCCGGCAGCGAGAAGAACGCGCTTCTCGACACGGTCGATCCGTCCAGGATCGGCACGCTCATGGCTCAGCTGGACGAGCTGCCCGCGCCCGACTACCTCGTCGTGCACCACGTGGAGCAGGATCACTCAGGCTGCCTGCCGGAGCTGCTGCAACGCTGTCCCGATCTCACCGTCATCTGCAGCGAGAAAGCCAGGTCCATGCTGGTCGAGCACCTGCATGTCGACGACGCCCGTTTCCGGGTGGTCGCCGACGGCGACACGCTGAGTCTCGGCGACAAGACGCTGACCTTCCTCTCCACGCCCTGGGTGCACTGGCCCGAGACCATGTGCACCTGGCTGGAGGAGGACAGACTCCTCTTCAGCTGTGACTTCTTCGGCTCGCACTTCGCCACCAACGACGTGTTCGCCGACAAGCATCAGGTCTACGACGGCGCCAAGCGCTACTACGCCGAGATCATGATGCCGTTCGCGACGCAGGTGCTGAAGAACGTCGAGAAGGTCGCTGCGTATCCCATCCGCGCCATCTGTCCGAGCCACGGTCCCGTCTACGACGAACCTGCGTTCATCATCGAGGCGTACAGGGACTGGGCCGGCGGCGAGCCGCAGAACATCGTCTGTCTGCCGTTCGTGAGCATGCACGGCAGCACGCTGCTGATGGTCGACCATCTCACGGCGGCGCTCACGGACCGCGGGGTCGCGGTCGAGCGCTTCGATCTCACGACGATGGACGCCGGCGAGGTCGCCAGCTCACTGGTGCACGCGGGCACCGTCGTCATCGGCACTCCGACGGTGCTCACCGGGCCGCACCCGCTGGCGATGTACGCCGCCGTGCTCGCCAACGCGCTCCGGCCCAGGGCCAAGTACGCCACCGTGATCGGGTCCTACGGCTGGGGCGGCAAGACGGTCGAGACGCTGGTGGGCCAGATGGCGAAGCTCAAGCTCGAGTACCTCGACCCGGTGCTGGTCAAGGGTCTGCCGCGGGCCGAGGACTACGCGCGGCTGGACGCACTGGCCGACACGATCGCCGAGAAGCACGAGGACCTCGCCCCCAGGAACTTCGCGGACCTCACGGTGTGCCGGACGGACCACTGAGTCCACCGGCGCGGCCGCGGACGACGACGCACGGTCGCGCTCCTCATCCCGCCCGCTCGCGCAGGTAGCGCTCCGCGATCTCCCGGAGCGTGGCACGGTCGAACGGGCCGCCGTGCCCCGGGTAGACCACGTCGACTTCGAGCCGGCGCAGGGCGTCCATGGTCCCCAGATAGGCGTCGACGTCGGACTCGGGCAGGGTGTCGATCAGCCTGCCGTCGTAGACGGCGTCGCCGGCGAGGAGCGCCCGTTCGGCGTGGTCGAGAAGCCCGATGCTCCCCGGAGTGTGTCCGGGCAGCTCGACCACTGTGAGCCGGCGGCCGCCGAGATCGATCTCGTCGCCGCCGCGTACGAGATGGGTCGGGGTGGTGCGCGTCGGCCTGAACGCGTAGGGGTCGAAGCCCATGTGCGGTACCGCGTCGACGAGCACCGGCGGCGGAGCGAAGCCCCCCTCTTCGAGGCGCTCCAGAAGCCTCGCCGGCCACGTCGCGGGGGCGAGCGACGCGAGGTCGCCCACCCCGGCGGCGAGGTCCCGGTCCGCCGGATGCAGCAGGCGGCGTTCGAACTCGTGGAGGCCGCCGATATGGTCGACGTGGGCGTGCGTGCAGAGACCGACCATCTCGCGCGGGCGACCCGTGCGCGACAGTCGAGCGAGATAAGGCGTCAGGGGGGCGACGCCGTTGCCGCTGTCGACGACGAGGTCGCGGTCGCGTCCGCGGAGATACCAGATGCCGGCGCGCAGGAGCTCGCCCACGTGTGGCTCGGTGACAAGGGCCGTGTTCGCCGTGACCCAGGTGAGACTGAACCAACCGGCGGCGACCGGGAGCTGCGTGATGTGGTCCATGTCGTGGTCCTCTCCAGCCGGACGACGGTCACACGACCCGGCGCGCCGGCGGCGCCGCGGTCGAACGACGTGTCTTGTACACTGGCCGGGTGCTCACCATACTCACAGGCCTGCTCTCGGCTCTCTCGTACGCGACCAGCGACATGTTCTCACAACGGGTCACCCGTGAGACGCGGGCGCTGACGCAGATGCTCTGGGTGGTGGGGGTGGGCACCGTCATCATCGTGCCGGTGGCCCTGTGGCTGCGCGGCCTGCCGGGACGCGAGCAATGGACCGGAGCCGCCCTCGCCGCGCTGGCGGGCGTGTTCTACTTCGGGGCCCTGCTGTGCCTGCTGCGCGGCCTTGAGGTGGGCGATCTCGGCCTCGTCTCGGCGCTGGTCTCGCTGCAGGGGGCGTACCTCGCGGTCAGTGTGATCCTGCTCGGCGAACCGGTCACCGGCCTCCTGGCAGCTGCGCTGGTGCTCTGCGTGTTCGGCGCCGTCCTCACTTCGCTCGAGGGACGCGCCCGGTCCACGCGCGGTGCGCCCTGGGCGTTCGCCGCAGGGCTGCTCTTCACCGGCGTGATGCTCTGCTACAACTACGGCGAGATCGACTGGCTGTCGCAGGCGGCGATCTCGCGCAGCGTCTCGCTGGCGGTCGCCCTGCCGGCCGCCCTGCTCACCGGCGGCGCGCACGTCCCCCGCGTCCTGCGCCCCCGCGCCCTCGGCGCCGGCGTGCTCGAGCTCTGTGGGCTGCTGCTCTCACGATCACGTTCTCGCTCGGTCCGCCGACGGTGGCCGGCGTCACGACCACGCAGTTCGGCACCTTCGCCGTGTTCCTGGGGTTCGTCCTGCTCCACGAACGTCCGCGTCCCAACCAGTGGGCAGGTATCGCCTGTACGGTGACCGGGGTGAGCCTGCTGGCCGCCGTCGCCTGACCGGGCCGCGTGGCTCCGGCCCGACGACCCGCCGCCGGCGGCAGGGGCCACGCCGTCGCCCGCGCACGCCTTCCGCTAGACTGACCGGATGCTGACGGTGTTCTCCGGCCTGTTCTCCGCGCTTTCGTACGCGACCAGCGACATGTTCTCACAGCGGGTCACCCGTGAGACGCGGGCACTGACGCAGATGCTCTGGGTGCTGGTGCTCGGCGCGGCCGTTCTGGTGCCGGTGGCGCTCATCCTGCGCGGCGTGCCCGAAGAAGGAGAGAGGGTCGGCGCCGCCCTCGCCGCCCTTGCGGGCGTCCTGTACTTCGGCGCGTTCCTGTGCCTCCTGCGCGGGCTCGAGGTCGGTGATCTCGGCCTGATCTCGGCGCTCGTGTCCCTGGAAGGAGCCTATCTGGCCGTCAGTGTGATCCTTCTCGGCGAGCCGGTCACCCCGTTCTCGGCGGCGGCGCTCGCCCTCTGCGTGGTCGGCGCCGTGCTCGCCTCGCTGGAGGGACCGGCCCGCTCGACGCGTGGCGCGCCCTGGGCTTTGGCCTCCGGGATGCTGTTCACCGGCGTCATGCTCTGCTACAACTACGGCGAGATCGACTGGCTGTCGCAGGCGGCGATCTCGCGCGGCGTCTCGCTGCTGATCGCGCTGCCGGCGGCAGCGCTCACCGGCGGCGCGTACATCCCCCCCGGCTTGCGCCTGCGTGCGGTCGGCGCGGGTGCCCTGGAATTGTGCGGGTTGGTGGCGTTCACCATCACCTTCGCCCTCGGGCCGCCCGCGGTGGCTGGGGTGACGATCGCGCAGTCGGGTACGTTCGCGGTCGTCCTGGGATCGGTGCTCCTGCACGAGCGGCCACGGCCCAACCAGTGGGCCGGCATCGCCTGTACGGTGACCGGGGTCAGCCTGCTGGCGGCGATCACATGACTTGACGGCGGAGCGGCGGGCCGACGGCGGAGCGCCGGGCCGACGGTCGTCGCCGTTCACGGTCGCCGGCCCTTCCGGTAGACTTGCCGCACCTTCCGGGGACGCGGCCCTACACCGGTGGGAGCCGCGCAGCGCCCGGCCGTTCGCGAAGGAGATCGCACACGATGGCAGCCAACCTCATCGACGACAGTCAGCTGCAGAAGACCCGGGAGATGATCGCCAGGTGCCGCGAGCTCGTCCCCGCCGGAGAGCCCGGCTGCGTCCGCCCCGCCGGCACGCCGTCGGTCGTCGTGGAGCGGGGCGAGGGCGCCTACTTCTTCGACGTCGACGGCAACGCCTACGTCGACTGGTGTCTGGGTCACGGGTCCATGGTCTTCGGCCACCGGCCGAAGCCCATCCTCGATTCCATCATCGCCCAGATCACCCAGGGCGGCATGCTCTACGCGCTTCCACACGAGCTCGAGTACGAGGTCGCACGCAAGATCGTCGCCGCGGTGCCGGGCGTGGAGAAGGTCGGCTTCGTGAACTCCGGCAGCGAGGCGACGCAGGCCGCCGTTCGCCTGGCCCGCGCCTGGACCGGCAAAGACAAGGTCATGAAGTGGGAGGGGGGCTGCCAGGGCTTCCACGACTCCCTGGCGTTCAGCCAGGCGCCGCCTCTGGAGGCGGCCGGCCGGGAGAGGTTCCCGCGCACGCTTCCTTCCTGGCCGGGCGTCCCCAAGGCGTTGGAGGAGACCGTGGTGGTCGCGCCGTTCAACGACATCGACGCCGTCGAGGTGCTCGTCAGACGCCACCGCGACGAGCTCGCCTGCGTGGTGGCCGAGCCTGTCCTCAGCGGCGCCGGCGTCGTCCCTCCGGCGTCGGGCTTCCTCGAGGGTCTGCGCCGCATCTGCGACGAGAACGAAGCGGTCCTGGTCTTCGACGAGGTGGTCACCGGCTTCCGCGTTGCCCTCGGCGGCGCGCAGGAGCTGTACGGCGTGGCGCCGGACATCACCTGCCTCGGCGGCGCGATCGGGGGCGGCACGCCGGGCGCGGCCGCGGTCGGCGGCAAGAAGGAGATCATGGACCTCGGGGCGGACGGTGCGGCGGCGTCCGTGGGCACCTATTCCGGCAACCCGACGGCGCTGGCCGGCATGAACGCCACGCTCGACATCCTCATCAACGACCGCGAGCGCGTGTACGGACACCTCCACGCGATCGCCAACGCCATGGTCTCGGGGATGCGCGGCATCTTCGCTGAGCACGGCGTGCCGGCCTCCATCACCCAGGCCGGCCCCATGTGGGGAGTGACGCTCGGCGACGAGGAGCCGGCGACGAGCTATCGCCGCGTGCTCGCCGGCGACACACATGCGTTGGAGAGGCTGCGGAGAGCGTGTCAGGCGCGAGGTGTGTACATGCGTGGGTCCGGCCTCGGACGCTTCTTCGCGAGCACGGCACACACCAAGACCGAGGTCGACCGCAGCCTCGAGGCGATCGCCGAGGCGGCCGGAGTGGTGAAGGAGGCCCTCGCGGGGTCCCGCCGGGGGGCGTGAGCCGGGACGACCGCGTGGCTCAGCGCAGGCTGAGTACCCAGAGCGCCTGATAGGTGACCACGGCCGCGAGCACGGCGGCGAGCAGCCCAGCGGCGATGGTCGCGATGCGGTACACGCGCAGGCGCCACATAAGCAACGCACCGACGGTCGCCACGCCGAGCTTGAAGGCGAGCGCCGGCACGGTGCCGGCCCGCAGGAAGAAGTCCATCACGTCGTTGGATTCCGTGGCGAACCCCAGCCACAGAGCGTACCGCGTGAGGGCCAGATCGGCGGCGTTGAACGCCCAAAGCGCGATGAGCAGCAGCAGCAACAGGCGATCGCGCGCCTCGCTGGGCTGTGGCCTTGTACGACGGACCCGGAGCGCGGGGCTCACTGCGGCAGCCTCGCGACGACGATCTCGTATCGGGCCGGCGCGGTGGCGGCGATCCAGGCGACCCTGGCGTCGCTGACGGCGACCTCCACGAGGTCGCCCGCCACAGCGGCGACCGTGAAAGTGGGGCCGTCGAGGCGGCACGCCATGATGCGGTCGCCGTCCGGGCCGCGCTCGCCCCAGACGACCGTCCGGCCGTCGAAGGCGGGGCCGCAGAGCCGGTGGGCGCCGCGGGCCAGCACCGTCGTGTCTCCCCCGTCCACGTCGATCGCGGCGACGCGACCGGGCTCGCGCGCGGTCGGCGTCTGCCCCCAGACGACCGTCCGCCCGGCCAGTGCGAGGCCGGTGAATCTGCCGCGTGTGAGGCCCGCCGCCACGGGCCAGGTCGTGCCGCTGGCGAGCTCAGCTGCGACGAGCGGTCCGATCCGGTCTGTCGCCCAGACGACGACGCCGTCGTCGATCACGGGCTCTCCCCGCCCGGGTGCGACCTCGAACGCGATCCCGTCGCCGATCCACACCCCGTTGATCGACGGTGAGTGGACGGCCCGTGTCGAGCACCAGACGGCCGCGTCTCCGGAGAGCGCCGGGTACGACAGCACCGAGCCGATCTCCGTCAGCGTCCAGCGGCGGCCGGAGCGGGTGTCGTAGACGACGGCCCGCGCACTCGGGCTGTCCCTGCGCTCGGCCTCGAACCAGACCGCATAGCGCTCGCCGACGGCCGGGTCCCAGGTGGCGCGCATGCCGGGTCCCGGGCCGAGCAGGCGCAGGCGTCCGGTGTCCAGCTCGAGGAGCTCGATCGCGGCGCCGTTCTGCCAGACCAGCCGGTCGCCGTACAGCGCGAGGCCGCTGAACTCCCGTTGCCGGCGGGCAGTGATGCGCCAGCCGTCGGCGGTCTGTTCCACCGTCGGCGGCTGGACCCCGAGCGAGCGCTCCAGCCGGTAGGCGGCGGCTCCGCAGGCCGCTCCGGACGCGATGATGACAAGCGAGACGAGCAGGGCGCGCAGCCAGGACGGCCGCCGTGTCCGGTCTCCCCCTCCGGTCACGGCGGCTCGGTCCGGGCCGCCGGAGAGCGGCGGCGGCGTCCCGCCGCCCGACCGTTCCACGGACAGCGGGCCTACCCACTCGTCGATCAGCTCGTCCGGCACAGGTGCAGGAGGTCGGCGTACACGCCGTAGGCGGTCTGCGGGACGTAGGCGCGGCGTTCGCAGACGAGCACGTCGGCCATGAGGTCCGTGTGGAGCAACGCGCCGAGCGAGTCACCGCCCACGGCGGCGAGAGGATGGTCGATATCGAGCTCTTCCGCGCGCATGCCGGCGCGGACCGGGCCGCCCACCGGCGCAGGGGCGGGGTCGCGCCGGATGCTCGTCACGAGCCGCACGCGTCTGCCCCGCCCGCGCGCCTCCGCTATCCGTTCGGCCGCGACGTCGCGCAGGCTCACGCGCTCGACGTCGAGCGGCGTGATGTCCGCGC
>Ga0123326_1003057_pt1 | contig 12126 bp, 9 predicted proteins | sample BioC13SIPDNA_FD_89739 | JGI IMG/M metagenome (GOLD analysis project Ga0123326, IMG submission 89739) | Anaerobic biogas reactor microbial communites from Washington, USA - Biogas_R1_A C13 SIP DNA | ecosystem: Engineered > Bioreactor > Anaerobic > Unclassified | place: Washington, USA | collected...
TCATTTATCTTATAAAAAACAAGATGCCTTTCAACAATCACTACTCTATACCCTTGCTTTTTCAGAATCGAATATCGAGGAACACTTCCCGACTCTGGAAACTTCCGAAGACGATTAATTGCTGTTTCAATCTTGTCTAAATATCCAAGTGCAATATCAATATCACCAGAATCTTCGGAAATATAAAAAATGATATCACGGAGCTGTTCCTCTACTTTATCCGTTCGTAATATTTTGTACTTCATCCATTCTTCCTTTCCAGTAAAGATGCACGAAGATCATCGAACGAATCCTGCATTGGTACCAATCTCCCATTTTTAACATCATCTTCCGCCTCTGCAAGTGTTCTAAGTAGTTCCAGTTCCGATTTCATCTGATAGTAATCCTGTAGACCAAGAACTGCTGTATCACCTCGTCCATTTACAGTAATAATAACAGCTTTTCTTGATTCTTTGCACTGCTTGGAGATTTCACTATAATGATTTCTTAAATCTGCCGATGGTCTGATTGCTGCTTCCATGGTATCACCTCATTCCAATAACTTTCTAAAAATCATATTGTGATATAGTATAGTCATATAATATCGCAATATGACTATAGTATCAATCGTTATTCTTGCAGGCAGGCATCATAGGCCACCATCCCTTAACGGAACCTGCGTTCTGTTAAGGGTACCGCATGCGTTAGGGCGGTTTGAGGCCATAATATGGGTGATAAACTGCTGTGCAGTTCTTCCTGAACGGCCATGATACTTCCTTTCCCACTGGAGGGCATACTTTTCCAGTTCTTTGGGAGGCATAGCCACCTTATTCCTTCTGGCCAGTTCATTAATAATTTGCAGGTACTCTTCCTGATTGGGGGACTGGTAGGATATCATAATGCCAAAACGGTCAGCAAAAGAGAGCTTTTCCTGGTAAGTGTCCGATATGTGGACTTCCTCTCCTGATGGCTTGCGGTCGCTCCAGTTTTCCTTGATCAGATGCCGGCGGTTGGAAGTCACATAGAGAATCATGTTATCGGGACTGGCCTGCAAACTCCCGTCGATACCGGCTTTTATTTCCTTGTAATCGATTTCGAATTCCTCAAATGAAAGATCATCAATAAAAATAATAAAATACAAGCCCCGCTTGCTTACGGTCTTAATAATATCAGGCAATTCCAGCAACTGTCTTTTGCTCAGTTCAATCATGCGCAATCCCCGGTCTCCGAATTGATTAAGCAAAGCTTTTACCGAGGATGATTTCCCGGTTCCCCTTTCTCCGTAGAGCAGGATATTATTGGCTTTCTTTCCGCTTATAAGTGCTTCCGTATTGCCCAGCAGGATTTTCTTTTGGTATTCATATCCAACTAAATCGTCCAACATAACCGGATCATGGTTTCCTATGCCTTGAAGACCCTTATTCCAGGAGAAGGCATGAAACTTTCTCATAGTTCCACAACCGGCAACATGATAAAATTCAGCCAGTGCGGACAGCAGCGCCTGGGGTGATTCGTCCTGAGTGAAAAGTTCCTTGAGTTGATGGAATTGATTGCATTTGAAGATATATTGGCTACGGAAACGGTTTTCTGAACCAATGCTTTGAAAATTTAAAGAAAAAACTGAAGGGTTCATCCCCAGTTCATCAGCTATCTCCAGCAGGTTGAAATTAAACAACTCTTTTAGAACAGCAATATCATTCAAGGCCGATTGATATAGGCCAGCACTGATTTTCTCCCCGCTTCTCTCACAGGCCAGGCTGAAGATATTTTCATCATTCAAAACTAATTCCAGCACATAGTTTTTCCATAAATCTCCATTCCACTGGTTTCTTTCAGCAGCTTTAATCAAGGATTGCAGCATATCATAATAGCATTTCTCTACTGAGCGAAGTTTTTGACCAGGTGTATCCATCATAAGCACCAGTTCTTGAGCTTTTCGGATAGTCGCGTCTTCCAAGATCTGCCGGTAAAGCAGCAAGCGCTGCAAATTCAAACCATCATTACTCATATTATCACTGCCCCTATTAAGCAATTAACCCTGTTATTTATTTTAGCTGATTATGTTTTTCTTTTCCATCCGTAGGCGGTTATCTGATTTGCTCACTGGCATGATAACCATTGCTTCGGCCCTAGTGCAGATTAAGAAGATACAGCTTACGAACAAACTTAGTTCTTTGGTTTCAGAAATGCCCCCCTTTTGCCTGCGGATGAATATAGTGGGGGTTGATATTCCAGGAATTCCCCTGCTTAACCTGACTTTCATCTTAAATACCCTAAACCTATATACCTGAAATATAAAATAACCATCATCAAGAAATGTGGCTAGCTCCTAATATAACATGATTCCTCCTGTATTCGCGGTTTGGTTATAAAGTGTTTTAAAGATTTCACTTAACCCCACCGGAACAACATATTTCACTACTTTGCCCGTCAATTCCTTTAATCTTGTAATATGTATTCGAAAAAGGTAACAGGAATTTTATCTAAATATGATGAAATAGAGTACTATAAATATTCCTTAAATTTAACGTTTACTATTAATACTTCTCCACTGGCACGATAGCCAATAGTTCTTAAAGACGAAAGGTGCTTTATGCCAGTTTTAATTTAATTTACCAGGTACAACAAAACAATACTGGGATGTTTCTGAGCAATGAGGGGAGGAAAAGCAGAATGAGAAACCATCTTGAAATGGTTGTGCTATTATTAGTTAGCCTTGTAATGGTAACAGTTGGTGCTGGATGTACGAGTACGGTTTCCGATGTAGGACAGGTGGGTAAATCGGACAATTCTAAACCTGTTATCAACAAGACAGCGCAAATCTTTACTCAGCCGCAGTATTTCTTTATAAACGGTTCTCTGTTAGGCAGCTATGACGAAGATGGTTGGCATAGTCTCTGTGATACCGGGGGTTCGGAAGAAAAGATAGGAGATGCTGTGATTTTCTATGCCAAAGATTTCCTGGATCAAGATTCTTACTATGTCTATGAGAATAACAAACTGGCCGGGGTGTCGAAGCAGATCCTCTGGTTAACCGAGGAAGCTTTTGGCCTGGGCAGCTTTGAAACTGAGGATGCTCCCTCGAAATTTGCAAAGTATGGCCAGCTTTATTATTTCGATGGCGACAGCGACACAGCCTACCGGTTTTTTGACCTGCCGGTAAAGTTGGGGCCAGAGCTTTCCAAACTTAAAATACCGGATTATAGCTTTCATAGTGAATTTGTTTTCGGTGATAAATGGGAACGACATAGTTCCAGTGATAGACTCGTTACCAACAGCGGTACTAATCTGTTTCCACGGAAGCTGACCTATGGTGTTGAGCCTACCGCCGAGGGGACCCAGTCGCTGATTGATTTATTTAAGGAAAAGAATATGGAGAATAGCGTTCCGAATTGGACTGACTGCATACGCGGCGATTTTGACAACGATGGTAATGAGGAGTATTTGATGTTTGCGGAGTCCCCCTGTTCAGAGTTGGGGTATCCTCTTCTTCATGGCAACGGCAAGACGGATCATCTTGGAATATTTACTGTTGTATTTTATCAGGATGAAGATGGCAGTATTCAAACGCTTTACAGTGACCTGCGTCCATACAAAGGTGTCTTCAAAGCAGACAGGGATAGAAACATAGCGCTTTTGGGGGGACCGTATTACTGCATAGGAATTGATTCATTTACAGTCGCAGATTTAAATTCGGATGACGTTTATGAAATCGGGATAAAAAAGACTGAGTGGGAGCACGGCTATTATCTGACATATGCCATGAATACTAAGGGTGAATACCGGATTGTTATGCGTTCGAATTTTGGTATGTAAATTAGGACGCTTACCTTTTGCTGCGAGTATCTATTAAACATAACTTATTGTTCATATTATTCATAATTTGGTAGGGTGGGTTGTAAATTTAGACAATAGCATTTGTCTAAATAAATTTGTCACTGTCTATCTTTGCCATTCAAAAAAAAGCAACGAATATAGTAATATTGAAATGTATTTTAAAACTGGAAGGCGGAGATAACATGAAACGTTTTAGCCAAGCCATCCTCAAGCTTATTCAGGGACTATCCAAAGCAGTTTTACGTTTTCCGTTAACCGTATTCTTTTTGATTTGTTGTACCACCTTGACCTGTTACATGATTTCTCTGCATAAAAGCCCCGATTTAATCGTCCAAAAGCTGATGTTTGTCTTTCTGCTGGGTTCTTTCATAGGGGTTACCGCCCAGTTTGCCTGTGAACGTTTTCCACGCCTGGCCAGGCTGCGTTGGGCGCTATATGCATTATCCGCCCTCCTTACCCTGGGCTATTATTTTATCATTTCCCCGGCACCGGCCATAGATTATGGGGTAGGCGCCCGGACATCGGTGGCGGTATTCTCCATGTTTTGTGCTTTCATCTGGTTGCCATCTTACCAGGGTAAGTTTGATTTTAATAGCGTGGCCTTGATTCACTTTAAATCGGCCTTAACATCGATTCTCTATGCTGGAGTGCTTGCGGCCGGCCTGGCATCGATTATTGGGGCTATCGATATCCTGCTCTTTAAGGTCAACAGTGATGCTTATGGCTATATGATGGCCATCGTTTGGATTCTTTTTGCAACCACTTATTATCTATCGCTCCTGCCCCGTTTCAATTCGGAAACGGAATTGGATCGAACTTATGCCCAGGAGGCGAGCCAGTGCCCTCATTTTCTGGAGATACTGATTTCCTATATAGCTGTTCCATTGGTTGCTGGGTATACGCTGGTTCTGCTGGCTTACTTCGTCAAAATCGGGGTTACCATGAACTGGCCCTCCGGTCAGCTGGGACCAATGATTTTGGCTTATTCTGCTGCCGGACTCATCATCTATATTCTGGCCAGCGGGCTGGAAAACCGCTTTGCTGTCCTTTATCAGCGTATCTTCCCTAAGGTATTAATCCCCATTGTAGTTATGCAGCTTATTTCCGTATATATACGACTAAGTGCTTATGGTGTCACGGAATCCCGCTACTATATTGCTTTGTTTGGTATCTTTTCTATTGTAATTGCTATGGTGCTATCCTTTACGCCGGTCAAGAAAAATGGACTCATTGCCCTCCTGGCAGCGGGTTTTGCTATACTTTCGATTCTTCCGCCGGCGGATGCTTTCACAGTATCACGTAACAGCCAGATAACCCGGTTGGAAAACTACCTGCAGACAGAGGGCGTATTAGTGAATGGAAAGATTAACCCTAAGAGCGATGCTGATATGACCTTGCGACTGGAGACCACCAGTATCTTAAACTACCTGGAAAGGCGACGCTATCTTAAAGAGGTTGCCTGGCTTCCGGCTGATTTTGAAACAAGTAGCGATATGGAGAAGACCCTGGGTTTTGAGCCCGCTTACAAATATCTAGGGGTCGACCAGAACAGCTTCTTCGCCCATTTAGATATGCAGAAGCCAATTAACATTGAGGGCTATGATGTTATGCTCCAGTCTGGTACTTACAGAGGGATGGACCCCAAAGAAATCATGACTTATAACTTTGAGGTGCGCGGATTCTCATATAAACTCATACTTGACCCCGTGTCAGCAAAGGAAACCCGGGTATCAGTTCAGAATGCTGCGGGCGATAAACTGATATCCACCGGTTTATATGATTTTGCTGTTTCCATTACCGGTATCAGTAACCGTCCCAAGGAATCCCTGGATGCTGAAGAATTGACCCTGGATGTTGAAAATAATAACTGTAAAATGCGAATTATCTTCCAGAATATCGGTATTACCTATGGTACCGGCGGAGACGCTGGGGCTGATTACAACATGTTTATCCTGATTTCGGTTCCGACTCAAAGGTAACCATTAAGAGGGAGATGGGAAGATTAAGGAAAGTATAAACCCCGACCAAAGGTCGGGGTTAAATAATATTGGTATTTTTAAAGCTTTTGATGAATCTTATGATTATTATTGGGCAATGGACCTATCCCCTTGTTCCATCCAGCCAGGATAAGGTCTGTACAACTGCAAAGTTTATAATTACAGCTTTTGTATACACTCGTGGAAGCGAATCACTTGCCTCATAAAAGCTGCTGTAATCCTGCTCCCTGGCTAAAACGACATAGTTACTTATTATAACGGAAAGGCATTTTAACACCTTTCTTCAAGCTAACCTTATTTTCAGACTGAAGGTCGGTGGTTAGATAAAGGTAGTATGGTTGATCCTCAATATAGGATTGATCCGGTTTAATATTAATTGTTCTGGCAGTTGTAGTAATAGCGGCCGGTAATTTGGTACCCTGGCTGTTGGTTATATAGACACTGTCTTTATTTACTGAACTGGCATCCAAATCCTTATTAAAGGTAATCGTCCAATCCTTTAATAGCTGGTCTGTAACCTTTTCATCTCGTAAATCCCAATCCGGGGTCAAAGAGGGTTCAATTTTATATAGGTATAAATCTTTATCGGGTGTTGAATATACGATTCTTCCGTTGTTAAAATCTACACAGTAAGGTTCAACATTTCCATAATCGGCTACTGTCACTACTTGCTTGCCGTCATATAAACATAATTTATTTTTTTCTTCTTGATTCTGCGTCCAGACGATTTTTCCATTGTCCAAACCTACTAAAGCCATGCCCGTACTGGATGTTATCAGTCGGGCTGATTGTCCATCAAAATAATGGAGGGTATGTTTTTCCGCGTCATTTCTTTGTATCCAGGCTAATTTGCCATCCCTAAAAGTATATTCCGGAAATAGTTCATTCATTCCCCCAATGAGCAGGAAGCTTCCGTCTTTGGTTGATCCAATTTCATTTACTTTTTGCCCGTCATATAAATAGAGCTGATAATCATTACTAGATGTCGGACCAATCCAAGCGATTTTTCCGTTCTCAATTTGATAGCCACCGTAGGTTGCAAACGGGGCAATTATTGGCTGTACATTTTGGCCATCATATACATATAATTTTTTTTCATATTCCCAGTAGAGTTTGCCACTATAAAAAGTTAACCGGGTAAACTCAGTAACTGAGCCTAGTTGGGTCACTTTTTGGCCATCATAATAAACCAACTTAAAGCCATTGGATTCATCCCTGTCTATCCAGGCCAATTTGCTATTATTCAAGCAAATTGAGTACCTGTTGCCAATTGGGCCAAGCTCCTTTGTTTGTTGTCCGTTATAATATTTTACTTTATAAACTTTGCCTGCTTCATCTATGATTGTCCAGGCCACTTCACCGCTGTTAAGTCGAAGAATAATATCGTCATTCCCACTAGAAGATTCTAATTCATTCACCTTTTGGCCATCATATAAATAAAGCTTTTTTTGAGAGTCGGTCTTTATAGTCCAGGCAAATAAGCCTTTATCATATGCAGTTCGAGGGATATCCCCCCAGAATGAAGCTTTATTATAGGTAGCTATATCCTGTACCTGTGTACCGTTAAAATGTTTTAGTTTGCAACCCCCTTGGCTGTTATAGGTAAACCAGTATGCATGGCCATTACCAACCTCTATGGACTGTCCCAGGAATTCATCTTTAGTAGAGTATATCTCGTTAAGCTTCTGACCATCAAAAAAACTTAGCTTATAGCCCGGTAGAATACCGGAATCATCAAAGTTATATAATCTACATAAAACATTACCGTTTTCATCTGAATAAAGACAAGCATAGTTATAATCCGTTTCCGGAGCAGGGGTTAACCGGATTGTCTCGGCCTGCACCGTATTGGTCCATACCATAGCTGCAGTCATCATGAACGTTATCCAGGCCATAAAAATTATTGACCTTTTCATCACCTTTACCACCTTTCCCATTCGCAGGCATTGACCTGTAAGATTATTCAAAATAGACATAGGAAAAACAAAGCACTGAGGAAATAGATAAAGCTATTGTATAAGAAAAATACCATATGGTCAATTATTTGGGAAGTAGGACCCGGGACATCGAAATGACTGATGTCTTTATTTTGTATACAATCCATTACCTGGACATCCATTCACAACAGGAACGGATGGCATTTACCATTCCTACTGTTTCTATCATCACAATCACTCGTCTTAAGTTTTCGACCAGCATCGCCCTATAACTTCGATGGCGACAGTGACACAACCTACCGATTTTTTGACCTGCTGGTAAAGTTGGGGGCAGAGCTTTCCGGGTTGTTATGCGTTCGAATTATGGTATGTATTTAGGACGCTTACCTTTGGTGCAAGGATCTATAAACATAACTTATTTTTCATATTATTCATATAAACCCCGACCTAAGGCCGGGGTTAAATAATATTGGTATTTTTAAGCTTTTGATGAATTCTATGATTAGTGGGACAAGGGACCTTTCCCCTTGTTCCAAAATCTTAGAAGTTCTTTAATAGCCGAGAAATCTGGCTTACCTGATCATACATCTTCAGGAAATTTTCCGGGGTCAAAGACTGTTTGCCATCGGAAAGAGCGCGGTCTGGATCCGGGTGCACTTCTACCATCAAACCATCCGCCCCTGCAGCTATGGCTGCGCGGGCCACGGGCGTAACCATTTTCCATTTCCCGGTAGCATGACTGGGATCCACAAGCACGGGCAAATGGGAAAGCTCCTTGAGCAGGGCCACCGCCCCTATGTCAACGGTATTGCGCAAATAGCTTTCAAAGGTTCTAATTCCCCGTTCACATAAGATTACATGGGGGTTTCCCCCATCCAGAACATATTCCGCCGCCAGGAGCCATTCCTCTATAGTCGCAGACAATCCACGTTTGAGCAGTATAGGCTTATGCAATTTTCCCAGCTCTTCCAGCAGGGAATAGTTTTGCATGTTTCTGCTCCCCACTTGCAAAATATCAATATTATCACCAAGAAGCTCCAAATCCCGAACATCCATTATCTCTGTCACCAGAGGCAGCCCCGTAATACGGCGAGCTTCCAGCATTATTTCCAGACCTTGCCGACCCAGGCCCTTAAAGGAATACGGTGAGGTGCGGGGTTTAAACAAACCACCGCGCAAGGCGTGAGCCCCGGTCTCCCGGAGAAAGCGGGCAATCTGGAGGTAGCCCTCCTCGCTTTCCACCGCACAGGGTCCGGCAATAATCGTACAATAGCCCTCACCGATGAGTAAAGGTTCTGTTCTAGTATCTATCTTAATATGGGTATAGCTTCCTTTTTTATCCCATGAAGCCAGTTTAAACGGTTTCATTGCATCATCTCCAGCTATATTGTACAACAAAGAAGATAAAAACGCTTAATCAGTTTTGGAAAATTGATAACATTTAATACTTGTCTCCACTGCAAAAACCCCTTTTTGTTGCATAAAGATTGCATAAAAGCGTGCTGTTCTCCACCCATATCACTACTGATTTGGAACGGGTGGCGGATTATATCTGTTTTATCAACCAGGGTCGAATCGTGCTCTGCCAAAGTAAGGACGAAATGCTGCAGGGACATGTGCCGGTAAAGGGGGGATTTGGAACGGCTAAGCCCGGAGGCGAAAAAATGTTTATCGGCTTGCTCTCAAGATATTGACAACATATTATAGTTGTTATAGATTGTATATAACAGATAACGAATTACGGCAGTAGCAGGAGGATAAAATGTTCTTGGCTATTGATTTTCAATCCGATATCCCAATATATATCCAATTGAAGCAGCAGATCATTGCCGGCATTGCCAGGGGCGAACTAAAAGAAGGGGAAGAACTGCCCTCCGTACGCCAGTTGGCTCAAGACATCGGAATCAACCTGCATACCGTCAATAAAGCATACAACCTTCTAAAGGACGATGGCTTTATTCTTATGGACAGAAGAAAAGGCGCGTTAATAGACAGCCTGGAAAACATGGCGGATGAGGATTTCAAGTTCAGGCTGCGGGAAGAGATTAATCCCCTGATAGCCCAGGCATTTTGCAAGGGCATGACGGAAGAGGAGTTGCTGTTGGAAATAGGCGAGATATATCGTAGTTATTCTCAAGGAGTAAAAAGATGAACTATGAAATGATCATCTGGGCCATTGTGATAGTATTTATCCTTATCCTTTTTATTATAAAACTGGTCACGCCTCAGATTGTACGCCGGGAGATTTTTTTCGGCGTCCGCTTGCCGGAAAACCTGCTTGGTGATTTAAGACTGGATGATTTCAAAAAGGCCTATATAAGAAATTACTTGTCGTTTTGCGGGCTTTATACCATCTTGTTCTGCGTAACCCTGGCAAAATTTCCGAGCAACGCTATATTATTGGGTGGGCTAATTGTTTTTTTGCTTTTATCCACCTGGCTCTACTACCTGAGCCACCAGAGGGTTAGAGCATTTAAAAAAGCCAATGAAGCTCACATGCTGAACAGGAAGCAAGTAGTAATGGTAGATACCAGTTTCAGAAGCGATAAAAGTAATCGGCCTCTACCTGCAAAAGCATGGTTTATAATATCGCTGTTTATTATCGGCTTTAACCTGCTGGCGGGTTATCTGGCTTATGATGAACTGCCTATAGTGGTACCTACCCATTGGAATGCTCAAGGTGAAATTGATGGAGGGGTGTTTAAAACCTGGGGACTGGTCTTCCTTTTTCCTCTGCTGCAAATCTTTATTACGGGATTCATGTTTTTACTCTACCAGGCGGTGGGATGGTCAAAGCTGCAAATTAGTACACTTAATCCAGCAGATTCCCGGGAAAGAAACCGCATTTTCCGTTTTCGCTGGGGTGCCAACATTATCTTTTTGAATATTCTTATCTTACTGGTAATTAGCCTGTTAAACCTGTTCGTACTGCAGATTATCCCGGTCAATGTACCGGTCTTGTTATTTGTCCAACCGCTGCTCATAATTCTTGTTTTGCTGGATATCCTCTTTATGGCGGTATGGACCGGTCAGGGCGGGAGCAGGCTTAATACGGGGTCAGTCAATTACTGCCAGGATAACGACATGGCCCTGGATGATGATAAAGACTGGATTGGAGGGCTGCTTTATTTCAATCCCCGTGATCCGGCTTTGTTTGTGGAAAAACGCTTCGGCATCGCCTGGGGTTTGAATTATGGAAACATAAAAGCCTATATGCTAATAGCCTCGCTAACCGCGGCCTTCTTTCTCCTGGATTCGATTATAGAGCTTTTGCTCTTTTATTAATCTCCTACAGTGCTTAAAATCCAATCTCCTGGGGGTGGTGTTTTAAATCAAGTCGAGGTTTTGATAAGAGAAGATGGAGAGTAAAAAATAAGGAAGGATGGATGGTTAATGTTATGGAGAAAAACAGCTTTATTGGTGCTGGGCGTAATAATGCTTTGTTCTTTGGCGGCTTGCGGGAATAAGGTGGACAGCAAGGCAGTAAGGGAGTATGCTGACGAGATAACGGAAAAAATGCTGCTGGCCTACAATGAGGATAATTATGAACAGTATATTGCCCATACCGACAGTCAATTCAAAGCAGTGGTCAGCGAGGATAAAATGAAGGAAGGCAATGAAATGATCCGGGGGAAGATAGGCGATTATGTCCCCGGTTCCAAAAAGTTCAAGGATGCGGTAAAAACTTCCCAGAAGGAGCAGAAGTACCTGGTAGTGCGTTATAATGCCAAGTTTACCGATGAGAGCGAGGATGTGCTGGTAACCATGATCTTTGACGATAATGAAGCCCATGAGGTAGGCGGAATATTCTTCAATTCGCCCAAACTGCGGGAGCAGTAGGAAATATAATCAACGGAGGTGTTCCCATGGATAAGACTTTATCCCTTTCCATCTGCCAGATGAAAACAGGAAACGATAAGGATGAGAATTTGAAAAAAGCGGGGGAAATGATTGCCGCTGCGGCCGGAGAAGGGGCGGAAATGGTGGTATTGCCCGAGGTTTTTAATTCGCCTTACCAGGCGGAGCTTTTTCCCCGTTATGCCGAGCCTTTTCCCGGCCCCAGCACGGATTTTTTAGCTGCGGCGGCTTGCAAGCATGGTTTGTGTATTGTAGGTGGCTCTATAATCGAAAGGGATAGCCAGGGTAAAATATATAACAGCAGCTTTGTTTTTGACGAGCGGGGAGAACTTATCGGACGCCATCGCAAAGCCCATCTTTTTGATATCGATATCCCCGGCCGGATTTCCTTTCGGGAATCAGATACATTGAATGCTGGGGAGAATATTACTATTGTCCACTACAAATCCCGGCTGTTCGCTTTGATGATTTGCTATGATTGCCGTTTCCCGGAACTTGCCCGGGCTGCAGCCCTGGAA
>Ga0123326_1003067_pt1 | contig 12095 bp, 6 predicted proteins | sample BioC13SIPDNA_FD_89739 | JGI IMG/M metagenome (GOLD analysis project Ga0123326, IMG submission 89739) | Anaerobic biogas reactor microbial communites from Washington, USA - Biogas_R1_A C13 SIP DNA | ecosystem: Engineered > Bioreactor > Anaerobic > Unclassified | place: Washington, USA | collected...
GCACCCCGTTCGGCGGCGTCGGCGACTCCGGGGTGGGGCGTGAGGGCGGCAACTTCAGCCGCGAGTTCTTCACCGAGCCCAAGGCTGTCGTGATGCAGATCGCCCGCTGAGACCCCCCTCCCCGCGTTTGGTTCGTTCTTCCTCAGATCGGAGCGCTGTAGCGCTCCGGTGTGATTGAAACGCTCCGAGCCCGTTTGCGGAGAGCGGTGGGTCAGTAGCCGAAGATGTGCACCGACATCACATCGGCGAAGAAGGGCGACATCCTTCGCACAACACGCGGAGCAGTCGACCCCGGACTACGCCGTGTCGGATGGGAACCCTCTAACGGAGGGTTTGCTCGATAGCCTTGGAGAGCTGCTCATCGGTAAGAACGCCGTCGTCCCGTAGCTGTACTAGCCGGTTGATCTCATCAACACGGCTGCTCGTCGTGGGTGGTGAGGAAGCCAGGAATGGCTTGGAAAGCCTCGGGAAGTGATCCGGCGTGATGACAGACTTGATGAAGGCATACGGGTCACCCTTGGCCTCACCTTGATTCCGGGCCACCTCGAAGCGGACGTGGTTGGTGGGGTGACCCTTCGCGAACACTCTCACGACCCCTGCCCCGAGAACCAGCGCATCTCCGCTGTTCTTCACCTGGGATTGGACCTCAGTGTGCAGCCGTGGATCAACGAATACGGCCCCTTCGAGGTAGGGACTGACGAACAGCGTGGGCTCAGTCCAGACCGCATCAGTTCCGCCGCCCATGAAGTTCTTGAGCCGAATCTGTGATGAACCGGGACTGGCGCTTGCCTTGACGCTCCACAGACCCTTCGCCTTGTCCAGCAGGTCGCCAAGGTCGAAGCCGTTGACGTTGTGACCTTGTGGAGCGGTCAAGACGCCCGCTGACCAGGCGGCAGCCGCGATGATCCACTCGGCTCCGTTGCCAAAGAGGAATCGAAGGCCACGGTCAGAGGGATTGGCTGCCGTCAGGAGGGACGAGAAGGCGAACTCAACCTCGCGCCGGAGGTCCGTGTCAGCAATGAGCTTCGCTCTGAGCCGGTCGAATTCGACTGATCCGCTGCTTGTCATGACCACCCCTCATAACCGATTCCGTCCTTGCGCCATCCTAGGCTGGCGCTTGCCCGGACGGGGGGCAGCTCTCAGCCCAGTCCGGGTACTACCAGTGTCAGTCGTCAATGGATGAATGTGGGGAGTGAGCGGGGGACCGGACCTTAGGAGACAGGCATGTACTACAGGCAGCAACAGTTGGAGATGGACACAGTCGAGGTTGTTGACATAGCTGATAGCTCAGCTAAGCTGGTGGGTATGACACGGCGTAGGCATGGAGGCTCGGAACCGAGCTTCCGATTCGTCGACCTCTTCGCTGGGATCGGCGGCTTCCACGCGATGCTCACACATGCGGGAGGTCAATGCGTGTACGTCAGCGAGATCGACGCTGACGCTCGGGAGACGTATCTACGCAACTGGGTTGACGGACTCCCACAGGACAGCAGACCTGTCGTGAACACCGACATCACGCTGGACACCCCTGAGTCCGGCAAAGTGCGTGTTCCTGAGCATGAGGTCCTCGCTGCCGGGTTCCCATGCCAGCCCTTCTCCAAGTCGGGATACCAGCGCGGCATGGATGAGGCGCGTGGCACGCTGTTCTGGAATATCGCCCGGGTACTTCAGATCCGCAGGCCAAAGATCGTGTTGCTCGAGAACGTACGCAACATTGCCGGTCCCCGGCACCGTCATGAGTGGGAAGTAATCATCTCGACGCTGCGCTCCCTCGGTTATCGAGTATCCGAGGTGCCTACGGTCTTCTCCCCCCACCTACTGCCTCCTGAGCGCGGCGGGACTCCGCAGGTCAGGGACAGGGTCTTCATCCTGGGGACCTACGTCGGCCGCAGGCGGGCACAGCGCGAAGTAGATGTACCGCCCACGGTGGCTCGGGAGGCTGTGGACGGGTGGGATCCATCTGACTGGAACGCCGAATGGATCCTGGATAACGACTCATCCATCTTGAGCATCGAGAAGTATCGGCTGAGTGCCGATGAGGTCTCGTGGATAGATGCCTGGGACGACTTTGTGCAAAGGATGTTCCACGAGAAGGGCCTTCGCCTACCCGGCTTCCCCCTCTGGGCTGACGACTGGCACCCCGAACGGTCCCTTGACGTCGAGTACCTGGACCGCCTTCCAGCCTGGAAGCGCAACTTCCTCATCAAGAATGCCCGCTTCTATGACGAGCACCGCGAGCTGATCGACTCATGGCGCCGAGATCACCCAGAGTTCCGGCGGTTCCCAGAGTCACGCCGAAAGCTGGAGTGGCAAGCACAGGACACCGGATCCCTGTGGGACACGATCATGCACTTTCGACCCTCCGGAATCAGGGCCAAAGCGCCGACCTACTACCCGGCACTAGTTGCGATAACCCAGACATCGGTCGTCGGGTCCCGTCGCCGTCGCCTTACCCCACATGAGGCCGCCAGGTTGCAGGGGCTGCCACGGTCCTTCTCGTTCGAGGGGCAGCGGGACCAGGCGTCGTACAAGCAAGTGGGCAACGGCGTGGCAGTCGGCGCCGCCTGGCACGTATTCCGTGAGCATGTGGCCCGAGACGCGTCGGACCTTCCTGCCCAGCTTGTCGACTCAGTCCTCGGAGCGGACTTGAGTCCGCTCCGAGACTCCCTGAGCCCACAGGCGTTCAACCGTCGAGAAGTGGAGTACTCGAGGGCGGATCGTCAGCGACGTCCCCTCGCGGGCTAGGTCGGCTGAGTTCCTGGACTATCACTTCTGCGGCCGTCTCGGCGGCCGCATGTTCCCATACCCGGATCACGCGCCACCCAAGCTCTTTGAGCCTTTGGTCGGTGTCGACGTCACGTGCACGGTTGCGGGCGATCTTCCAGTCCCACCACTCTCGATTGGTCTCAGGCCTGGTGCCGTGCTCTGGGCACCCGTGCCAGAAGCAGCCGTCTACGAAGACTGCGAGCTGCTGTCGTGGAAACGCGATGTCAATCCTTCGCCGAGGAAGTCCGTCGACCCTGAACTGGATGCGGAACCGCTTGCCTAGAGCGTGCAGGCTGGATCGGAGGGCTACTTCGGGCCTCGTGCTCGACCGTTTGAGGGTGGCATAGCGCCGGCTGGTTGCCTCGTTCGGCCTGACACGCGTCGGTTCGACATCCATGGGACTACATGTCTGACACAAGCAGCCGGTAGATGCCCTCGGGCCGACGCTGGAGTTGCCGCACGTCGCTCATGTGAACCCGGAGACCCCTCTGCCGCAACTCGTTTGCGGCCTGCCGCTGATCCTCGTTCCACCCGGTCTCATCGTGGCGCCACAGTGGGTGTCCGATGGCAACAGCCACTCGGCCACAGGTAATTGCGTCAAGCGAGTGGACCGACTCGACCGCAAGACCCTCGAGGGCCTCTGAGTACGCACGTGCGAACCCGGCAGTCAAAGCACCGGAGCGATCGAACCACCTCTTCAGGGTTACAGGGCGGCCTACTGCGAGCTCGGCCAGATCCAGTGCAAGACGCCAGTCCAGCAAGGGATGCAGATGGCGGTTGTCCCACGACCGTAGGCAGTCTGGACAGGACGAGTCGCAGGTCGAGTGGTCGCCGTGCGTCCACCGGGACGCTACATCAGTCAAGAGAGCATTGAGTACCGCTGACACTCGGTGGGGCTCGGCGAGCTCTACTGCGTAGCCAGCCCCATTCTCCAGGGTGTCTGCGGCATAGACGGCCGCGGTTCGCACCTCACCCACTCGCCTGGGTTGAATTCCCACAGTGAGCTCCGACGGCTCGATGTCCAGGAGCTGCTGCGCGCCTCGCCGAAGTGCGTCCGCGAGCGACATGATGGCCGGAAGTCCTGAGGGACAGGCTGCTTCCGCGGTCGCCACTACTCCCCCTACGAGCGGGAGGTCCGATAGCAGCATGATCACGGCATCGGTGACTCGGAGCTCCCCAATCGCCGCTGAGGCGATCTTGGTCATACCTGTCGGTACCTCTGCTGTGAGAGGGACGATGACACTTCGATCGCTGTGCTGGTACATGTCGAAGAGGTGTCCACCGTTGTCGTTGATGGTCAACAACTGCGCCTGCTCGTGCCGCCAGACATGCATATACCCCACCTTGGCCGGGGTCTGCTCCAGATCGACCCAGCCCAGTACGGGCCTTGAGGCAAACGGTGCAGAGTCTTCATCTGGGCGACCGTCTGTCCGGTCCTTGTGCACTCGAAACCCCTCGGGCTGGTAGACGGTGGTCTCTCCGAGGGGGCTTTCGCACACAGGGCAAGTGGGCCACTCAGCTCCGTCTGTTCCCGCCAAGGAGCATCCGCACTCGGCGCATCGACGAACCCGGACCCTGGACTTGAGAGGGTCTTCCCATCGCGGCTTTCCAAACTGTTTGGAGAGGCAGGCGAAGCCATTTGCTGTGTATACCCAGCCATCCTTGACAATCTGGGCTCCTGGAGCGAACGCGGAGACCGCCTGGCCCAACGGACGATCGGCGATCTCGGCCTCACGGGACGGGATGCCCTGAGGGACGCGATAGAGCGAGCGGACCCGCGTCGGAAAGCCGAACATCGGCAGGACGCCCCCGTTGGCGAGCAGTTCGCTCAGCTCGGTCTGAGTCAGCATCGGATCAGCGACAACGTCATCGATCGCGGCGATGAGGTCGTTCCGTGCCCAGTCCACAAGCCCTTCGATGTCGGTCAACCCGGTGAAGGCACACAACCTCCGCACAACTCGTCCCACCTCGGGCTGGTGAGCGAGCCAGTCCCTAACGAAAGGCTTCCGGCGCTCCCACTCGCCCCTTGTCCCAAGCGCGCCATGGACGCTTGCTCCTTGGCTCGTCGGAGGCTCTGGCGACGCGGCGAAGGCCTGTCGGAGCAGCTCCGCAGCGATGACGCGTCTGACGATCGTGTCTCGCTTGGTGTCCAGGAAGGGCTGGGGGGGCGCGTCACCCGTGATCCGCTCCGGCGCGTTGAAGTAGTAGTCATCGTGAGAGCGATCGCGGCACAAAGTTGCAGCGTAGGAGAAGGCCTGGCCCGCGCGACCAGCACGGCCCACCCGTTGCTGGTAGTTGAAGCGTTGGGGCGGCATGTTGCCCATCACCGTGGACCTCAGTGAACCGATGTCGACGCCGACCTCCATGGTGGTCGTGACACTGAGCACGTCGAGAGGTGATGTCCGCGGGTTCTCGCGAGGTGCCGGCAGAAGGGCTCCGCGAAAGAGCCGCTGCCTCTCACGCTGTTCCCGGGGGGGTCGGGTCTGCCCGGTGAGTTCCGCAACCGCCAGCCGACGAGGCTCGAGACGGGCAAGGCTGGCGTAGTAGGCGTCAGATCTTGCTTCGGTACGCGGCCGCTCTGTGGGAGTGCCCGAGCAGCCCGCGCGCACGCAGACGCCCGCAGAGCTGTGCCCGTGATGACGACCGCAGAGATCGCAAACCCACACGCTCTCGCCGAATGGGGTCATCTGGAGTGGACAGTCAAGGGCGGACAGGTTGATGCAACCCTGGTCAAGCACGCCACCTAAGAGCAACTCAAGGTCGTTCTCGACGGCGGAGAGCTCCTTCTTCAGCTTGTCGGCAAGCCGCTCGATGTAGTTGGTCGCCTTCTCGGGGCGCGACGCCTTTCGCTCCGTCTCGCGCGGTCTCCAGTAGTTGGCCTCTAGATAGATGCGCAGGACAGAGCGGACTGCATCTCGCATCACCGGATCCACGGGTTCCGTGTGAGAGATATCGACGAATGCAACGCCCGTCTCTTCCGAGTCGCGTCCCGCACCACCAAACAGTGCGTCGGCCATGGCGATCACTTGTTCGCGCCGGTAGCGTGACCGCTCATCGGACCGCGCGGGCCCCGAGGGGAGTGGGATCCACTCTCCTTCGCTGGGCGGGTCAAACACAAGGTTCCAGGGTTTGCCGTCCTCGAGCCTCAGGAGTGACGCCCGCGGCCCCCCGGGAGGAACGCCGAGGGCAACAAGAGACTTGATGCTCGACTCCACCAGATCCGGCCAGGGGCGCGAGGAGGGACCTTGTCGCGCGGCCTCGAACTCCTGGATTGCCTCCAAGGCCTGAGCCGTCGCGTTGCCCCGTGCCAGATCTTGGTAGGCGTAGGTCACCTCTGGGAACTGTTGGGCCAGCTGTTGGTAGCGCGCCAGCTCGGAGACATCCAAACTGAAGCGAGCCCCTTCGCGCAGGATCCGGGCCGTATCGTCCTCGGACGAGGTCATCTCCTGCTGGACCAGCTGCCTCACCAAGTCGGCGAAGTGATTGGCCGACAGGCCGATGGCAGTGCGAGCGGCGTCGTCACGACTATCTGTGAAGACGATCGTTCTTCCCGTTTCTGGATCGTCTCCAGTCGAACGAACCATGTGCGAGACCAGCAACTGTGCTGCCTGAGAAGCACCCTGGGTGTGGGCACGAATGGGGGAACGAACCGTTCCGCTCTTGAATGATTGCTGTCTCTCGGAGTGACCGCAGTGCGGGCATCGAGTCGGCAGTGCGGGTGGTGACCAACCAGTCGATGCCCGACCCCGGGTCATGATGACGCCAGTGGCGTCGTCGGTTGGGCACTCCACAAAGCCCAGCATTGGATGGAGCCTGGCTGGAGTGAAGCGGAACTCGAAGCGGGCACCGTCCGGCCCCGTGTGTTGCCAAGAAGTGTTGGCCGACGCGACGCCAGGACGGTACCAGCGGTAGCCCTGGTCGCTCCGCCGGAAGACGGGCGGCACGTCTTCGCCTCTGTCAGGGGTCGAGGCCAAGAAAGGCTGTCCCTCCTCGAGGCCTACAACGAAGCCACCAAGACTGACATCGCCGCACTGGTTGCAGTAGAGAAGCTCGAGGACGCGCCCGCCACATGGACAGAACTGCATCGGGCGCAGGTAGAGCTTGCCAACCGCGCGTTCGATGGGTCCCCCTGGGACCTCGCTGCACTCCGGGTTGACGCATGCCCACAGCCCACGCATGGTCCGCATGAACAAGTGAGCCCGGAACGGGATCTGCTCAGGCTGTGGACTCACGGCAAGTGACTCGAGCACGCGCTCCACAAGCCCGGGCGGCTGAGACCCGAAGAGTCGCTGCTCGAGGTCGCGCACGGTCGTCGCGCGAATCCTCCCGGACGATGGGTCCAAGCAGGCCTGGGCAATTGCCTCGTCTATCCCCCGGACAAAGCCCTTGGCTTCTAGCTCCTTCTCAACGGCAGGTGCATCGAGAGGGATATTCGCGGCGACGTCCCGAGGATTGCCGGGGATGACGGAGAAGGTGGCCCGAGGCAGCCCAAAGAAGGACTCGAGGTAGCCCAAGCCCTCCCCGAGGGATGCGCTCGTCCCAATAACCCGCACCTGTGGCGAATTCGGCTCAAGTCCTAGGCGATCCAGGAGATTCCGTACGATAAGGGCAACTTCGGCGCCCTGAGTGCCGCGGTATAGGTGCAACTCATCGACAACCAGAGTAAATACTCGCGCAGAGTCCTCCTGCAGCCATGCGCGGGTCTGAGCGAACATGGGTTGCTCGAGGCGACGCATGAGCATCACGTTCAACATCGAGTAGTTAGTCACGAGTATGTCCGGAGGGCTCTCGATCATGTCCCATCGAGTGACCATCTCCGTGCTGCGGGGGTCCGTGATCTGCGATAGCAGTTCCTCGGAGAGCCCTGCCAACGCATCGAACTCGTGCACCATGTCGCGAAGGTCGGCGGCGATCTCCTTCAATCGGGCGTGATGGCCATTCTTCGGCATGGTGGAGCCGCCGGGACTCGCGGACGTGTATCGGCCGAACCAGAGCCTAGGTCCACCCTGCAACTCGATTCGTCGGAGCGAGCGTCGGAGGCGTGAGATCTGATCCTCAACCAGCGCGTTTGTCGGATACAAGATCACGGTTCTCAAGGCAGCGGGTCTCGAGTCATCGCGAAGGGGTGACCACCTCCCTTTGAGCCACCACTCGTTCGCCAGTGGTGTGGGTCCCCACGTCCTTGCCTCCATGAGGAGTCGCGCAAGGACAGGTAGGACGAACGACTCCGTCTTTCCCGACCCAGTGCCGGACGTGACAACGGGATTCCACCCAGCCTCCGAGAACGCCTTCCTCAAAGACTCGGCCTGATGTTGTCGGAGGTTGAGAGAGCCTGGATCGTCCGTTCGAAAGACTGATGAGATGAGAAACTTCGCCTCGTTCTCGCGCAGGCCGACAGCACGGCACACGTCCATCGCGTTGTCCGTGCCGTCGTAGGGCAGCACGGGCTCAAGCAAAACGTCCTGCATCAGTTGCCCGTCGCGCTCTAGGAGTCGGCGCCTCTCCCGTCGCAGCGACTCGTCGCGGAGAGCGAACGCCGTATCGATGTAGCTGAGCAAGGTCTCCTTGAGCCCGGACGCGACCTCGATGGGACTCTGGATCCCCGTTTCGACCATCTGCTTCTCCTCCTAGTGGCTCAAGAGGTGGGAGAGGTGCTGCGCCAGGGACGCGGGCACGTTGCGATAGACCAGGAGCCGACCGCGGACCTCGGGAAGCAACCCGGAGCACAGCACGGCGGCACGGCCGTACAGGCAAGGAAGATCCGCGCCCAAGGGCACGAGTAGCTCCTTCTCGTCAGGACGGTAGGCCAGAAGTGGTGGACACCCGGCGATCAGAGCGGCTGCATGTTTGCTGAGCTGCACGGTGGAGACGGCGATCTGTCCCCTCCGCACGTCCCCCTCAGTACGGATGACATCCAAGGTCGAGAATCGGCTGACGCGGTACGCTCCAGCCGCTCTGACATCGCGAGCGTCTACCCAGCGGGCGGTTGGGACATCGAAGACCTTGATCTTGCCGTCGACGTCTGCGGACCTACGCGGCAAGCTGTCGATCAAGCGACTGAGAGTCGGCAGCAGGACAGCGATGTGGTGCCACGAGTCTCCACTCGAGGAGACGTCGTAGCCGGCCTCCTTGAGGGTCGGATACACGTCTTGCCCCTGGAGGAACCACGATGCCGGTCCTTCGGTGTTCTTCAGACACTCCTGATCGATCGCGTACTCCGACAAGAGTTCCGCCACTTCGGCAGTGAGCTCATTCGGCCAGAAACCCACCAAGAAATCACCGTTGGAGGTGCTTGCTAGTGCGGATGGGGTGACCTCCCAGTGCGTCGGGCGCAGGGTGTCAGGATCCCGTCGGATGTCGATGTGCCCAAGAGCCTCCAGGGACCGAGCGAACTGATCCACGAACAGGCCGGTCGCATCGATATGCATGGCAAGCCGTTCCAGTGATGCCCACGGGCCTCCCCCGGTGTGCATCACACCATCGAGCACCAGATCCCAGGACACGGCGGTGGTCGAGTCTGGAACGTCCTTCACGTTGTGGAGGCTTCGGTGTGCTTCATCAACTTGGACCTGGGCCTTGCGACGTTGGTGGGCTCGCCGATTCTTGTAGTAGTCCGTGGAGTATCGGCGGACCAGCCCGCAGTTCTTGCAGCGTCCGAGAGAGAACTTGGTCATTGGCCTCAAACGCTTATCGAGGGGGACGAGATCAATCTCCTCATGGTGTCTCCCCGTGTACAGACAGGAAGAGTTGGGGACTCGCTCCAGCTGAACCGAGGAGCGTGAGACTCCTCCGGACACCTCTTGCTGCCGATTGTCCGTGGACCACCACGGTGCAGGCGGCAGGGATGCGGACTGGAGTCCGGCCAGACCCTCTCTTGCGATCACCACAGCTCCAGACACCGAGCACCCATCGGCCTGGGAGCTAGCGCCGATGACGCCCAATGGGTCAGCGAGGTGGTACGCGGTGTCAGGGACTCTGTGCCACTGGATGAGGTCGGGACTGTCCCCACTTCGGAGCCTAAAGTGTTGCGTTGTCAGCGGATCCTTCTGTCCATGTGGTACGAGTTCCAGTCGGTAGTCTCCATCGGGCAGACCTTGTTCTGCGAGATCAACGAGCAGGAGGCCCTGCCCGTCGTCAGTCCACTCGGCCAGGGTCTCGAACGTGCCGTCGTCAACATCTCCGCGCTCACTCACATCGAGAAGGCAGAGGCGGAAGCCCTTAGGAGTGTCGCTCACCGCGCGAACTTCCGGAGGTGCCCAAGAGTGCCACTTCCCCCGGCTCGCGCCGGGGAGGGCAAGTCCGCCCGCCAGCTTGAGCTGACTGTGCGTGAGTGGGACTAAAGCTCCCAAGTCGTCCATGGTGCGCTCGAGCTCGGCAAGGTGTGTCAGCACCTCGACATCCAGCACCACTGCCCAGTCCTCGGGAAGACCTGCGTAGCCTGACTCCACTACTCGCCACCCTGGTCGGGCTATCTGTTCCAGCACACCCACCAGACGGTCGAGCAGATCGCTACGTACGATCAGGCGGACGTCCTCTCCCAGGAGAACCTGACTGATCTCGAGCCATCGCATTGAGAGTGGATCCTGGCGAAACACGAGCAGGCGCTTCGGCCGGCGGGTAAAGGTTCGGCCTGAGAGAGTGTCACGGACCCTGAGCACACCCTCTAGCAAGCCCGCGTTGTCGAAGTCACCGAGGCCACCTAGGAGCAGTGAGCCTGGGCCGACCGGCGAGAGACCAAAGGTCTTCGTCCCATCAGCCGTCTGGACTTCGGCGGGACGTTCGAGCTCTGGCCGGTCGGCATAGACCAACACGTCGATCGAGAACCGCTTGCGCGGGAAGCCACTTATCTCCAGACCTAGGGCTATGCGGCCCTCCGCCGTGCTCCCATCACCTGATTCGTTGACGCGACCATCCCATGCCGACAGGGACACCGAAGCCGCCTGGGCAATGCGGCTGTGCGCCTCTCGCTTCTCCCAGAGTCGCGCGAGGTTACGGGTTGCAGGACAAGGCGTTTCCCTCATCCATAGGTCTAGGACGGTCTCTAGCTCGCCTGGTGTGACATCCGAGCCAGGTGAGAACCCGAATCGAAGGAAGAACTGAATGAGGCGTTCCCGGTCGGCCTTGCGTACCAGGGCTTGTGACATTGGCAGGCCGACGTATCGATGCCCGAGGGCGAAGGCAGTCGGAAGCCCACGCTGCCCTCCCCATTCGTTGAGCCACGAGTTGAGCGCGCCCCAGAAGCGCTCAGCAACACGCCTGTATGAGGTCACGATGTTCTGATCATCCGGATCAAGCTCGAGTAGAGCTCTGAGGCGACCGTAGAAGTCGTGCGAGACGAAGCCTTCGCCAGCGGCCATGGCTTCGGCCGCGAGTGACAGCACTGACAGCACTGGGAGGATCGGTGGGGGGTCCAGCCGGTCGCCCCGGGCCCAATCGGCGAGCCTACGGCTATGGGGAGCAAATGCTCGATATCCAGTCCCCAGCGTCGCCGCGACAGCCCTTGACAAGGCCTCTGCGTGGCCACCGGCTACACCCACCCGTGCGCCGATCTCACTCAGGACGTCGTCTTCTAGGTCGAGATAGACAGGCTCGGGCACCTCCAGCTCTGGGAAGACGACTTCCGCAATCGCGTCATTCCAGGCTAGGTACGACGCCCAGACCTCACTTGGCATCGTTGCCACAGTGGCCATCAGTTCCACCCCTTTGATCTTGCACTGCTGCCTAAGACATATCACTTGGCGCCGACATCGTGATCGCGCGCCTCGTACATCCGAGAGTGTGATTCGAGGACGCTTTTGGGGTTGACAACCTACAACCATCTGGTTGTAGATTCGACCTGTGAGTGAGAGCGAGGACCGCGCGGATGCGTTGTTCCATGCGCTCTCGGACCGGACAAGGCGTGACATCCTGCGCCGCGTCCTGGCCGGGGAGCAGTCGATCTCACAGCTCGCGGCGCTCTATCCGATGAGTTTCGCCGCGGTGCAGAAGCACGTCGCTGTGCTCGAACGAGCCGGTCTGGTCACGAAGCGTCGAAGTGGGCGCGAGCAGCTGGCCAGCGGAGACGTCGAGGCGGTCCGCTCGGTCGCGTCGATGCTCGACGAGATCGAGGCGATCTGGCGCGGTCGGATCGACCGCATCGATCTGCTGCTCAGCGACTCACCTGGCGACTCGTCGCCGATCAGCGCAACCCCACATCAGAGCACCACCCCGTCTCAGGAGGATTGACCCATGCCCGTCACCAACGTCACCAAGGACCTCGACCAGCGCACCCTCGTCATCACCGCGGAGTTCGCCGCACCGGTGGAGCGCGTCTGGGGCATCTACGCCGA
>Ga0123326_1003124_pt1 | contig 11926 bp, 10 predicted proteins | sample BioC13SIPDNA_FD_89739 | JGI IMG/M metagenome (GOLD analysis project Ga0123326, IMG submission 89739) | Anaerobic biogas reactor microbial communites from Washington, USA - Biogas_R1_A C13 SIP DNA | ecosystem: Engineered > Bioreactor > Anaerobic > Unclassified | place: Washington, USA | collected...
AAAACAGCTGCTGGCAATTGCCCGGGCTACAGTCACCAATCCGCCCATCCTGTTGTTGGATGAGATTACCGCCAATCTCGATTCAATCACCGAGGAGCGGATTGTAGCAGTGATGCACAAAGCTAGCAGTGTGCATACCATATTGTCGATATCTCATCGTTTGTCTTCCGTGATTTCCAGTGATACGGTGGTTATTCTGGAAAACGGCCGGGTTAAAAATTCCGGTTCCCCGGAAATGCTTCTGCAAAATGATGATTGGTATCGCAACCATATCACTCTCGAAAAACTGACCTGGAAATGAAACGCAGAATAATATGGTAAAAATATAATATTATTGTTATACTGCAGGTAAATTCTGCCGGATATTCTTGCCAAACTTTTGTCCCAATCATTTATTTCTTGCTGTTTTAGGAAGATAAAAACATTACGAAATGCTATCATTGCATGCTAAAATTACGTAAAATTTCTACTTCAATCGGCGCTTATAAAAAATGTATTGAAAGGAGTTTATTATGATTGATAGGCTGGACAAGGCCAAACCAAAGCAAACGATAAAATTGATTGTCCTGACCGGTATTGTATTGCTGATTATCCTTTATTTTCCTGAGGTCATCGATAAAACCAAAGCCCTCTTTGCCATTTTTTATCCGTTGTTGCTGGGTGCTTTAATTGCTTTCATTCTAAATATATTGATGTCCGGATATGAAAAATTATATTTTCCTGCCAGTAAAAATAGAATTATTGTGGGAACCCGCCGGGGTATGTGCGTAGTATTATCAATTTTGACCATTGTGCTGATTGTATATTTTGTGCTGCGCATCATTATTCCCCAGGTGGGACATACCATCCATTTGATCTCGGCCGGATTCCCGGACATGTACAATAATGTGCTGACATGGCTCAAGCAGTATTCTGATGAGATTCCGGGTCTGCAACAGCGGCTGGCCGCACTCAATATGGATGGAGCGGCTATTATGCAAAAGGGACTTGCCCTTTTTGGTAATTGGGCTTTTGGAACCGCATCATTCATAGGCTCGGTATTCAGCAAAATCGTTACTTTTATCCTGGCCCTCATTTTCAGCATTTATATTTTGTTTGAAAAGGAAAATCTTAAAGTTAGATTTGACAAATTATTTAAAGCCTATATGAGCAAAGACCGGCGGGAAAAATTTTATAAGGATTTGCGCCTAACCAGCAGGGTTTTTTCTGACTATATTATCGGCCAGTGCAAAGAGGCTTTGATTTTAGGAGGATTATGTGCAATCGGGATGTGGATTTTCGGCTTCCCTTATGCATTGTCAGTCGGTTCGGTTATTGGTCTGACGGCACTGATTCCCATTATTGGAGCATATATTGGGGCCGCGATAGGATTTTTCCTGATCGTTATTGTGGATCCAGTCCAAGCCTTGTTATTTATTGTTTTTATCGTTGTACTGCAGCAGATCGAAGGCAATTTAATCTATCCCAAAGTGGTGGGCAACAGTATAGGACTTCCTGGGATATGGGTTTTAGCGGCTATAACAGTTGGCGGAGGTTTGATGGGTATAGCCGGCGTACTGTTGGGAGTGCCGGTTGCCGCAACAATCTACAAACTACTAGGGCAAGCTGTTAATGCCAGACTTTAGGCCAACAGGGGCCAACAGGGGCCAACAGGGGCCAACAGAGGGACGTTCTTTTTGTTGGCCTTTTTTATTTGGTCTGATATAATGGAAAAAAATTGGAGAAATAGAGAATATGAGACAGGCGAGAGAGCGGAGCGAAAGCGGTATTTACCACGTTATATTACGGGGAATTAACCGGCAGGATATTTTTTACGATGATGAGGATTATCAGCATTTCCTGGAAACGATAAATAAGATGAAATCGGATCATCAATTTACAATTTATGGATACTGCCTGATGACAAATCATATTCATCTATTGATTCAAGAAAACACTGATTCGATTTCGCGTGTTATGAGTCGGATCGGTACCAGTTATGCTTGGTGGTATAACCGAAAATATGGGCGAAGCGGACACGTTTTTCAAGGCCGTTATGGAAGCGAGTGTGTTGAAAAAGACGCATACTTGTTGACTGTAATTCGCTACATACATAAAAATCCGGTCAAGGCTGGAATGGTACAAAAACCGGAAGAATATAGATGGAGCAGTATACATGCTTATTATGGGAACAGGGAATATCCAAACAGTCTAAGCGAAACATCTTTCGTTCTGGGCATAATGAATCAAGACCGGGAGAAGGCACAGCAATCGTTTCGAGAATTTATGAAGCAGGAAAACGATGATAAATGCTTGGAAGATGAGGTCAATGAACACAAGACCGACAGCGAGGTTAAAACAGAGATTGAACAATTAATGAACGGAGAACCGATTGGCAAGCTCCAAGGCATGGAAAGAACTGAAAGAAACGAAATATTAAGAAAAATCAAAGCAAGTAAGGGGATATCACTAAGACAGATTTCCAGAGTAACAGGATTGAGTGTAGATATTATATACAAGGCTTAGTTTCAGCCAACAAAAAGAACGTCCCTCTGTTGGCTTAAGATCTGAATTTGACTACCAAATAAGCCCCGGTTAACACCAGAACCCCCCCTATCCATTGCAGTCCCCCCAATTTATCATGAAAGAGCAGCGATGAAATAGTGATAGTGATTACCGGTTCTATAATGCTTATGATAGCAGCACGGGTGGAACCGAGTATCTCCATGCCGCGAAAGAGGGTGACGATGGATACGGTGGTTGAGAAAAAAGCAATTCCGACGATGGGCCACCAGGCCGATGGACTGAAATCAAAATTTAAGTTGTGGGTGAATGATCCGAGCAAGCAAAACGCCAGGGAAGAAAACAGTCAGATATAAGCAGTGGCAAGATCAGATGGCGTATTGCGGACCAGCCGGTTGGCCATATTAATATAGAGTGAATAAACCAGAGCCGCGCCCAGAGCCAGAAAAGCACCTAAAAGATTAATGTTTTCGAAAGAAGTTCCCAGCACCAGAACCATGCCTGCCAGAGACACACAAATCGATAGCAGGAGTATTTTCGTAAATGATTCTTTGAAAAGTACGGTTGCCAGTATCGCTACAAATATAGGATAAGTATAAAAGAGCATCGCTTGTAATGAAACATTTATATATTTAACTGAGAGAAAATACAAACTGGATTGCAGGGTATATAATATTGCGCCGATTATCATCAGTTTAAACAGAACTTGCCGATCCACCGCCACAAGTCTTTTTTTCCAAGCCAGATAAGCAAATAGCAGCACCGCCGCCAAACCAAAACGAAGAAAGAGGATCGTAATTACATTGGCGTTGCCTCTGTATGCAAAAACTGCAAAAATAGGCATCAGTGCAAAACAGGCCGCTGATATGACAACGAGCAATACTCCTTTATAATAATGATTCATTTCATTTTGCCTCCTGTTTATTTACCCCCGATCGATTATAAGTAACAACAAATGCAAAAAGTATACCACTATTCAGAATAATTTCACCTTAAGTTCCATTGAAAAACAGCCCCTTTTTCACTGCTCGCCCCCAAGTCAAATAGCACATCTTGAGTGTCGTTGTCCTTTAAACTTTTCCCTAGATGTTAACCGTGCGAACAAGTTCCGGCTGGGAGAATACTCATTTTGAGCTGCGTATCATTATGATAATTCTACAAAACCCGCCTTATAAGCGTTTCTCAATTGGTTCTCAAAATGATACGAAATGATTTGAGATTCAGTTTTTTTAATCAATTTATTAAATCCCCAAATTACGGCGTTATAGGACCTAATATGTATTTGGCACAGTCCTTGCGAAATAATTAAGACAAGTTGGAAGGTGCGCACCTCCCATTATTAATTTACAAAAGAGGAGGCCGGTTAATGAAAGCCCTGGAAGGAATAAAAATTATTGATCTCACCCAAGCTTACAGCGGACCATTCTGTACAATGCATCTGGCAGACCACGGCGCTCATGTTATTAAAATCGAAAGACCGGGAATAGGCGACCAGTCGCGGACCTGGGGGCCGATAAAAAATAATTACAGTGCATATTATGCTTTCTTGAACCGCAACAAAATGAGTTTATCGCTGGACTTGAATTCGGCTGCGGGCAAGGAAATATTCTTAAAACTGGTCAAGGATGCAGATGTAGTATGTGAAAACTTTAAAGTCGGTACTATGGAAAAACTGGGGTTGGGTTACGAGGAACTTAAAAAAGTAAATCCCCAGCTAATTTATGCATCTATTTCCGGATTTGGCCTGAATGGACCGATGGCCAAACTGCCGGCTTATGACATTGTAGCTCAGGCGATGAGCGGACTGATGACGATCACCGGCTTTCCGGAAAACTCACCTACCAAAGTAGGTCCATCAGTAGGCGACAACTATACCGGCACCTATTTGGCCCTGGGAATTTGCATGGCTTTATACCATCGGCAAAGAACCGGAGAAGGACAGCGTTTGGACGTAGCGATGGTCGATACCCTGTTTTCGATTCTGGAGAACTCGGTGGTGGACTATACCGTAGCCGGCAACGTTCCCAGCCGCAGCGGCAATGCTGACCCGGGCATAGCGCCTTTTGATTCCTTTATGGCCAAGGATGGCATGATTGTTATGGGAGTCGGAACCGATAAAATGTGGAAAAAACTTTGTGACATTATGGGAAGACCGGAACTGTTTGATGATCCCCGCTATTTAACCAATGATGATCGCTGCAGGAATTACCTGCCTGATCTGAAAAATGATGTGGAATTATTTACCAGCAGCAAAACCAAAGCTGAACTTGAAGTTTTAATGAATGAAGCCGGAATACCCTTTGGCAATATATTAACAGTAGCTGAAGTTGCCGAGCATCCACAGCTGCAAGCCCGGGAAATGCTGACAGAAGTTGATGACCCGGTACTGGGCCGGATACGGATCCAAGGAATACCAATCAAAATGCATGGCACTCCCGGCAGTGTAGATCGCCCTGCCCCGACATTAGGGGGGAATTCCGAAGAGATTCTGTCGCAGCTCGGTCTCTCAAATGATGATATTGCTGCTCTCAGGGATCAGGCAATTATTTAATTGAAAAGAAATGAGTGAAAGGGGAGTATTTTATGCAAAAAGAAAACAATGGTAATTATACATTGCCATTCCTGGTATTGTTGGCGATTGGGGGATCAGTATTTGCGATGCACTATGGTGCTTCCTGCATGCTGTGGCCTACTACCTGGGGACGTAATTCCGGAACATCCTGGGAACTGGCTTTTATGGGCTTCTTCTTCACCGGCCTGCTCCTGCCTTCCCTGGGATACTTTGCGGTGGAAAAGGGCGGCGGCCCGCTGTTCACCCTGGCCAGCAAGGTTGGGCCCAAATTTGCCCAGATTTTTGGTGGCTTTACGGTGCTGATTATGGGGCACTTGTTCGTAATTCCGCGTATGAGCGCTGCGGCCTGGGATGCGCTTTCCAAAATATTTGGCTGGGAAGGCTCTTCCTGGATCGTTTTGTTCATATTCACCGTAACCTATTATGCCATAACCTACTGGTTTATTTACAAACAGACGGCAATTGTTGACAAAGTCAGTAAAATTCTGGTTCCGCTGCTGTTATTAATGGAAGTAATCATTATTAGCAAATGCCTGCTTTTCCCCATCGGTGAACCGATTGCCAAAATGTATCCTGACCATCCGTTTGCCTATGGCTTCCTGAACGGCTATCAGACCATGGATCTGCCTGCCGCTTTGATGTTTGCCGGCATCATCCTGACCGATTTGCGTAACCGTATCAAAAGCGGCAACAAAAAAGCTATCTTCAACAATCTGGTCAAAGGCGGTATTATCGGTTTCATTATCCTGGGGGTAATAGAGATAGGTGAATTTGCGCTGGGCGCTTCCACTGGAAGTGTTATGGCTGATCTTGATTATGCCAAGCTTTTTGCTACCGTTGTTTTGGAACAGTTTGGTATGGCCGGTGCCATGGCATTTAACGTGGCATTGGTTTTTGCGGCCATGACCACCGCGATTGGGTTAACTGCCGGTACAGCGGAATACTTTGTCGATGCCAGCAAGGGTAAATGGAGTTATAAAACCGTAGCAATCATTACCCTGGTCGTCAGCACGCTGATCAGTGTTTGCGGTTTGAATACAATCATTGCCTGGACTGCTCCAATATTAAATATGATTTATCCGCCTTGTATTGCCCTGGTACTCTTTATTGTATTCTTCCCGCCCAGATTTGCCGGTGCCATGAAGGGTGCCTGTTATGCCTCATTGGGTTGGGGTGTTGTTGAAGCGATTAAAGGTTATATGGGATTGTTTGGAGTCGAGAATGCTCTGCAGGGATTATACAATATTGTGCCCGGTGCCGATATCGGATTCGGCTTCGTCATCTTCTTCATAGCCGGTGCAATTATAGGGCACTTTGCTTTCAAAAACAATGATGCAGACTATGATAATCCAGAACCAGTTGATTTAGCAGCCTAATAAATTGAAATTATTACGAGGAGGAATTTTATAATGAAAAAAGCAATGATCAGATTAAGAATGAGTGAACATGATGCCCATTACGGCGGCGGGTTGGTAAACGGTGCTCGTATGCTGGATCTGTTTGGTGATGTAGCTACCGAACTGCTGATTATGTGTGACGGTGATGAAGGTTTGTTCAAAGTTGAAACTGCCGAATTTGTAGCCCCGGTTTACGCAGGCGACTATATTGAAGCGATTGGTTGGTTAACCAAAGTAGGCAATACCTCCCGCGAAATGGAACTGGAAGCATGGAAAGTTATTCAGCCGATTAAAGGTGCCCAACATCCGTCAGCCTGTGAAATTTTGGCGGAGCCCATATTGGTTGCCAAAGCACATGGTATTTGCGTAGTTCCCCGGGAAACGCAGAGAGGGTCTCAGGTACCAATTTCAGAATTGCTTGATTAATTATGGTTAGGAGCTGATCAAGTTCCTTGAATTAAATATTAATCCAGGGGTGCAGGCCTTAAAATAATTGGTTTGCACCCTTGGACTACAGCACCTCAGTCAAGAAATATTACGTTTTAAGTGCTGTATGATTGGAGGGCATTGGGATGGATTGGCAAGTCTGGTTTGCAGGTTTGCTCTTTATAATAGTATATGCAGTGATTATATCGGAAAAAATTCACCGCACGGTTATCGCTTTGGTTGGGGCAACCTTGTTGGTTATTATCGGGGTATTGAGTTTTAGTGAAGCAATCGGCAAAGTCGATTTCAATACCATCGGCTTATTGGCGGGGATGATGATAATCGTTGGTATTACCAGAAAAAGCGGCGTATTTGAATATGCCGCCATTAAGGCTGCTCACCAAACCGGAGGAGATCCGGTTAAAACCATGATGGCACTTTGCATTGTAACAGCTGTTGCATCGGCATTTTTGGATAATGTGACCACGGTTTTATTAATCGTACCGGTAACCATATCCATTTGTTCTGCATTGGCAATTAATCCTGTTCCTTTCTTTGTGGCCGAGATAATTTCATCCAATATCGGCGGTACGGCTACCTTGATCGGTGATCCGCCCAATATAATGATTGGCAGCGCCGCCAATCTTGGCTTTATGGATTTTGTTTATAATCTTGCACCGATAGTTATTGTTATATTTATCGTCACTCTATTGATTCTGAAGCTCATTTACGGTAAAAAAATGGTTACCACTGAAGAAAACAAGGTCAAGCTTATGGAAATGAATCCCGATGATGCTATCAAAGACAGAACCTTAATGAAAAAATCATTGGTGGTCATCGGGTTGGTCATATTAGGATTCATTTTACACTCCCATGTACATCTGGAACCGGCAGCAATAGCCCTTACCGGAGCTGCATTTCTGCTCCTCTTTACCCGTGAAGAACCGGAAGAAATTTTGCTGACAGTTGAATGGGCGACACTTTTCTTCTTTATTGGTTTGTTTATTCTGGTCGGAGGCCTGGAAAAAACCGGCATTATTGAAGATTTGGCTAGGGCAGCGGTAGCCATGACCAATGGCAATCTTACCGCATCAGCGATGTTGATTCTGTGGTTTTCAGCCATTGCTTCAGCCTTCGTTGACAACATACCCTTTGTGGCAACTTTCATTCCGTTGATAAAGGAAATGGGTATGATTGGTAATATGAACATTATGCCATTATGGTGGGCACTTGCACTGGGAGCTTGCCTGGGAGGAAACGGAACTATTATTGGTGCCTCTGCCAATGTAATCGTATCCGGAATCGCAGCCCGGGAAGGCCACCCCATGTCATTCCTGTATTACATGAAGATAGCCTTCCCCTTAATGATCGTATCGATTATAATATCGACCATATATCTTCTGTTGTTTTATGTTTAAATACAGATAGACAGATACAAAATTAGAGAAAGCCTATTTAAAGAGAGATTTTAACAAGGGAGGTTTTAAGGATGAAAATAATGGTTTTAGGTGCAGGCACGATGGGAGCAGGTATTGTCCAAAATGCAGCCCAGGCAGGTTTTGAAGTGGTTATGCGTGATATCAAGCAGGAGTTTGTCGACAAGGGCATCGCCGGAATCGCAAAGCTGCTGGGCAAAAGTGTTGAAAAAGGCAAAATGACCAGCGATGAAAAAGATGCGGTCATGGGCAGGATCACTGGTACGGTTGATATGGCAGCGGCGGCTGACTGTGATTTGGTCATCGAAGCTGCGGTTGAGGTTATGGAGATCAAGAAATCAATATTCCAGGAATTGGATTCCATCTGCAAACCAGAATGTATACTTGCTTCCAACACATCAGCATTGAGTATTACGGAAATTGCTGCTGCAACCGGACGAGCCGACCGGGTCATCGGCATGCACTTCTTCAATCCGGTACCGGCCATGAAACTGGTCGAACTTATACGCGGTGCATCCACCAGTCAGGCTACGTTTGACAAAATCAAAGATATAGCCGTGCAGATGGGCAAGGCGCCGGTTGAAATCAATGAAGCTCCCGGCTTTGTTGTAAATCGTCTGTTGATTCCCATGCTCAACGAAGCGATGTATGCATTGATGGAAGGTGTGGCTAATGCTGAAGATATTGATACATCCATGAAGTACGGTGCCGGGCATCCCATGGGACCTTTAGCGCTGGCCGATATGATCGGTCTGGACATCTGTCTGAAAATTATGGAGACCTTACACAAGGAATTCGGCGATTCCAAATACCGCCCCTGTCCTTTGCTGATAAAAATGGTCAGAGCAGGCAAGCTGGGACGTAAAACCGGTGAAGGTTTCTTTGTTTACGGTAATTAAGGCAGTTTATTATCAAATTTTGTAAAACCATTTAATGAGGAGGTAATAGTCTTGAGCAGAGAAGTGGTATTGGTAGGAGCCTGTCGCACACCGATAGGCACATTTGGAGGAGCATTGAAGGATGTAAAAGTGGTTGATCTGGGCAGTATTGTTATGGCCGAAGCCTTGCAGAGAGCCGGAATCAAAGGAGAACAACTGGATGAAGTAATTTTCGGTTGTGTACTGCAGGCCGCCCAGGGCCAGAATGTAGCCCGGCAATCCATGATTAACGCGGGAATTCCCAACGAAGTAACAGCTTTGACCATCAACAAGGTATGCGGATCAGGTTTGCGGGCGGTCAGCCTGGCGGCTCAGATTATTAAAGCCGGCGATGCTGACATAATTTTGGCCGGGGGAATGGAAAACATGTCCGCCGCACCGTATGCACTGGAGAAAGCCCGTTATGGTTATAGAATGAACAACGGCGCGCTGGTCGACATTATGATCAAAGACGGACTTTGGGAAGCTTTTAATAATTACCATATGGGTATTACTGCTGAAAATATTAATGAACAGTACGGTACTACCCGTGAAGAGCAGGATGATTTTGGTTTCAGGAGCCAGCAGTTGGCTGCTCAGGCGATAGCTTCCGGTCGTTTTAAGGATGAGATCGTACCGGTGGTCATAAAAGGCAAAAAAGGAGATACCGTATTTGATACCGATGAACATCCCCGTGCTACCGCCCGCGAAAAAATGGCGACTTTGTCACCAGCCTTTAAAAAAGACGGTTCAGTAACGGCCGGCAATGCTTCCGGAATAAATGACGGTGCGGCTGCAGTTATCGTCATGTCCGGAGAAAAAGCTGAAGAGCTGGGAATAAAACCAATGGCTAAAGTCATCAGTTATGCCTCCGGCGGGGTAGATCCCAAGGTGATGGGTCTAGGCCCGATACCATCCAGCCGTAAAGCCCTGGCTAAAGCGAATCTTACTATTGAGGATATTGACCTGATCGAAGCCAATGAAGCTTTTGCCGCCCAATCTATTGCCGTAGCCAAAGATTTGGGCTTTAAAGACCAAATGGATAAGGTAAACGTAAACGGCGGAGCAATTGCCTTGGGACATCCGGTAGGTGCATCAGGTGCACGCATCCTGGTCAGCTTGCTGTATGAAATGCAAAAACGTGAAAGCAAGACAGGTTTGGCTACCCTGTGTATCGGCGGGGGAATGGGCACCGCCATGATTGTTGAACGAATGTAATTAAGAAAATAAAACTAGAAACCAAGGGGCGCATATATAACGGTGTAATATTAGCGCCCCTTGGCAATTATAACCATAATGAAACAAAATTGTCAGGAGAAGACTCAAAACAAATAGATTATAATAAAAATAGTTGAAATTAGTCTAATTATAGCTTTTTATTTAATTATATGAGGATTTTGCATAATTGATTATTTTTATATTGCAATGTCGCTTTTAGAATGTCATCCTGAGCGTTAGCGAAGCGACGATGCCATATGGCATCTAGTGCCGAAAGCGATCGGAAGGCAAGCGCAGCGCAGCCTGAGCGTCGGCGGATCTACGGCATTTGCGAGATTCCCCGCTAGCGCTCAGAATGACATATTACATGATTTTTTGAATTATGCAAAACTCTCATATAAATATTCTAATAGTAACCGCCGGCAATCAGGGTTATATTTTATAGTGAAGTGGTGATTGGGTGGTAAAAAGAAACGATATTGCCAATAAAGAAAAATTAAATTGCGCTGACCGCCAATCCCTGCCCAATACTGGTTTAAAATGCACCGAAGATTCTGCTGTTATAGATATCAACAGCAGAAAAAAAGATCGAATGGAATTGGCTTATATAGCGGAATCCTTAAATGATATCCTCATTTCCAGCGAAACTATCTCCCGGGAATTGATCATAACTGATGAAGCAGGCTGTGTGCTCTACCTTCTCAAAGGAGAATCTGCTCAGGATTTTGTCATTGAAGAAGGATGTTTTATTAATGGCGAGGCGTGCGGAATAAACGCATTGAGAATGGCACTCGATGATAAAAGAACATTTAGAATCAAGGGCAAAGAGCATAGCCGGGAAGCATTCAAACATAGCATATCAATGGGGACACCCATTTTATATGAAGATAAAATCATCGGCTGTATCGGTTATATACTGCCGTATGATACTTTGAACAAGGTACAGTTCACTATCCTGGATAATGTTATACTGGCCTCATTGCAAGCTGCCTATAAAATGCTGGAAGCCCGCAAAAATCTTGATGAACTGCATTTATTAAAGAGATTTTTCAGCAGTCTGGATAATAACCAATGTAGTATGATCGTAAATATTAACTTCAAAATCATACAAATAAACCGGCAGGCGGAAATACTTCTGGGTATGTCCAATAACGAACTGACCGGGCATTCATTACTTCAGATTATTGATAATATGCCGGATAGTATCATTAATAACCCCCAAAATTATTTCGAAGGCAAAATTATTATGCATACTTTTTCCGGGGATAAGCCGTTTTCGACCAATATAAGACCGGTTTTCTCAGATAGTGAACATTTGGTGGGCTGGCACATCAGTTTCGCCCAAGCTATTATTGTTAGTCCCCGAGACAACCGAATATCCCCCAAGAAATATGAATTTAAAGATATTATCGGACAAAATAAAGAGTTTATTAAGCTTTTGGGTCTGGCCAATGTGGT
>Ga0123326_1003126_pt1 | contig 11921 bp, 11 predicted proteins | sample BioC13SIPDNA_FD_89739 | JGI IMG/M metagenome (GOLD analysis project Ga0123326, IMG submission 89739) | Anaerobic biogas reactor microbial communites from Washington, USA - Biogas_R1_A C13 SIP DNA | ecosystem: Engineered > Bioreactor > Anaerobic > Unclassified | place: Washington, USA | collected...
ATCACGGGCAGCAAGGCTCTTTCAGCCAGGGCGCCGTGACCAATCTCACGTCTGCTTTGACCGCCGACCCGACGGGTCTCACCGGTGCTGAAGGGCGGGAAATTGTAGTGATGCATGTAGCGTTTGGAATCCATCCCGTTCAGGTTGTCCAGTTCCTGGGCTTCCTTGGGGGTACCAAGGGTTGCCAGGGTCAACACCTGTGTTTCACCACGGGTGAAGAGACCGGAACCATGAGCGCGGGGAGAGATTTCGACTTCAGAAGAAATCTCACGGACTTCAAAGACCTTGCGGTTGTCGGGGCGTTTTCCTTCATTCAGGATGCGGTCACGCACGATCATGCGTTCCGCTTCGCCAAAAGCCTGGCTGAGTTCAGCCTTACGTTCAGGGCTGAGCTCTTCTTGAGCAGCCATTTCAGCAAGGAATTCATCTCTGATCAGGTCCATGCCGCCATAGAGGTTTTCTTTGGAATAGGGCTGGTCAAGCAGCGCTTTAATGCGGTCAGCAACTTTGCCTTTGGCCAGATCGACCAGACCCTTATCGAGGGTGGTCAGTTTGACTTCACGTTTCGCTTTGCCAACTTCAGCAGCCATCTGCTCTTGCAGGGCGATGATGGGTTGGATGGATGCGTGCGCCAATTGCAGCGCTTCGACCATCAAAACTTCGGTCACTTCGTTTGCGCCGGCTTCAACCATCAGGATGGCTTCTTTGGTGCCTGCCACACGCAGATCCAGGCTGGATTCTTCCATTTCAGAAATGGTTGGGTTGACAACCAGGTTGCCATCCACAAATCCGATGCGGACCGCGCCAACGGGACCACCAAAGGGGATATCCGAGATCATCAGGGCCGCGGAAGCAGCGTTGATGGCCAGCATATCTAACTGATTTTCGTCATCAGCCGAAAGTGACATCAAAATCACTTGTACTTCATTGCGCATCCCTTCTGGGAAGAGAGGTCGCAGGGGGCGGTCAGTCAAACGGGCAACCAAAGTTGCGTCAGTTGAGGGACGGCCTTCACGTCGGAAGAAAGATCCGGGGATCTTGCCTCCAGCATACATCCGCTCTTCATAAGAGACGGTCAGGGGGAAGAAGTCTATGCCTTCGCGGGCTTCGCCCAGGGTAGCAGCAGCAAACATCATGCTGTCGCCTTGTCTGAAGATGACCGAGCCGCCAGCTAAACGGGCGATACGGCCGGTTTCGAAGCTGACTTCTTTATTTCCAAGCAATGTGGAAAAATACTTAGCTTCAGGTTTCATTTTGTCCTTTCATCTGTCGCCAGATCAGGGACTGAAAACCGCTGACCAAAGCTGATCAACACTTTTCAATTCCCGTCTGGCCTACTAAATTAAATCCGCAAAAAACCTTTCCGTCAACGCCTGGTTGGGGGAAAGGTCATCACGGGTAAATACTGCCATTCAGAGATTACTTTCTGCGGATTTTCAAAGACTCAGTGATCGTTAAAAAGCGATCATAGTCTTTTTGGCGCAAGTAGGCAAGAAGCCTGCGGCGCTGTCCAACCAATTTAAGTAAACCACGGCGTGAACTTTCATCGTGTTTGTTCACGCGAAGATGATCTGTAAGCTGGGTAATCCGCTTGGTAAGAAGCGCGATTTGAACCTCAGGAGAACCAGTGTCTCCCGATTTGGTTGCGAATTGCTCGATAATCTCAGTTTTTTCAGTTTTTGTTAAAGCCATGACGTGTGCTCCTCTTTCTTTTTTGCAGGTCTCCCTGATTGCAGCCTAAACTACTGACCGCGCACTGGACCAGTCATTAGCTTACATTATAACAGGCTTGCTCCGTTTAGCAAGCTTTTGTGAAGACCCTTTGATGGAGCAGATTCTTTAGTGCCATTTAATCGGAAGGATTGGTTTGCAATGTTGATCTTTATCAATGTGTCCCCTTTTTTGTTTTCATCAGTTCCGATCACAGGAATTTATGTATACTTAGATATAGAGTGGAAATTAGATTTTTGTTATCAAGTGTGTCGAGCTTGTTGTACTATTTGGAGCCATTTCTCAATTGACGAACTCGTTATTAAGTTACTTTGGTTTGATACTTTTGATCTTGTTGGGAGGAGGGATTGCCTACCTCCTGGATTTACGTCGCTGGGCAAACTTGCTGCTGGTTGTTCTCTATCTGATGCGGGTCTCATTGCCACATTTTGACCTTCCTCAAAACATAAATAACCTCCTTCTAATCTCTCTGGCAATCTTGATCCTGCTGCTTTTTTATTTCGGACGCAATAACAGAAAAGTATCCCTGATTGGCAGTCTGGCCACTGGCGCAACAGGCTTTTTCATCTCGATGGTGCCTGACAAAATGACACTTCTTGACAGATTTGACAATGAAAAGCCATTGGAATGCCCCAAAGATCTCGTGTATGCAGAAGTGAAGTTCAAACAAACACGGCTTGAGCTCTACCATCATAAAGACAGTCTCAAAAAATCTCTTCTCTACGTTGTTCACGGTGGTGGGCATGTTAAACCTATAACCAATTTATATCGAAAACTATGCCATCGCTATGCCAGGCTTTTCCCGGACTCACTTGTGGCTTGTGTGGATCCGCGCAGCGCCGCTGACCATCCTTATCCCGCTCCTTTGGACGATGTGGTTGATGGCTATCAGTATCTACTTTCCAACGGCTTCAATCCGGAAAGCACGGTTTTACTGGCTGATTCTGCCGGTGGCAATATGGCCTTGGCCCTGTGTCACCGTTTAAAGGCCATGGGGCAAGCCTTACCTAAAGCTGAAGTTATGCTTTCTCCTCAGTCTGATATGACTCAATCAGGAAAGTCTTACATCACCCGTTATCATCTGGACCCCATCCTTGGGAATATGGCTGATCTGGCTGAACCTGGCAAAACGCTGCCGGTTTTTTACGGAAAAGGCGAAGACTTAAGCAACCCATTCATCTCACCTCTACTGGGTGAGTTAAGTGGTTTTCCCGATACGCTCATCCAGGTTGGAGAATGTGAAATCCTTTACGATGACAGTTTTCAGCTATACGAAAAGATGAAAGATAGCGGCGTCAAAGTGGAATTCAAAGAATTTCCTGGAATGATTCATGGTTTCCAAATAAGTTTCAGCTCAATTGTTCCTGAAGTTAGACGGGCGAATTCTGAAATCAAAGCCTTCCTGGCAAACTATTTATAAACTTTCAAAAGTTCAAATCGATTAGATTCCCAGTAAAAAACTACAATCCTGAAAGAGGCTTAAATCCGCCTAAGTGATGTTACAATAGTCAGGCATTTAAAGCCCTACTCTCACCAATGCAGGGCTGAAAAACAATACTAAGGAGATTGAATGACTGAAGTGAACTCCCGAATTGAAAAATTGATGAGCATGCGTGCCAAGTCTAAAGAAGGCGGTGGAAAAGACCGCATCGACAGGCAGCACGCCAAAGGCAGTCTTACCGCTCGCGAGCGCATTGACTTAATGCTTGATAAGGGCAGTTTCCGCGAGATTGGCGCTCTTGCCAGCGCGGCTGATGAGGACCCAGGAAAACCAACCCTGGGTGATGGTGTTGTAACTGGTTACGGAAAGATTGACGGACGTACTGCCTACGTCTACGCGCAAGATTTCACTGTCCAGGGCGGCTCCCTTGGCAAAATGCACGCCGATAAAATCTGCCGGGTGATGGATCTGGCGGTCAAAACCGGCTCCCCTATCATCGGTATGATCGACTCAGGCGGTGCCCGTATCCAGGAAGGCGTGTTCAGCCTGGGCGGATATGCCGAAATCTTCCGCCGGAATGCCATTTATTCAGGCGTGGTTCCGCAAATCAGTCTGATCATGGGTCCCTGCGCTGGCGGAGCCTCTTACTCCCCGGCAGTGACCGATCTGGTCATCATGGTTCGCAAGCAGTCTTATATGTTCCTGACCGGTCCTGCGGTAATTAAAACCGTGACTGGGGAAGAGGTTGACTCAGAGACCCTGGGTGGTGCTGATGTGCACATGACGCTCAGCGGCAACTGCCATTTGGTCGGAGCTGACGAGCAGGAAGCCATAAACCTATGCCGCCAGGCTCTTTCTTACTTACCTTCCAATAATATTGACCAGGCTCCGATCCTTGAGACCAACGACGCCCTAAACAGACGCAGCGAGATGTTGAATAATTTGGTGCCTGAAGAGCCAAACGAACCCTACAGCATGCAAGATGCCATCCAGGCGATCATGGATAAGGGCTCCTTCCTGGAGATCCAGTCCGGCTACGCCCCCAACGCCATTGTTGGGCTGGCACGCCTGGGAGGACGCCCGGTTGGCGTGGTCTCGCAGGAGCCAGCCATGATGGCGGGAGTGATGGATATCAATTCAGCCGATAAAATCAGCCGGCTGGTACGCATGTGCGACGCTTTCAACCTGCCTCTTGTGACTTTTGTTGATTCTCCCGGTTTTCTGCCAGGGGTCAACCAGGAGCACGGCGGGGTGATCCGCCACGGCGCAAAAGTGCTCTTTGCCTATGCTGAAGCAACTGTCCCCAAAGTCAGCATCGTGACCCGCAAGGCTTACGGTGGCGCTTACGTCGTCATGAGCAGTAAGTATCTGGGCACAGATATAACATATGCCTGGCCCTCTGCTGAAATCGCGGTCATGGGCGCGGAAGGCGCGGCAAACATCCTCTACGGCCGCCAGATCAAAGAAGCTGAGGACCCACAGGCAGAACGTGCCCGCCTGACACAGGAATACCAGGAAGAATACCTGAACCCCTACGTGGCAGCAAAAACCGGTTACATCGACGAAGTTATTGAACCGGCCGAGACACGCCAAAAGTTGATCGAAGCCTTGCAGGCTCTTGAGAATAAGATCGAAACCAATCCAGCCCGCAAGCACGGCAACATGCCAGTTTAGGGGGGATGATGACATTGATAAATCAAGGTTTGCTCATCACTGCCATTGGCATGGGGCTGGTTTTCCTCATGATTCTGGCCTTATGGGGCATCATGGTGTTGCTGGTCAAATTGACCAACAGCGATAAAGAAAAAGAACCTGAAGCTGAAGCAGCGCCTGAGCCACTGCTGGAATCTGAACTCCCAGAAAACGAAACAGACCCAAACAACGCTTTAGCTGCTGCCATCGCGGTGGCCTGGGCTATGGAAAACCAGGCTGCAGCTTACGCGTTTACTCCATCAGAAACAAAAAGTAACGTGAATGCCTGGCTCAGTAGCGGCAGGACGCAACAAATATTCACCAACACGATCAGAGGACGAAAAAGATGAAAGTAACCCTAACTATTGAAGGAAAGCAGTATCAGGTGGAATTGACTGATCTCAACACCCGACCAATCATCGCCGAGGTGAACGGTCAGAAGTACGAGGTTTGGCCGGAGGAAGAACAGAGCGCTGTACAGACCAGCCCGAATTCTGCCCCCGCTGCCGCGCCAGTGCTGCCCACCCCTGCTGCGCCTGCTTCCGGGTCTTCTTCCAGCCTGCTAAGCGTGAACGCGCCCCTGCCTGGCGTGATCATTTCGATCGGTGTCAGAGAAGGCGAAGATGTTTCTGTCGGACAAGAGCTCTACGTTCTTGAAGCAATGAAGATGAAAAATTCCATCCGGTCTGACCGTGAAGGCAAAATTGCCACCATTCATGTGGCGCCTGGTGATCTGGTTAAACATAACCAGGCAATTTTGACCTACGAAGGGTAGGAGGAAATTCATGGATTTTACCAACCTTCTGCAGGATCTAACCAAGGGTTTCGCAGGGCTTCAATGGAAAGAGATCATCATGATTTTGGTCTCCCTGCTCCTGATTTACCTGGCGATCTGGAAAGAATACGAACCGGTTTTGTTGCTTCCCATTGGTTTTGGATGCTTGCTTGCCAACCTGGGGATGTCCAGTTATGACGAAGGCTTCATGAAAGTGATTTACGAGGCCGGGATCAAAACTGAACTTTTTCCTCTCCTGATCTTCATTGGTGTGGGAGCCATGATCGATTTTGGTCCCCTCCTGAGCCAACCCAGCATGGTTTTGCTGGGAGCAGCGGGGCAATTTGGCATTTACTTCACCCTGCTTTTGGCGATCTTACTTGGTTTCAATCTGAATGAAGCCGCCTCGATCGGTGTGATTGGCGCGATCGACGGACCAACAGCCATTTTTGTGGCTAACAAGCTAGCACCGCCAGCTTTGCTGGCGCCAATCGCGGTGGCAGCTTATTCCTACATGAGCCTTATCCCAATCATCCAGCCCCCGATCATGCGCCTGATGACCACCCGCAAAGAACGCCTGATCCGCATGGAATATTCCCCCAAGCCCGTCTCACGGCTGACCCTGGTGATTTTCCCCATCCTGGTGACTCTATTGGTCGCGCTGGTGGCTCCCGATGCCGCGCCTCTGATGGCCGCGCTGATGCTCGGCAACTTGCTACGGGAAGCATTGGTGGTTGACCGTCTCAGCAAAACGGCTCAAAACGAATTGATCAATATCGCCACGCTCTTCCTGGGCCTGGCAATTGGCGGCACCATGACCGGGGACAGCTTCCTGAACCTGGACACGATCAAGATCCTGTTTCTGGGTTTGATCGCTTTCGTGGTGGATACCATTGCCGGACTGTTGTTTGGAAAACTGATGTCCGTGGTAACCCGCGGTAAGGTTAACCCGCTCATCGGTGCCTGCGGGATCTCCGCCTTCCCGATGGCTGGCCGTCTTTCAGCCAAGATGGCATTGGAGGAAGATCCCTCCAATTTCATTCTCATGCACGCCATGGGCTCCAACACCGCCGGCCAACTCGGCAGCGTCATCGCAGGCGGCCTTCTGCTTGCTCTTGTCGCCGGCATCGGCGGATAATTCACAGCAGCAGGTTTTTTACGTATAGATCAAACAAAAGTAGTGCATCCAGATAGGGTGCACTATTTCTTTTAATTGCATTCTTGATATGTAAAAAATCTAGTAAATTGAAAAAAGAACTGGCTCGACCAGTTCCATAATGCTTACCTGCAAAAAGAAATTTACAAACTCAGCATGTATCCGACGCCGCGGACAGTTTTGATGAGGGTTGGGTGCTGCGGGTCATCTTCCAGGGCTTTGCGCAGCCAGCTGATGTGCACATCCAGCGTGCGCGTGTCTTCCGCATAATCGGTATCCCAAACACGTTTGAAAAGCGCTTCACGTTCCATTTCCTGGCCAGGTTTTTCCATCAACGCGCACAGCAATTGACAAAGCCGGGGGGTGAGATAGGAGGTTTTTTGCTGGTAGGTGACCATACGGGTTTGCATATTCAACTGCAAATCTCCTCGTACCAGCATGTCCTGGGTGTGGTTGCTGTTGAAAGAGCGCAAGCGGTTAACAATTTTTTGAACTGTGAAAGGCAGGTGAAGGACCACATCAACGCATTCAGCATCCTCAATCAGTTCATCCTCTTGTAATATCAAAATCACGGGAGTATTGGGCAGTCGGTTGTGGAACCAGGAGCTTATCCGCAGGCCGTTTGTTCTCAGTGAAGCCGCATTGATCACAATCGCGTCCGGGTGAAAATCGTTCAACCTGATCAAGCCATCGCCTCCGCTCTGCACTTGCAGGACCTGGTATCCTTTTTTTAGCAGAGAGTCATAAAAGCAACTTTCTAACTTGCGATGCTTCTCGATCAGGAGCAATTTTTGTTGTGGTGTTTCTTGCAATCCAGCCTCTTTCTGAATGACAAACCTGTTGCTTAGCCATGTTTCCCCAAACACCGGCGGCAGAAAACTGTCAAGCCGGAAGAAGAACAAGAGCATGAATAATTTTTATTATATCCGAATATACGGCAAGATCGGATAATCTTAAAATTCTCGTTTTCTGCCATCCAAATCAAGAAAATTTAAGCGCGATGTGGTCATTACATGTTAGAATCAAATCCTAACCAATTTAGATTATTGTGGTGAAGTATGGGAAAAATGATTGAATGCCTGATTGACAGCGTCCGTGTAAGTCTGACCAATCAGGATCGTGTTATCGTCTTAAAGGATAAGAACAGTGAGCGCTATGTGCCCATTTGGATTGGTCTTTTTGAAGCCGAATCAATCACGATCGCGCTGCAAAATATTGCCGTAGCCCGTCCCCTGACGCATGACCTGATCCTGAGTGTTTTCCAGAAATTAGGCGCGCGTTTGTTGCGGGTTGAGATCACCGGTCTGGTAACCGATACCTACTACGCAAATATCATTATTGAAACCGATAAAGTCATTCACATTGACTGCCGGCCTTCTGACGCGTTGGCGCTGGTGGTGCGGACAGGCGCTCCGATTTTTGTTGATGAAGAGATTTTGGACGAAGTTGGGATCAAACCGGAAGATGTGATCAATCTTGAACCAGAATCCAACGAGGACGAGCTTGAAATCCCCGGCGATTTGTCTGTCTTTGAAAGTTTTTTGGACGAAATTGAGGGTGGCGATTCTCCTGAAGATAAATCAGACACTGAACCTGATCAAGACGATCCTGAAGGCACAGGGGAAGAGTAGGAACTATGAGTGAAATGACAGGCGAGTCCACCGGAAATATCAGTATTAGTGAAAATCAGCTCCATGATCGTGAAATGGAAGAGGCGCTGATTGGCGCCATCTTGATCAATCCGGAAGTATTTATTGACGTTGCCTCTTTCCTGGACGCCGAAGACTTTTATCTCAGCCGTCACAAGTGGATCTGGGAAGCTTTTGTCTCCCTGGATCAGGAAAAACACTATCTCGACCTTTTAACCGTTAAAGAAGTCCTTGAATCCCGCGGGCAACTGGAAGAAGTTGGCGGTTTGGATTACCTGGTTCAACTCAGCAACCGTGTGCCTTCTTCTTTACACGCGGTTTCTTACGCCCGCACCATCAGTGAACTCAACACCCGCCGGCGTTTGGTCAAATCAGCCACTGAAATCGCCAAACTTGCCTACCATAAGGAAATGTCCCTTGACTCGGTCATCGACGACGCCGAGCGGAACATTTTCAATGTCAGTCAAAACCGCTATAAGCGCGATTTGGTGCCGATTGGTGACGTTGCCAGCGAGTATCTGGCGCGAGTAACAGAAGCCAGCCAAAGTGACGAAGAAATTGGCGGACTAAAGACCGGTTTGAAGTCGATCGATAATGCGTTAGACGGTTTGCACAAGTCAGACTTTATCCTGGTGGCTGGCAGACCTGGTATGGGTAAGACCGGTTTTATGATCGGTATTGCCAAGCATGTCGGCATGGTTTTGCGCCGCAATGTGGCCATGTTCTCCCTGGAAATGTCTGCCGAACAGCTGCTGCAGCGTATGTTGGCTCAGGAAACTGAGATCGACTCACAAAAGTTGCGTTCCGGCCACTTCAGTGACAACGAGGCTGACGTCCTCACCCGAACAATCACCCGTTTTGAACACACCAACATCTTTATCGATGACACCCCCGGCATCACCCCGCTGCAAATGAGCGCGAAATGCCGGCGTCTGAAGGATGAACACAGCCTGGACCTGGTGATTGTGGATTATCTGCAGTTGATGTCTGGTGACCGGCGCTCAGAGAATCGTGTTCAGGAAGTTTCTTATATTTCCCGCCAGCTAAAGATCTTGGCCCGGGAATTGAACGTGCCAGTTATGGCAGCGGCTCAGCTCTCGCGTGCTGTGGAGCAACGCCAGGACAAACAACCGATCCTTTCGGACTTACGTGAGTCTGGTTCGTTGGAGCAGGATGCTGACATTGTAATGTTCATCAACCGGCCCTTCATGGACGATGAAACCAGCCCTTATCACAACATCGCCAAGGTTGCCATCGCCAAACACCGCAACGGACCGGTGCACTCAGGCATTGATCTGGTTTTCTTAGCCCGTCTGGCGCAGTTCAAGGACAAAGCTTATATTGATGAAGCCTGACATGCCGCCAAGCCACCAAGCCCAATTCTCTGAAAAAACTGTCGCAATAAATTTGCCGGCAAATTTCATTGGTGTGATTGAGCAGCTTGATGGCGATCAAATTCTGATCCTGATCACCCCTTTTCAATTGCTTAGCAATCAGGAACAGGAATGTGAGCTTTGCGAAGCCTTCCTGCTCAGGGAAATGCTTCCAAAAGCGTTCAGGGAAGATGCCGCTCGCTGGGAAAAGGCTGTTACCGGTCTGATCCAAACAGGCTTGTTGTTCTCTTTTCCTGAGCCCCAAAACCCGGATAAGACCTATTTGATCCCAGGCACTCCTCAAGGCATAAAGATATTTCAAGACCTGAACAACCAACCTGATTTGATCCATAACTATGCTGTGGCGGATGTTCTTCCCTACCCGGATAAGCCCAATCTCTTCAAATTATATGAGGACAACTTTGGCGCGCTAACCCCAATGACAGCTGAAATGTTGAAAGCCGATCTGGAAACTTTCCCGGCTGAGTGGATCGAAGAAGCCATGAAAGAAGCAGTTCAGTACAACGCGCGAAACTGGAAATATGTTCAGGCCATCCTAAAAAATTGGCAGGAAAAAGGACGTAAGAGAAGCAATGAAGAAAATCGACGAGATATCGACGAATTTAGGAAGCTCTATCTCGAACAACAGAGAGAAATCAGAGACTCAGGAACCCCCGGCGGATAGAACCGGTACAAATCTTGGTCCTGGCGATCCAAATTGTCCGATCTGCCATGGGATAGGATTTGTTGGTTTTGATGTTCCCTTTGACGACCCGCGTTTCGGAAGCATGCAGGTTTGCACCTGCCGGCTTAAAGAGGTGCAGGCAAAACAACAGGAGCATCTCTACCAGTTAAGCAACCTGGGCGCGCTTTCTGATTTGACCTTTGACAACTTTTTGCCCCGCGGCAGGGTCGGGCTGGGGCTAACGCAGGCTAATTCTTTGGAGCAGGCTTTCAACTCAGCCCAAAATTTTGCCGGCATGCAAAAAGGCTGGCTGCTTCTAACCGGCGGCTATGGATCAGGTAAAACACACCTGGCAGCAGCAATTTCGAACCAGGCTGTCGCCATGGGCACGGCCACAATTTTTCTGACCGTGCCGGATTTGCTCGACTGGCTGAGGTTTTCTTTCTCTGGTTCAAGCGAGTCTAACTTTGAAACCCGCTTTAATGAAATCCGGACTGCTCCTTTACTGGTCATGGACGATTTTGGTACCCAGAGCACGACTCCCTGGGCAGACGAGAAATTATTCCAAATCATCAACTCACGCTACATCAACCGCCTGCCGACGGTCATCACCAGTAATAACCAACTTAATGATTTTGAAGGCCGGATCCACTCCCGCTTGCTGGACCCAGACCTTGTGACCCATGTACACATCCTGGCACCGGATTTCAGGAACCCAATCGATGAATTCGGTCATCCGGAACTTTCAAGCCTGAACCTGCATTCCCGCCAGAGCTTTGGGAACTTTAACTTCCGCAAAAATGAAAATCTATTAAAAGAAGACCTCGAGTCCCTGACTGAAGCTTTCCAGGTCAGCCAGGCTTTTGCTGAAAATCCCAAGGGATGGCTGAGCATCCACGGTACCTACGGCAGCGGCAAAACCCATCTCGCGGCTGCCATAGGCAATTACCAGGCTGCCAAAGGTATGCCGCCCCTGTTTGTTGTGGTGCCGGATTTACTCGATTATCTGCGGGCAGCCTTTGCTCCCAACAGCGGGATGAGCCTGGATAAACGATTTAATGAGATCCGCACAGCCAGATTGCTCATTCTTGACGACTTGGGGACTCAATCCGCGACTCCCTGGGCAAAGGAAAAAATATACCAACTCTTCAATTACCGCTATAACGCCGAGTTGCCAACCGTGATCACGTCATCCTTTTTGCCGGACCAACTGGACCAGCGCATCTACAGCCGCTTATCCGACCGGCGCTTATGCCGCCTGGTTGTGATCAGCGCACCAGGTTACACAGGAAAGTAAATGTCAAGGCAAGTTAGAAATGTCCTAATCTCAGCAATTTAGAAATGTCCTATTGTGTTGATAAAGTAGTAAGCACTGGCTTTCCATTTATCTTCTTTCCATAGGTCCTCCAGGGGTGGTCA
>Ga0123326_1003131_pt1 | contig 11895 bp, 6 predicted proteins | sample BioC13SIPDNA_FD_89739 | JGI IMG/M metagenome (GOLD analysis project Ga0123326, IMG submission 89739) | Anaerobic biogas reactor microbial communites from Washington, USA - Biogas_R1_A C13 SIP DNA | ecosystem: Engineered > Bioreactor > Anaerobic > Unclassified | place: Washington, USA | collected...
CCTGTTCCGCATCGGCGTGGTGCTTCCGGCCAGTCTCGAGAGGGACCCCGGCGAGGTCGCCGTGCGGTGGTCGCTCCAGCGTGAGGGTGAGGTTCTGTTCGAAGATTTCCTGCCTGAATACTACTCCACGACGGGCGAGATCCAGGCGCTGCAGTATCCGGAACAGGTAACGGCCATTCCGGGCAAATTCCTCGACTTTATGGAGCTTGGCCGGAATGAGGTGTCGTATGTGCTGAATGCCCAGGCCTTCTGGGATGTCAACGGTAACCTCGTGTGGGATTCCGGCGAACGGATTGACACCACGCCGGCGAGTATATACTTCAAGGTTGTGCGCGATGCGAACGTGGGCGATTACATCGGGCGGGAACGCCAGCGAGGCAAACAGCAGATCATTCTTCGCGAAGAATAGCGCGCGTCCGAAGGACGCATACGCGCAGGGTTGTGCGACAGTACAGAGGACCGGGCTTCCCGTCGAGGAGGGGAGTCCGGTCCTTCTTTTTCCGGCCCTGTGGGGTCGATGGCCCGGGCACGCGCTACCCGGTTTCCGGCAGAGACTTGCGGAATACGCGCGGATACGCTTTAATGGAGTAGAGAAGCGAGGATGTCGCCATGGGGAGGGAAGCCCCCGTGTCTCGACGCCGCTTCTGGAGGGCTTGCCCGGGCGGTTCTTCTGGGGGTGTCTGATGCGTGGGCCGTGGAGCGCAATCGTGAGCTTAGGGGCACGCGGATGAAGAGGTATCTGCAGAGCTTGCCGACAACGCAGGCGCCAGCGGGACTGGTTGCGCTCGTGCTTGTGGCGACGGCTCTGTGCGGATGCGGCGGGGGGCAGTACGGCGGCACGTTGATCATTGAATCCGCCCCGGAAGCCGGCGCGATTGTCGTCATCAACGGCGAGCCGCGCGGTCAGACCCCGCTCACCATTGAAGGCCTGCCGCAGGGCCGCATTCTTATCCAGGTTACGAAGGAAGGCTACCGGGATGCCATGACCAACGCCGTGGTGCCCGAGCGTGGCCGGGAACAGCGGGTGGTCATCGACATGCATCCGCGCACCGGCTGGCTCACCATCGATTCGCAGCCCGAGCGGGCCCGGGTGGTGCTCGGCGACGGCACGGAACTGGGCATGACCCCGATCCTCCGGCGCAGCGTGCCCTCGGGGGAGATCAGCTATACGGTCGAACTTGAGAACTATGAACCGTTTTCAGGCACGATTACGATTCATGAGGACCTTCTGGCCTCGGTCAGCCACAAACTGGAACCGAAGCCGGCCCGTCTGGAGGTCACGTCTATTCCCGAACGTGCGCAAATCATTGTAAACAAAAAACTTCAGGATGCTGTAACCCCCTCAACGTTATCGCTGCGCCCGGGCACCTATGTGGTCGGGCTGAAGGTAAAAGGCTTTGTGGAGGCCGAGAAATCCATCGAGCTGGGGCCTAACGAACAGCAAACCATGCATTTTGAGCTGAATGTCGGCGAGGCGCCTACGGGCATGGTCCTGGTGGCGGGCGGGGAGTTCATCTGCGGGGTAAACAACGCCGCCCCGGACGAGCGTCCCCAGCGAAAGGTCCATCTGGACGCCTTCTTTATCGATAAATACGAGGTCACCAACGAGCAGTATCAGGCGGTCGTGCCTGCCCATACCTTTCCGGAAGGCCAGGAAAACTACCCCGTCACGGGCATGACCTTCCAACTGGCCACGGCGTACGCCTCGGCCATCGGCAAGCGGCTGCCCACCGAACTGGAGTGGGAAAAGGCCGCCCGGGGTACGGATGGCCGCGCCTACCCGTGGGGCAACGAATTTGACCGGAAAAACTGCAATTCCCAGTCCGCGGCCGCCCTTGAATTGCGCGAAGTGGGCCAGTATCCTGGCGGGAATTCGCCCTACGGCTGCGCGGATATGGCCGGAAACGCCATGGAATGGACCTCGAGCTGGTACGAGGCCTATCCCGGCAATCCGGACGTGACCAAGGATTACGGGCAGATTTATAAGGTCCTCCGGGGTGGTTCCTATACCAGCGAGCCCTTCGACGTGCGGTGCGCGCGCCGCCATTTTGAGCGGATGGATGTGGCGCGCAAGGACTACGGATTCCGGTGTGTCATGGACATGGAGGCCTGGGATGCACAGAACCGGCGCTAGGCGGAACGGGTCTCGGGTATCTGTTGTCAGGTGCGATTTAACTCTTGACACATATGGCTTTCTTTATTACAATCATTTGTAAGGGTTTATGACGTTGGGCCGATCATGAGGGGGTGCAAATTTCGCGCCGCCTCGCGCGGCAAAACGAGGTGGGCTTTGTGCTGGAATCAGGATTGCGGCTGGTTACCCGGCACTGCTGCCACAAGTACGGCGGAAAGTAACGAATGGCGTCTTTAAAAGGTCCACGGCTCCAACGGCGGCTGGTACTGGACATTGGCTCCAGTGCGGTGCGGGTGTGTGAGCTCACTAAGACAAAGACGGGCTTTCAACTGACCAAGTACCTGCAGCGGGAACTTGATCTGCCGCCTTCCACACCCGAGCCCGATCGGGCAGCCCGGGTCTCGGAGGTGCTGAACGACTTGCTCAAGGAGGCGAAGATCCGGGCGCGGAAAACCGTGTTCGGTGTGCCGGGGCAGTCGGTGTTCACGCGCACGCGCGCGTTGCCTCCCGTTCCGGAACACAAGGTTCCTCAGATCGTCCGCTACGAGATTCAACAGCAGATTCCCTTCTCGCTCGATCAGATCGCGCTGGGCTACCAGGTGCTTGCCCGCACGGAAGCGGGCGGCTATGACGTGTTGATGGCGGCGATCAAGGTGGATGTCGTAGACAAACGCCTTGACATCATCAAGACGGCCAAACGCTCCGTCGGCATCGTGGATGTATGCCCCATTGCGGCATACAACTGGCTGAAGACGACCGGCGAATTCGGCGCGCACGGCGAGTGTGTGGCGCTGATCGATCTGGGCGCGAGCACGACGGACATCGTCATCGAGCGCGAGGGGCAGTTCCGGTTTACGCGCAGTCTGAACCTCGGCGGCAACGACATCACGAACGCGATCGGCAACACGTTCAGCATGAGTTTTGAAGAAGCCGAACGCCTGAAACGGCAGCGGGGCTTCGCGCCGACGGGCGATACGCAACGTGACGGCAAGGGCGGCGAGGTTATCGGGCAACTGTTGAACCGGCTGGTCACGGAGATCAACCGGTCGTTCGCGTATTTCCGATCGCAACCGGGCGGGGGACCGGTGTCGCGGGTGGTCATCACGGGCGGCGGCGCCTGCCTGCGCAACATCGTTCCGTATCTCCAGCGTCAATTGAACATGGAGGTCCGGATCGCGCAACCGCTGGCCGGCCTGGCCATCGCTCCGGCGGCGCAGGCGGTGAACGAGCACCCCGAACAGGCGGCCGTAGCGCTGGGGCTGGCCCTGCGCAATTGCGGCGACGTGCCGATCAGCATCAATCTGATCCCGCCGCGGATTATTGAAGGGGCGCGCCGCAAACAGCAGTATTTCTACTGGGCCGCGTCGCTGCTCACGGTGCTGGCCATTTTCGCCACGATCATCCCCGACATGCAGAACAAGATCGTGGAGGTCGAACGGCATACGAACATGGCGCGCGATGTCATCGGGAAATACGACCCCAGGCTCGTCGACAATCCGGCCTCGGCGTGTCAGTATGACGATGACCTGAATATCGCCAAGAACTACATCAAAGGCATCCAGGACAATATCGCCAGCATCGACACGTTCTACAACCGGCGGCGGCCCTGGCTGCAGTACCTGAATGCGCTGAATGACGCGCGCCAGCGCGACCCGGTGTGGTTCACGCGGGTGTTCAGCACGACGCTCTCCGTTGACGATCCCACCATGGCGGGGAGAGCGTCAGGCGCGTTCGACGACGATGACGAGGATAGGGCGCGGCGGCCAGGACTGGCCAGCGCAATTCAGCGCCGTCCGATGGCGGGTCTTGCCGCCACGGGCGAGGAGACGGACGTGGCCCGGATTCTCGACAGTTCGGGATTCCCGGGCATCACCGCGGACCAGGCACGCGGCGGGTTCCGGGGCGGCGGCCGCCTCGGCAGCGGGCGGTACAGCCGCGACGACGACGAAGAGGAAGACGGCGGGGTCAGCGCAAGCGTCTTTGTCCCCCAGAGTGCGGGCACAACGGGCACGGCGGGCGCCTTCGGCCAGATGGGCCGGCCGGGCGCGATAGGCCCGGCGGGAACCGTGGCTCCGGAGGATCTCGATCCGATGCCGTTGCCCAATGGGCTGGAGATACACGGTTACGCGGCCGATGAGGGCGTGGTGCTGAATTATGTGGAGCGATTGAAGGCCCGGGACGAGTTCATTGAAGTGTATCTCGACGGCCGCAGCGTCAATCCCGTGCCGAACACGGACCTGGGCCAGTCATTCACGGTGGGGTTGCCGGCCGCGGTTGCGGGCAGCCCGACGGTGGTCACATTTGTGATTCTGGTTCAAGTCGACGGCGAGCCTCTGAAGGCTACGGAGGTGGGCAGCACCGGATTCATGAGCGGCGCCGGGTCCGCGGGCGACTTTGGCGGGCGGCGCACCGGTCTGCGGGGCGGCACTTCGGATGGCGGCCGGGCTCGCCGCACGACGCCGGCTCCCAGGTCGACCGGCGGCCAGGGGGCCAGGAGAGGGGACCGCTGATGAAGAAGGAATACGTCATATTCATCGGTGCCGGCATCTTGTTGCTGCTCGTGATCGGCAGCGGCTATCAGTTCTATCTGAAGCCGACGGCCGAAAAGCTGGATCAGAAGAAGACGGAATACCGCAGCTACGATACGAAACTCATGGATCTGGAAGAACGGTACGGGGGCTATGTGCCGGAAGACGTGGTGTCTGCGTGGATGCTCCAACTGACCCCCTGGTACAACACCATTGACTCCCGGGGAGAACTCTTCGGTCTCGGGCGGGTCGAGTTTGAAGAGGTGCCCACCAACACGCTGCCGAAATTCCATTATGCCGCGCAGTATGAGGCCATGATGGAAGAGTTGCGCGTGGAAGCGCTCGAAAAAGGGCTGTATCTGCCCTATCTGGATCTGGATGTTCCCACGACGCAGATAGAGAACATGACGATGACGAAGGAGGAGGTGGAAGAGTATCTCCGCCAGATCGCCATCGGGTGCAACATGGTGCGGCTGCTGCTCGAACATGAGCCGCTTGAAATTCAGACCGTATACCTGTGGCCGGAACGCGTGCCGGCGCAGCGGATGAAGGCGGTCAGCGTAGGGTATGCGTTTACGGCCCGTATGAGCTCGGTGGCCGAGCTGATGGATGAGATCTGCACCCAGCAGCGCTATGCCAGCATTGATTGCTTTCAGATTGTCAATGAAAACCTCCTCGTGGGCGCGGATCCGCCGTTGATGGTGGAAATGGTGCTCACGCAGGCCACCTATACCCCCATGGAGCAGCAGAGTCCGGAAGCCATTCTGGCGCAGGCCAACGATCCCACGAGTGAACAAAGCAATATTCTTCAGATGCTGCGAGGCCAGTCGAGCGACGATGAAGATGATGAGGCGGACTACCTGCGGCGGAAGCCTCCGACGAAGTGGCAACGGTTCCGAAAGATGTACCTGCCCTTCTAGACGCGGTGGGCGTCGAGGGGGTGCGTACCGGGATGATGGATAGGGTGAAGCGTGGACATATTTCGAAAACTCGGTGACTGGGCGTGGATGAACAAGGAACGGCTGGTGCTGGCGATCCTTGTGATATTCCTCATCTACCGAATCTACGTTGTCATGAACCCGACTACCATCGAGGAACAGACCGCGCAGGCGGCGGCCGCACAACGAAACGCCGCCGCACAAGCCGCCGTGTCGGGCGCCGCCGCGGCGCCGGGCCTGTTGAATGCGGATGGTTTGGATGAGGACGGCGATGAGGATGAGGATGCGGACAGCCCCGGGGGCCGCCTGAGGAACCTTCAGGGCAGCCAGGGCGGCCAGGGCGTGCAAGGGCAGCGACCGCCTTCGGGCGACCAGCCCCTGGTATTCACCCAGCACATGCCGCCCAAGCGGATTCCTGACCCAACGAATCTGCCGGAGGAATGGACGGTGGAGCAGGGGCGGCCGCCGGCGCCGGAGGCGAGCCCGCTGCCGCCGTCCCCGGTGGCGTACAATGCCCTTGTTAAGGATAACCCGTTTACGGCAGCAACCACGCCCACGGATAGAGGTCGGGACACTGACCAGCCCAAAATCAGTCTGCTTGCGATCAGGGAATGGGGGGACACGTACCGCGCTCAGATCCAGACACGGACACGGAAGTGGTACGAAGCTGGGGAATCTTTTGAGACGTACCAACTGGTCTCGATCGATCCGGATGCCGGAACGGTGGAGATATTTTCGGAGCAGCATGGCCGGTCGTTTACATACGCTCTGAATCGTTGAGTCTCCGGAAGTGTTGTTCTATAATCTAGCGAACTCTAGCGGGAGGAAGCGAGCGCAATGGATACGCAAAAGCAGCGGCGTAAAGCCGTGCGAATGAGTGCCGCCACGGTAATGTGTGTGTGTGTGACCGCGTTGTGGTGGTGCCCAGGAGCATTCGCACAGGCCGGTGGTGGCACCGAGGCTGGCGGAGACGGGGTAACAGCCGAGGTGCAGGCCGGACAGGTGGAGGTGGTGGAAGCGCCTTCGGCTGCTCCGGGCGACTCGGCCAGCGGCGAGGCCGAAACCAGCGTTCCTCCCGAGCAACTCCATTACCGCCAGGGGGTGTCTCTGTACAATCAGGGGCTCTACCGGGAGGCCTTGGAGAGTTTTGAACGCGCCCTGGCGATGAACGAGGGCTACGAACTCGCGCGCCAGATGGCCGAGAAGTGCGAGGCCAAGCTGAATCTGGAGGCGGCGGGCGCCGACCCGAACGCGGTGCCCAAGATCGAGACCCTCGTTCCGGCCGAGCTCGAGACCTTGGCGGCGGAGGGCGGCGAGACGCTGCTCAGCGTAGAGGAAGTCAAGAACCGGCGCGTGCGCGACCTCATGGACGAGGCGCAGGTCTACATGGAAAACCAGATCTTTGAAGAAGCGGTCAAACGCTATGAAGAGGTCTTGCTTATCCAGCCCAAGAACCGCATGGCGCACGAGATGCTCCAGAAGGCCACGGTGGGCATGTATGAAAACCGCCGCATCGATGCCCAGAAGCAGAACGAGATTGACGCCGAACGGCGCCGCGAGTATCTGGAGCGCATGAAGAACCTCCCTGACGGCGCCGATGCCGGCGGGATCAAGCCGTTCAAGGTTCCGGTGGACGTGACCGAAGAGGAATTTGAAACTGTCGAGGAGACCAAGTCGGCCATTGAAGAGGCTCTGGACGACCCGGTCTCCATCGAGTTTGAAGGCGAACACATCAACCGCATTGTCGAGTTCATCTCGGAGTATGTGGGCATCAATATTGTCGTAGACACGCGCGTTGTGCGCCCCCCGCAAGACGTTCTGCCCGCGCCCACGGCGGTGTACGGCGCCCCGACGGTGGGGACGCCCGGCACGTATGGGATGGTTCCGCGTTCCACGTACGGCACGGCGCCGGCGCCGATGCCAATGCAGATGCAGATGCGGCCGGGGGGGCAGAGCGCCCGGCGCAGCGACGACGATGAAGACGGGCCTTTCAGCGTGGGCGCCATGCCGATGGGCGCGACGCCCGCGACCGCGTACGGGCCCTACGGCACGACAACCACCGGGCTTGTGCAGGAAGAGGATGAGACGGTCACCGACGGGATCGTCCCCTATATCAATCTTCGGGATGTGACTCTCCGCGATGCGCTGAACGCATTGCTGCGCTCGCTCAACCTTACGTTTGACGTCCAGGAGAATTTCATCTGGATCAGCACGCCGGAGAAGATCCGGACCGAATCGTTCGAAGAGTTGGAAACACGGTATTACGAGTTGATTAATGCCGGCGCCGAGAACCTCGATATTGATCCTCCGCCGTACTATGGCGGCGGCGGCTACGGCGGCTACGGCGGCGGCGGCTACGGCGGCGGCTACGGCGGCGGCGGCGGTAGCCGGCGCGGCGGCGGTGGCTATGGCGGCGGCGGCCGGCGTGGTGGCGGCGGCGGCGCGGGTTCTTATCGCGGCGGCGGCGGCGGTAGCCGGCGCGGCGGCGGTGGCTATGGCGGCGGCGGTCGGCGCGGCGGCGGCGGTTATGGTGGTGGCGGCCGGCGCGGTGGCGGCGGCGGTTACGGCGGCCGGCGCGGTGGCGGCGGTTACGGCGGCGGCCGCGGTTACGGCGGTTACGGCGGCGGCGGCTACGGCGGTGGTGGCGGCTACGGCGGCGGCGGGTACTATGCCGCTTCGGAAGCGGTCATTATCATCGGCTTCACCGGCGTGGGCAGCAGCCCGTCCGGCACAACGACCGGCCAGACCGGCGTGGGCACGGGCGGAACGGCTCGCGGCCAGGCGGGCCGCCGTGGCGGCGGCGCGACCGCGGCCACCGCGGGCGTCGAAGGCGCGGAAGGCGGCATCACGGCGGAAGGCGGCGTCGAGGTCCTGAACTACGCGCCGAACATCATCGTGATGTTGCAGCGGATGGTGTCGCCCGTGATCGAGCCCGAGACGGAAGAAGTGCTTTCGTACATGATCTACAACCCGACCACGAACCAGCTGGTGGCGCGCAATACGCCCACCAACCTGGATTTGCTGGAGGAACAGCTCGAACAGATCGACCTGGTGCCCAAACAGGTCACCATCGAGGCCAAATTCGTGACGGTCAGCGTCTCTGACCTGGACAAGGTCGGATTCGAATGGGACGTCAATCTTTCGGACGTGAACGGCCGCCCGCGTGCCGTGCAGAGTCTGCAGGAAACGACGTATCCCTACGACATCAACGGCGACGGCGTGACGGAGGACATCCCGTTCTACACGCGGCCGGACGGCACGAGCGTGATCAACAACACCATTACCCAGGGATTGCTGAATGCGCTGGCCAACCCCGGCCCTCCGGGCACCTTCAGTTTCTCGGGCACCATCACGGACAACTCGGACGGCGACAGTCTTGGAGTCACGTTTGATTTCCTGAACAGCCTGACGGAAACGGAACTGCTCAGCGCGCCCAAGATCACGACCCTGAACCGGCGCCGCGCGGTGATTCGCGATTACACCTCGCGGACGTTCATCACCGACGCCGAGACCACGGTGGACGTGACGGAAGGCTCGTATCTGGGCGGCGCCTCGAACATGGCTGTGACTACGGAGATCTTCCCGGAGACCTTCGAGTTCGGTATCACGCTCACCGTGACGCCGCAGGTGTGCGGGTCGGATCTGGTGCGCGTGTGGCTGTATCCGTTCGTCGACTCGTATGTGGGTCAGGATACGTACACGAGCCGAAGCGTCGTGGACGGGGAAGAGATTGAAACCGTGACCACGTACCCGCAGATTGCGACGCAGGAGATCTACACGAACGCGCTGGTGCATGACGGCGATACCATCGTGCTCGGCGGCATGATCACCGACCGGTCCACCAAGGGAGATGAACGGCTTCCGTACCTGGCCGATATCCCGGTGCTGGGTTTCTTCTTCCGCGGAAAGTCGCGTGAAATTGCCCAGAACAGCCTGTTGATATTCATCACGGTCGATATCGTTGACCCGACGGGGGCCCGGTATTTCGAACCGGCGAAGTAGGCATCGAAGCAGCGTTGATGGTTGGAATTCGGGCGGTCGATCTGGCGCAGGGCCAGCGGCCGCCCGTTCTGCATGAGGACCGATGCTACCGCAACTCGCGTACGACGTGCTGACGACGCTTGCCGCGGCGCCCGGGGCGGCCTATCTGGCGGTACGGCCGGAATACCGGCCGCTGCTGCGCCGTTTCGCTCCCCCGGTTCCGGCGCGGCTGGATGGCGCGCCCATCTGGGTGCAGGCGTGCAGCATGGGCGAGGTTAATGCGGCGCGGCCCATACTCGAGGCGATGGCGGCGCGCTGGCCGGACATACCCATCCTCCTGACCACATCGACGCTGGCGGGCCGGCGGCAGGCCGAGAAGACGGCCGGGACCATCCCCGTGACGTGGTTTCCGTTCGATCACCGGGTGTGCGTCGGCCGCTTTCTGGAGCGTCTCGGGCCGCGCCTGCTGGTGCTGCTCGAGACCGAAGTGTGGCCCAACGCCGTATGGGGAGCGCGCCGGCGGAGCGTCCCGGTGGCGGTGCTCAACGGACGCATCAGCGATAAACATTTCCGGCGGTACCGCCGGATGAAGAGGTTCTGGCGGCCGGTTTTCGGCGCGCTTTCGGCCGTAGGTGCGCAGAACGGGGAGTACGCGGACCGCCTGCGGGCGCTCGGAACGGATGAGACCGCGGTGCATGTCACCGGCAACACCAAATTCGAGGGCGTGCGGACCGAGTTCCCACGGGTCGAAGTCGAGGTTCTTCGCGGGCAGATGGGCATTCCTGCCGACGCCCCGGTGATGGTGTTTGGAAGCATGCGCCCCGGCGATGAGCGCCTGGCAGCGGCGTGCTGGGCGGACCTGAAGACCCGAATTCCCGGGCTTCGTCTGATCCTGGCGCCGCGCCATCTGGAGCGTGTGGGCGAGGTCTGTGCGTCATTCGAGGAACCGCTCCTGCTGCGCTCGGAGGTCCGTGGGGGCCGAACGCCGGCGGGCGAGCGGGTGCTCGTGGTCGACGTCATGGGCGAGCTCGTGGGGTTCTATGCCATCGCCACGGTCGCGGTGATCGGCGGCAGTTTCTACCCGGGCGTTGAAGGGCACAATCCCCTTGAGCCGGCGGCCCTGGGCATACCCACGGTCTTTGGCCCCTACATGCGCAATTTCATCGATCCGGCGCGCGCGTTGCTCGAAGGGGATGGAGCGCTCCAGACTGATGCCGACCACCTGCGGGAATCGCTGGCAACGCTTTTCGATGACGCGGAAGCGCGTGAGCGGCTCGCCGGCAAGGGTCGCAGTGCCGTGCTGGCCAATCAGGGCGCTATTGCGCGTTCTCTGGACGTGCTTCAACCGCTCCTGAATCCGTCTCCCGCGGCGTGAGCAGGAGCAATGCCCCGGTGCCTCCGGGCAGCGTCAGGTACATCTCGTTCCGATTGAAGGACACCGGTTTCAGCGTGCCTGTGGTCCGCTCCACTTCCATGATCGACTGAATGGCCGGATCGAGCTGGATGCGCAACGTCCGTTCACTTCCTTGTGCGCTTCGCTGCATGCCGTGCACGGTATTTACGACGAATGCCCAGTCGCGGTGGTCGTCATCGCGCAGGAAACTCACGAGCGCGGATTGCGCGGTGATGGCGCGGATGGGATGGGCGCCGAACGGAAGGGGCCGCATCCCCGGGGGCACTTCGCCTGCGAAGAATACGTCGTTGACCTGCAGCGCACGCAAGACCGGCCACAGCGCGCGTACTTCGCGGTTCACGTCCGCGACTTTTTCCCACGTGTAATGGCGTTCGCCGGTAATCGGATTGACCATGCTGCGGCGCATCCCGGCGGCGGGATCGGCCTGCCAGGCCTCGGGGGGGATGGAGAGCCAGTAGCGATGGTAGGCGAGACCGCGCGCGCCGAAAGCAAGCTGGCTGTATACCTGGAAGCGCAGGTCGCTTTCCGAAGCGAAGCGGAAGCCTCCGGTCTCGGTGACTTGTACGAATCCCAGCCAGCGCGCCCGGTGCTTTCCTGCGAGTTCGCGGGCGCGCGCCAGATGGTCGAAATACTGTCCGCGGTCTTCGGAACCGTCGCGCCTCAGCGTGAACGCGCGCAGGCCGAAGGCGTTGAGTCCCGTGCACAGAAGCCGCTCGGCGGTGGCTGCGCGTTCACCGTTGCTCGTGCTGATAAACGCCAGCGTGATCCGGCGCGTGTCCAGGCGTGTCAGTTCCTCAAGCTGGGCCGCGGCGGCGTCCGCATCCGCAGGTGTTACATTCGTGCCGGCGAGCCATCCCGCGATGGCGGGGCAGTCCTCCGCCAGGGCGGCGCATGCGGCCG
>Ga0123326_1003179_pt1 | contig 11763 bp, 6 predicted proteins | sample BioC13SIPDNA_FD_89739 | JGI IMG/M metagenome (GOLD analysis project Ga0123326, IMG submission 89739) | Anaerobic biogas reactor microbial communites from Washington, USA - Biogas_R1_A C13 SIP DNA | ecosystem: Engineered > Bioreactor > Anaerobic > Unclassified | place: Washington, USA | collected...
GTGCCCGCGTAGTCCAGCGTGCCCGAGTCGCGGGCCCTGACCTCGACATAGCGCTCGCCGAACAGGGCAAGATTCACCAGATTCACCGGAAACCGGTCGTACCACTGCTTCCCCTCCTGGGGGCGGGCGGTCACGCCGCAGAGCGTCGGCTGCATGGACCCGGTCGGAATCTTGAACGGCTGGATGAAATAGGTCCGGCAGGCCATGGCCAGGGAAATGGCCACCACCAGCACCTCCACGTTTTCCCGCCACTTCGGGAAGGACCGCGGGGGCATCAGCCGCTCGGCGGCGCCCGCCGCCTGCTCGCAGGCGGCCTCCATCCGGCCCCAGTCGCGGGCGCGCCAGGCGTCCTGCAGGTTCCTCTCCGCCGCGCGGGCCGCGGACAGCGCGGCCTCCTCCCCCACGTCCCCCCGCATGTTCAGCGCATGCCGCACCATGTGCCGAGCCAGATGCACGGTCTTCTTCAACTGCCGCCGTTCAAAAAAGTTCATCTCGCGTCCCGTCGTTCAAACGGTCGGGACGGAGCCCGACCCTCCAGAAATCCCGATCCTGCTTTCCTGGCTTTTCCTGTTTTCCTGCTGATATTCCCCGGCTGTTTTCATGGGTTCATGAGTTCTGATTCGGTTTTATTGCTTCGTCTTCAGGACGGCGATGAACGCCTCCTGGGGAATGCCCACCTTGCCGAACTGCTTCATGCGCTTCTTGCCTTCCTTCTGCTTCTCCAGCAGCTTGCGCTTGCGGGTGATGTCGCCGCCGTAGCACTTGGCCGTCACGTCCTTGCGGTAGGCGCGCACGGTCGTGCGGGCGATGATCTTGGCTCCGATGGCCGCCTGGACGGCAATGGCGAACTGCTGCGGAGGGATCAGGTCCACCAGCACCTCGCAGATCTGCCGGCCGCGCGCCTCCGCCTTGTCGCGGTGCACGATGCACGAAAACGCCTCGACGGCGTCGCCGTGCACCAGGATGTCGAGCTTGACCAGGTCGTCCTCCCGGTAGCCCGCCTCTTCGTAGTCCATCGAGGCGTAGCCCCGCGACAGGCTCTTCAGGCGGTCGTGGAAATCAATCAGAATCTCGTTGAGGGGCATGGTGCACGTCAGCATGACCCGCTTGGCGTCGAGGCTCTCCGTGCGGTCGATGACCCCCCGCTTGTCCATCACCAGCTTCATCATGTCGCCGATCTGCTCGCCCAGGCAGATCAGGAACATCTTGACGACGGGCTCCTCGATGGCCTCGTACTCGGTGGGGTCCGGCAGGAAAACGGGATTGTCCACCTGCTTGACGGTGCCGTCGTTCATCCGCACGCGATACACCACGCCCGGGTAGGTCGCGATGATGTCGCAGTCGTACTCCCGGCGCAGGCGCTCCTGCACGATTTCCATGTGCAGCAGCCCGAGAAATCCGCACCGGAACCCGAACCCCAGCGCCACGCTGGACTCGGTCTGGTACTGAAACGAACTGTCGTTCAACGCCAGCTTTTCCAGCGAGTACTTCAGCTTTTCGTAGTCGTCGGCATCAATGGGATACAGCCCGGTGAACACCATCGGATGCATGGCCTTGAACCCGGCCAGCGGATGCGTGGTGGGCTGGCGGGCGGAAGTCACCGTGTCGCCCACCTGGATTTCGGCGGTGTTCTTGATGTTGGCCATGAGATAGCCCACCTGCCCGGCGTCGAGAACGTCCACCGGGAGGAGTTTGGGCGTGAACACGCCGACTTCCTTGACCTCGTAGTCCTTGCCCGACCCCATCATCCGGATGCGGTCGCCGCGCCGGATCGCCCCGTCGAACATCCGCACGTAGATCACGCCGCCGCGGAACGTGTCATACTCGGAATCAAACACCAGGGCGCGCACCTCCCCGGGATGCCTGGATTCGGGCGGCGGGATGCGCGCGACCAGCGCTTCCAGCACCTCGGCCACCCCCTCGCCCGTCTTGGCGCTGACCCGGAAGCATTCCTCGCGCGGAATCGCGAAAATGTCCTCGATCTGCTGCTCCACGGTGTCCGGATCCGCCGCGGCCATGTCCGTCTTGTTGAGGACGGGAATGATCTTGACCTGATTGGCCGACGCCAGAAAGGCGTGAGCCACCGTCTGCGCTTCCACCCCCTGCGTGGCATCCACCACCAGCAGGGCGCCTTCGCAGGCGGAGAGACTCCGGCTGACCTCGTAGGAGAAATCCACGTGTCCCGGCGTGTCAATGAAGTTGAATTCGTACGTTTGCCCGTCCCGGGCCTTGTACTTCATGGTCACCGGATGCGCTTTGATGGTAATGCCCCGCTCCCGCTCCAGGTCCATGTCGTCCAGCAGCTGGTCGCGACGGTCGCGCATCGCCACCGATTCCGTCAGTTCCAGTAGCCGGTCGGACAGCGTCGTCTTGCCATGGTCAATGTGCGCAATGATGCTGAAATTGCGGATCCGCGCCAGCTCCTGCCCGGGAGCAAGCGCCGCCGGCGCGGGGGCCTCCGCCGCCGCGTCTCCGTCTTCCTTGTAGAATTTTGTCGCCATAAAATGTAAACGCCTTGTGGCTTCGTTGTAGCCGGCCCCGGCGGGGCCGGGTTCCCCTTCCGGCCGGGGTCATCGCCCGGCTACAACAAATCCCCCGATCTTTCCTGTTTTCCTGTTTTCCTGTCGCTTCCTGTTTTCCTGCTAAAATGTCCCAACGGTTTTTGACGCCCTCGGTTCATCCGGAGGGTTCGCCCTACCGATCAGCCAACGGGTTTTCCTGGTAGGGCGAGGCGTCCCCGCCGAGCCGGGCCGTTTTTTGTCGGGCTTCTCTTTCGTGTCATTCGCGTGATTCGTAGTTGCATTCTCCCGGCGGCTCCCCGGCCGCCGGCTTCACTCGGCCTTCCGCGCCGATTCGACCGTCCAGCGCATGTCGGCGATGGCGTCGCGCATGTCGGCCGCCTTGAACAGAAACGAACCTGCCAGCAGCACGTTGGCCCCCGCGGCCGCGCACCGGGCCCCGGTTTCCACATTGATCCCGCCATCCACCGAGATGTCCACCCCGGGAAGCCGCCGGGCCACCTCGGCGATCTTCGGCAGACCGCCTTCGATAAAGGCCTGCCCGCCGAACCCCGGATGCACCGTCATGATCAACACCTCGTCCAGCAGGTCTTCGAACCCTTGCAGCGCCGCCACCGGCGTCTCCGGATTCAGCGTCAGCCCCGCCCGCTTGCCGGCGGCCCGGATGCTCTCCAGCGTCGCCCGCAGGTCGCAGGGAGCCTCCGCATGGATCAGCACCGTGTCCGCACCGGCTTCCACGAAACGCGGCGCATACAGATCCGGCCGCATCACCATCAAATGCACGTTCAAATAGGCGTCCGGCAGCTCGTCGCGCACCGCCCGCAGGATATCGGGTCCCATGGTCAGATTGGGCACAAAATGCCCGTCCATGATATCCACATGCAGGCCGTCCGCCCCCGCCTCCATCGCGCGGCGGCAATCCTCGGCCAGATACCCCATCCGGGCGGACAGGATCGAGGGCAGAATCTGGATCGAGCTGGATTTCATGGCCCCGGAGTATAGAAACAACGCCCGGCCCGAGTACAGGAGGAAATCCGGGCCGCGTCCGGCCGGGGCGCCGGGGCGCATGAGAGTTCTGCGGTCAGCGAAGCGGGGATGCGCCCGAGAAAATGTATAGATATTGCAATATGTATACATATTGCAATAACTATACTATTCCGCCCCTCTCCTGCATCTCCGGGGATTTTCAGGCCGGCGCGGGAACGGACTCGGCCGGCTCCCCGCCACGGAACTTTACCGAGACGATCTTGGATATGCCCTGTTTTTCCATCGTCACGCCGTACAGCGCATCGGCGGACCCGATGGTCTGGCGGTTGTGCGTGATGATGATGAACTGGGTCTTGTCAATGAAGCCCTTGAGCATGTCGAGGTAGCGGGCGATGTTGCTGTCGTCGAGCGCGGCGTCGAGCTCGTCCGTCAGGCAGAAGGCGCTGGGCTTGACCTTGAACAGGGAGAACAGCAGGGCGACCGCGGTCAGAGTGCGCTCGCCGCCCGAGAGCAGCGAGACGGTCTGCAGCTTCTTGCCGGGCGGCCGGGCGATGATCTCGATGCCCGATTCCAGCACGTTTTCCTCGTCCACCAGCACCAGTTTCGCGTTGCCGCCGCCGAACAGCTGCTTGAACAGCTCCTGGAAGTTCTCGTTGACCTGGTTGAAGGTCTCGGTGAACAGCGACGTGGTCGTGTCGTTGATCTTGCGGATCAGGTCCAGCAGCTGCTGCTTGGCATTGACCAGATCGTCGTTCTGCTGGCTCAGGAAGGCGAATCGTTCCTCCAGTTCCTGGTGTTCCTCGATGGCAACCAGATTGACCGGCCCCATGCTCTGGAGCTTGGTGCGGATTTCCGCTACCAGGGTCTCCAGGGCCTCGCGGTCTTCGGGGGCCGCTCCATCCTCCCATTCGGGGGGCTTGGCCTTGAGAACATCGGCCGGCTGCAGGCTGTAGTCGGCGCTCATGCGCTCGACCAGATTCTGGCGGTGCAGGCGCTGGCGGGCCAGCTGAATGTCCACTGCATTGCGCTTTTCGCGCACGGCATCCAGCTCGGCGCGGCGGGCATGCAGATCGGCATCGCTCTTGGCCAGCTCCGCATTGCGGCTTTCGCGCTGGGCGCGGGCCTCCTGCAGTTCCGTCTGCCGGGCGGCCAGCCCGGCCTCCAGCGGGGCAATCTGGCCTTCGGCCTCGGCCGAGGCCGTGGTCAGCGCGGCGATGCGCTCCTGGTAGGAATCGATGCCGGCGGCGCGCTCGCGAATCAGGGTTTCCAGTTCGCGCAGCCGGGCCTCGAGCGGCTCCCCGCGCGACCGCAAATTCTCCACCTGCTGCTTGTAGCCGGACAGCGCCACGCGGCACTCCGTGGCCGCTTCGAGCAGGGAATTCCGCTCGTCCTCGAGCCGGCGCAGCTGTTCGGTATCGGCGGCATTCTGCGAGCGCACTTCGGCCTGGCGCGTGCGGATGGATTCCATTTCGCCGGACATGTCCGCGCGCCGCTGGGTGCCGGCGCCGGTCTTCTGAACCAGAGCCTCCAGCTCCCAGCCGATGGTTTCGGCGCGCTCGCGCGCCTGCTTGGCCTCCCGCTCCACCATGCGGATTTCGCCCTCGGCCAGGGCCATCTCCCGGCGGTGGGCTTCCAGCGCCGCCTGGGCCGCCGCCAGGCTTTCGCGGGCCGCGATTTCGTCCTGCTGCAGAGAATCAGCCCGCGCCCGACGGTCGGCCGCTTCCCGGCGCAGCCGCGCCAGGTCTTCCGTCCATTCGGCCAGCTGATGCTCGCGCGCCAGCGGATTGGCATCGCTTTCGCCCGGAGCCCAGAATTCGACGCTGCCGTCGGCACGGGCGACGATGCCATCCTGCGTCACCAGCGTCAGGCCGTCTGGGATGACGGCCGGCACGTCGGCGGCCGCGGGCACGACCCGCACCCCGCCCAGGAGGCGCCGCAGCAGCCCGGCCAGTTCCTCCGGAGCCTTCACATGGTCCAGCAGCGGGACTCCGGGCCCCTCCGCGATCGGGGCCGAACCGCCGGCCACCGGCAGCAGGCGGACCGCACCGCCCCGGGAGGCCTGCAGCTGCCGGGCGATTTCCAGCGCCCCCGCGGCATCCGTCACCAGCACCGCATCCAGCCATGAGCGCAGCACGGCTTCCAGCGCAAGCCGGTGGGATTTGCCGGCCCGTACCTTTTCGGCCAGCGCCCCCAGGATGCGTTTGGGATCCACGCCGGGAACCGGCTCGTTTTCCAGCAGTTTTTTCGCCCCGGTGGAAAACCCCCGGCTTTCGGCCCGGCTCTTCGCCAGCAAATTCACCTGCGCCTCGCGCGCCGCCGCCTCCGAATCCAGGCCGGAGATTTCCTTCTGGAGCGCGGCAAGCTGGTCCGTCCTCCCGGCCTGCGACTGCATCAGGTCCTCGACCTGGCGCCGGGCCTCGTCGGCGCCGGCCTGCTTCTGCTCCTGCTGGCCCGCCATGAGGCCCAGGCGCTCCTCGTAGGACTCCACCGCCCGCTCGGCCTCGGCCTTCTCGGCCGCAAACCGCTCGCGCCGGATCAGGTCCGTGCGTTCGCGGGCCTCGATTTCGTTCCATTCGTTCTGCAGGCGGGTCAGGCGGGTTTCGAGATCCAGCGCCTCGGTGCGCAGCGCCTGCAGGCGCCCGCGGACTTCCCCCGTCTGGCGGTCGTGGCCCGCCAGCGCGGCCTGGCGCTGCTCCAGCTCGGCCCGCGCGGTTTCGTGCGAATCCGTCGCGGCAATCAAATCCTTCTTCAGCGCGTCGAGTTCGGCCTGATGGCGGGCCAGGCTGGCGCGGGCGCTCTCCGTCTCGCGGGAATCGCGCTGCGACAGCGTCTCCAGTTCCTGCGCGCGCTCCTGGTTGACGCGGATCAGTTCGCGCGCGCGCGACAGCGCCCCGGTCGCCTCGGCGGCGGCGTCCATCGCGGCGGCAATCCGCCCTTCGACTTCGGCCATGTGCCGGCGCAGCTCGTTGGCGCGGGTTTCGGCCTCCTCCACCCCGGCGCGAAGCTCTTCTTCGCGGGCGGCATGGGTTTTCAAGTCGGCCTCGAGCGCCGCCAGCGACGCATCCAGTTCGCCCAGGCGGTCCTTCGCCAGCCAGACGTCGCAGCCGCGCAGCTGGTCCTGGAGGCTCTTGTACCGGCGGGCCTTGCCCACCTGCCGCTGCAGCGAAATGATCTGGCGCTTGACTTCCTTGAGGATGTCGCCCAGGCGCAGCAGGTTCGCCTCGGTGTGCTCCAGCTTGCGCAGGGCCTCTTTCTTGTCGGCCTTGTACTTGCTGATGCCGCTGGCTTCCTCGAACACCTCGCGGCGGTCGTCGGGCCGCGAACTGAGAATCTGGTCGATGCGTCCCTGCTCCATCACGCTGTAGGAATTGGTCCCCAGCCCCGTATCCATGAACAGGCGCTGGATGTCCTTCAGCCGGCATTGCGCCTTGTTGATGAAGTACTGGCCTTCCCCGGATCGGAACACCCGGCGGGTCACCGTCACCTCGTTGTACTCCGTCCCCAGCACCGATTCGCAGTCGGACAGCGTCAGGCTGACCTCGGCCATCGCCAGCGGCTTGGCCTGGTCCGTGCCGTTGAAAATCACGTCGGTCATCGTCCCGCCGCGCAGCGCCTTGGGGCTCTGCTCGCCCAGCACCCAGCGGATCGCATCCGATACGTTGCTCTTGCCGCAGCCGTTCGGACCCACGATCGCCATCATCCCGGGCTCGAACACCAGCTTCGTCCGCTCGGCGAAGCTCTTGAACCCGACCATTTCCAGTGCTTTAAGGTACACAATCTCTCCCGCGGCGCGCCGATTTTCCGGCGCTGCACACACGGCCGCGTATTCACTCAAAAAACAGGCATGGAATCAACCCTGTTTCATTCCCGGGGGGCCTGAGCAGCACTGTCCCGGCGGGGGGTTGCCTGCGGTGCCCCTCCGGCCCCTGTTATTCAAAACACCCCGGATCCCGCGAAAAATCTTTGATGATGTGCCGGCTGGCTCAAAACTCGCCGCGGACGTCCACCTGTTCGACATAGCCGCGCAGCACATCGGCCAGCCGGTGCAGGGTGGCCGACGAGGTCTCCTTCATGACGCGGCAGGCGGGATCCGGCAGGTTTTCGTGCGGCACGAATCCCTGCAGGACATGCCGCCGGGCGCCGCGCACCCACTCGCCGATGGCCCGCATCCGCTCCTCGCTGTGCCAGGCTTCGATCACCGTCGTCCGGAATTCGTACCCGGCGGATCGTTCCCGAATCAATTCCATGGACCGGGTCAAGGCCTCGATGCGGCCGAATCCCGTCCGTTCCCCGTACTCTTCCGGCGCGAATTTCACGTCCATCGCCACGTAATCCACCCGCGGCAGCAGCTTCTCGAGCACCTCCGGTCTGGATCCGTTGGTATCAAGCTTGACCGCAACCCCCCAGCCCTTCAGCCGGTCCACCAGCTCGAATATCCCCGGGTGCAGCGTCGGCTCCCCGCCCGTCACCACCATGCTCTGCACCCAGTTCTCCCGGAATTTCCGGCAGGTCGCCTCGACGTCCGCCCAGGAAAGTCCCTCCATCACCACCCGCCCCATCAGATTGGCGTTGTGGCAGAATCCGCACCGGAAATTGCATCCCGACAGAAAACAAACCGCGGCCATCCGCCCCGGATAATCCACCATCGAGGCATTCTGCAGAATGCCGAAGACGGGGGAGTTGTCTGATTTCCTCACAGTCCCTTGGCCTGCTGAAGCACGGCTTCGATCATCCGGGGCGTGATCAACCCGCGCCCCGCGTCGGTGTAATCGGTCTGCAACCCCACCCACGTGTAGAGCGCGCTGCTCCCGCCCGGGGCGTCCGGGGCGCCGGGCGCCGGATTCGGCACCGGCTTCTGAATTCCCGTGGCCGGGTCGGCCTTGGTCACGTAAAACCCCGGCACCCGTTGCGGATTCAGGCACTCGGCCTCGCAGAACTCCACCAGGCCGGACTCCGTCTCCAGGTCGTGATAGACCTTCTCGAAGTCGGCCCAGGCCTCGTCCTGCAGCAGATCGTCCAGCCGCCCGTTGAGCGTGTGGCACTTCGCGCAGCCCGGCTTGCCAAACACGTGAATCTGATACGTCTTGGACATGTCAGGCCTCCACCGCTTCGAGTTCAGCCTCCGCGGGCGCCGCGGCTTCCGCCGGCGCCGCCCCGGCCTCCACCGCGTACAGGCCTTTCTGCCGGGCCTTCAATTCGCCCTCGCGCTTGCTCTTGTTCCAGTTCTGGATCTTGCTGAAATAGCCCACGACCCGCGTTTCCCCCTCCACGTGATCCGACCCGCAGCTCGTGCAGCGCTCCTTCAGCCCGCGCATGTTGTGTCCGCAGTCCAGGCAGTAGGTGAACTCCGGCGACAGCGTCACCTGCGCCGACTGCGTCCGGAAGAACGTCTCGCGCATCAGCGTTTCGATCGCCCCCGGCGACGGCCGTTCTTCGCCGATGAACGCGTGCGTGATGGCTCCGCTCTCGATCAGGCTGTGGAACTTCGCCTGCTGGCGAATGCGCTCCACGAGCGATACCGGGGCATCCGCCGACAGATGGATGCTGTTGGTGTAGTACGCCACGTCCTCGCTGCCGCCCTTGTACACCTCCAGCGCTTCGTCCCGGTAATATACCAGATCCGCCTTCGCCAGCCGCCGCGCCGCGCTCTCCGCCGGCGACTCCTCCAGCGTCAGCTTCATCTTGTGCTTCACCGACAGTTTTTTGCAGCGAAGGAACATGTGCGCAATCAGCTTCTCCCCCAGTTTCATCGCCGCCTCGTCCTCGTGGAATTCCTTGCCGGTCAGGAACTGAATCGCGTCATTCACCCCGATCAGCCCGATGATATAGGTCGCCTTGTCGAGCTCGACGTACGGCCGGCCGTCGTTCGCCATCTTGCCGATCTGCCACAGAGGAAAGCCCGGCGCGCTGATCATTTCCGCGATGCGGGTGCGCTTCTGCTCGTGCGCCTTCACCGCCAGATCCATCATCTTGTCGATCTCGGCGACCAATCCGTCGTACGTGCGCTGCCCGGCGCGAGCCGCCCGGTACAGGCACTGGGGTATGTTGATCGTCACGTTCTGGAACCCGCAGAACCGCATGCTCTCCGGATGCCGCAGCATGTAGTTGTCCTGGATCGTCGTCCGCAGCCGGCAGCAGGCCGACAGCGTCACCTCGTCGCGGTCGAAAATGAAATATACCGACCCGTTGCGGCTGGCCACCTCGCAGGCGCGCTGATAAATCGCCATCTGCGCCGGATCGGTGAACGTCTCGGCGCTCACGTGGAAGTCGCATTTCGGGAACTCGAAGACATGCCCGTTGGCATCGCCTTCCTCCCAGACATCCAGCAGCGCCCGGGTCAAGTCGCGCGCCTCTTCCTCGAAATCGCCGTAGGTCAGGATCCGCTCGCCGCGGGACTCCCGGTCCGCCTCCACGTCCCGGTCGTACACCTGTCCGTGCTTCTCATCGGCCACCTCGCGCAGCACGCAGCGCCGCGCCCCGTCCTCTTCCGTCACAAACAACTCCATCATCCGGTTGCCGTGGGCGTCCTTCTCCGTCCGGGTCACTTCTTCCAGCCGGACCGTTTCACCGTCCGCCCGCCGCATCAGGTAGCGTCCGCCGGGGCCCACCGCCGGCACCGTCTTCAGGTAGCTCGGAACCCCCGTGTGGATGTTGAAGTCCAGGAAGATCGTCTGCCCGCCGCGCGAAAACGCGTTCTGCGCCCCGCCGAAAATCAGCCCCTGGGCGATCTGGCGGATTTCCTTCCGGCTCTTTCCGCGCAGATACGGCGCGAACATGATGTTGATGTACGCCAACCCCAGCGCCCCCGCGTAGTTCGCCTGCATGGATGACAGAAACGTGTTCAGGTGTCCCGTCAGCACGTGCGCGCTGGTTGCCGGCGAACTCTCGTTGTTCAGGTTGTTCAGCCCCTTCAACCCGTACTTCTTCACGTATTCCACCGAATGCGACGAGCAGTACACCCGGTGCGGATAGCCCAGGTCGTGCAGGTGGATCGCCCCCGTGTTGTGCGCGTGCTTCAGATCGGAAGAAAAAATCGTGTCCAGCGCCCACTGCTTCAGCACCAGTTCCGCGATGCCCAGCTGCACCGCCTCGGGGTTGTTGTTGACGATGTTGCTGTTCTCCAGGCTCTTGGCGTACATCAGCCGGTCCACAAACTGCCGCGACACCCCGTACACCGACAGATCCCGCAGCTGATGGCGGTAGCCGCGCAGCGCCAGCTCGTTGTTCAGCAGCTCGCGGATCAGCGTGCTGTCCACGCTGCGCATCCCGCTGGCGATGATCTGGTTCTCCACCGTCTTGGCAATGTTCAGCGCCACCTCCCCGTTCAGGTCCGTGTGCTGCACCAGCGTGTCAATCAGCTCCTTGCGGTCCCACGGCAGCGTGCTGCCCCGCGCCACCGATTCCACCATCAGCATGCTCGCATCCGTCAGGTCCACCGGCTTGCCGTCCCCCGACGGCCGCTGCGCGTTGCGCACCCGGATCCGCTCCCGCGCCAGCTGGCGGTGCTTCCGGAACCGCTTGTACGCCGCCACGATCGGCGCATACCCCTGCTCCGCCAGCACGATTTCAATCAGATCCTGCATGTCCTCGATGTGCGGAATCCGCCGCCCCTGCTCGTCCGCCGTCACATGGTATTCGCTGCGCGGATCGGACAGCTGCTGAATCACCAGGTCCGCCATCTGCTCCGGCATCGCGTCGCCCACCTCCACATGGTCCCGACGCCGCACCTCGTCCGCCGCCCGGTAAATCGCCTGGATGATCTTCTCCCGGCTGAACGGAACCACCAGCCCGTCGCGCTTGCGAAACCCGTCGAATGCCACTGCCGCCACCTGGTTCATTGTCTGCCTTCCTTTCCGGGTCGGGTCCATTCAGAAAATCGAACGGTACAAGACCAAACCGGTCCCGCACCGTTTGAAGGCATTCAAGGCCATTTCCCCACCTCCGACAACCCCAACTCCCCCTAATCGACAAATTTTATACCGAGCTACAATATATAGTTGTTGTTAATTGTCAATAGGACAACAATATGTGGTTTTGAAGGCCGAATCCTCTTGAGGAGGAATGGATTATGACCCCCGCCGCCGGGGGTGTTGCCGATTCTGCCCATTCATACTGCCGAGGCCCTTGCAAAGTACGTTGCGGTTTTGGTTCAGGCGGTCCCCGCCACCTTGCGTGGCGGGAGAGCCAACTCGGTCTCCCGCCTTCGCCGAGGCTATGGCGGGCAAGCCCACGGCACAAGGCCGTGGGGGGGGCGCAA
>Ga0123326_1003182_pt1 | contig 11756 bp, 9 predicted proteins | sample BioC13SIPDNA_FD_89739 | JGI IMG/M metagenome (GOLD analysis project Ga0123326, IMG submission 89739) | Anaerobic biogas reactor microbial communites from Washington, USA - Biogas_R1_A C13 SIP DNA | ecosystem: Engineered > Bioreactor > Anaerobic > Unclassified | place: Washington, USA | collected...
GAAAAAACGGTGGTCAAGTGCTGCATTTTAAATGGCCGAAAATGCTGTATTTCTATTGACCGTTCACAGCGGTTCTTCTCCTTGATGATAACCCTCGTGCAGCCACATCGGAGTCCAGTTTTTTTCCCAAATTCTTTCCATCGCCTTATATTTCATAAATAATATACCTCCTCCCTTACACGATATAATTTAAAGGTATATTCTCAATTCTCTTTATGTTCGCAAATAACCTTTTTTTGAGAATATTCTATCTTGTCCACTCCATTTCCGCCAGGTATGACAGAAAGCCGATATATTCAGATAAACCGCTATGAAAACGCGCCGATATCCACCATGCGGCGCTGCGCTGCGTGGATGAAGACGAAATGAACGTACATATCGTTCTACTGCAATATATTGGGTAGGTGTCGCAGGTCTCTGCATGGTAAACAGCATTGCAAAACGCCTGGTCATGGCGAGATCAACTGCTGGGGAATAAAATCAATTTATTGGACACTTGTAAAATCGAATGGCCCCGGGAACAAGATAATATCCGATGCCTCTGCGATTAAGTATAATTGGATGATCGGGAGAATGTCCTAGTTTTTTGCGCAGGCTGGAAATGTGGAATTTCGGATTGCCACAGCCATAATAAGCCGGCTCTTTTGATGAAGGGGTTACCAGAATTTCATTCGCTACCGGACGTCCTTCATAACGCTTAAGCTTCCAAAGAATACTTAATTCGGTTGGAGTAAAACAATGCTCAACATCACGGTTCCAAATGAAGCATTCATCAAACAAGACCAATTTGTCAGAGGTCTTTCGCATGGTTGTCATATTATCCTTCCTTCCCAATCTCAGGTCAGATTACAAATAATAACCAACCCTCCGGCAGCTCTCTTCCATAATTATCCTTTTTCTGCCTGTGGAATCATTTTAACCGGCAACCCAACCCCAGTCAACGGATATTCACGGGTATATGATTATTACCCTTTAATAACCATGGTTCAGATATAATAGTATCTGTTGACAACAACTAAAGGAGTGAGCCTTATCAACGAAATACCTGCTTATCCGTTATGGATCTATTATGCATTAATTAATCTATTGACCTTTTTTCTCTTTTTCAGGGACAAGAGAGCCGCCCGTCTTAATCAGTGGCGAATACCCCAACGGCATTTGCTTCTGGCCTCTCTTGCCGGGGGAGCATTAGGAAGTTTAATAGGGATGCGTCTTTTCCGCCATAAAACTAAACACCTGGTTTTTTCATGGGGAATCCCCCTGATCTTGATGGCACAAATTGGTCTACTGCTCTTTTTTGTATGGGTTCGAAATTAAATAATAGCAAGCTCTGGATATTCGGAAGTATTCAGAGCTCTTCAATGCTATAATCTGATATAATCAGTGACTTGAATTTCGGCTCTCTGAATACTATCCTTAAGTCAGAGGAAATACGTAGAAGACGGAGGTATATTATGCAAGCAAGTGACATCAAAAAAGTACTTATTATCGGTTCAGGTACTATGGGAAGGCATATCGGTTTGCAAAATGCCCTGTTTGGTTGTGATGTGGTACTATACGATCTTAATGAAGACGCCTTGAAGACCGCTGTGGTTCACATTGGCAAAATTGCAGGCGGCTTCGTGAAAGGCGGCTACATTACTGAGGAAATGGCATCCGCCGCTCTGGCCCGCATCAGTACTTCCAGCGATCCCGCTCAAGCATCGGAAGGAATTGATCTGGTCAGTGAGTCCATCCCTGAAAATGTTGAGCTTAAGAAAAAAGTTTGGGGCGAATTCAGCAAATATCTGCCCAAGGATGCTATCCTGACTACTAACACTTCCACTTTGCTGCCATCCTTATTTGCGGAGGCTTCTGGAAAACCGGAACGTTTTCTGGCCTGGCATTTCAACCTGCCTGTTTTTATCGCCAATATTGTGGACGTTATGCCTCATGCCGGCACCGATCCGTCAGTGACTCAACTCATGGTGGATTATTCCAAACGAGTAGGACTGATTCCAATCTTTATTGAACAAGAATGGGCTCGGTATGTCTTTAATGAGATGTTTACTACACTTCAGTCATCAGCTCAGCGTCTGGCAGTAAATAAAGTGGCTAGCATCGAAGATATTGACAGGTGTTGGATGGTTATATTAAATGCACCCTTTGGACCCTTCGCTATCATGGACAATATAGGTATCGATACAAATTTGAATATACTTAAGGAAGCGGTAGCCGCTGACCCTGACGTTCCTTATGGCAAGGAGGTTATCGCCTTTTTACAAGCTAAGGTGGATGCCGGGGAACTGGGAAGAAAAACCGGGAAAGGCTTCTACACCTATCCTAACCCAGCATATGAGCAGCCTGATTTCGTGGAAAGAGTAGTACCTAAATACAAGAAATAACTGGGGGTTTAGCTGTATCTCTTTGTGTTCACTGTACCGGTGGCAGCAAACCGATATTAATTTATCTTGAACTTACCATTTTCACGGGGCACCTATGGGTGCCCTTTTGTTATGTTAATCAGGAATGTATCTTCTTGTCTTGTATCATTATTTCTGTAAGAGCTTTAATAACACTATCCATACTATATGGTTTCGGGATTGCCTCACAGTAACCGTAAGCGGCGAAATCTTCCATCAACATATCGTTGGCATACCCGCTGGTAAGGATCACTTTGGCTTCGTTATCCAAATTCAATATTCTCTGCGTTGCTTCTCGGCCACCCATAGCTCCAGGAACAGTCAGGTCCATTATTACTGCGTTAAACGGCTGCTTAGCAACCAGGTTCCTCTGGTATTTTTCCAAGGCTTCCATGCCGTCTCGAGCGTATTCCACCACATATCCCAGATGAGTGACCATTCTTCCCAGTGTATTCCGCACTGATTCCTGATCGTCCATAATCAATATTTTCCCTCGCCACATATGTTTGACAGGATACTCTGTTCCAACCAAATCCTCAATGGCAACAGGAATATAAACATGAAAAGCAGTACCTTCCCCCAAGGTGTTTTCTGCCTGAATATCCCCGCCATGTTGTCGAATTATGGACAAGGAGGAGTACAGACCCAGGCCATTTCCTTCCTTTTTGGTGGTGAAATAGGGATCAAATATTTGGTTCAGATACTCTTCCGGAATCCCCTCTCCTTGATCTCTGACGGTGATCTTTATATACCACCCTTCCGGCAGGTTGGATAACTCCTCTGAATAGAGGTAACCGTTGGATGCCTCCACATGCAGAATTCCCCCATCAGGCATGGCTTGGAGAGCATTAATTACCAAATTGTTGATTACTTGACCGACCTGACCTTTGTTGATTTCCACTGGCCGCAGCTTCTCTTGAATACTTAATTCACACTTTACACTGGATCCCCGCAACAAAAACGGGATAGATTCCTGGAGTAGTTCTCTAATTGAGGCTGTTTCTCTAAACAAATCTTCCCCTTTAGAAAACACCATCAATTGTCTGGTTAAATCTCGAGCTTGTAAAGCAGCTTTCTCCACTTCTTTCAGCAGCTCCATGCAGTTGTCAGGAAAGGGGTGCATCATTGTTGCCAAGGATATATTCCCGGAAATCACGGTCAATAGGTTATTGAAGTCATGGGCAATTCCTCCTGCCAAAACTCCCAGGTTTTTTAATTGATCAACATGAGTAAGTTTTTTCTCGCTTTCCTCTGCCAGCCTGGATAAATTTAGTCTGCTGTTATTTAATTCTTCCTCCATCCTTTTTCGTTCTGCGATGTTCCGGCCAACTACCTGAATTTCAACTGACGACGGGGCGGCCAGAATTACTCCGCCACTCCATTCAGTCCATCCGATTTCTCCATGAGAATTTTTCACCCTTACACATATAGAGCCCCTGTTTTCAAAAAGAGACTTCTTGATAAACTCCAGAACATTTTCAACATCTTCCTCACAAACGCCATCAAGTAAATGAGCCGTCATAATTTCCCTGTAAGAGCAGTTAAAATATCGGCATACCGTCTCATTTGCATAACTAATAGTCAGATCCGCTCTGAATCTTATCACCATATCATTTTGGTTCTCTAAAATGGCCTGGTAACGTTTGTGGTTTAAGTAAAATTCTTTGCGAGGCAGCTGTTTTTTAATGCGGTACTTTTTTCTTAATAAAGCCCGTTTCGAATCTCCTTCGCGCAAAACTTTCCCTCCCTGTATCCAGGTCAAGATAAATCTAAGCATTAACCATATTATACATCTGTCGAGAAAACCCGTTGCTAAAAAGATGCCTTTATTTGTCGATTCCGAAAAATCAAGACTTCTATCCTATGCCCGATGACCATTAAGACGATAGTCCTCTGAAACTGTACTAGTGTCTTGATTTGGGGTCAATTTAATTTAGAGCAAGATTGTTTTGCAAATGCTCTATTAGCATGCTAACATTATTAAATGAGGCGTTTGTTATGGGGGTGATAGGTATGCCTGCAGACTACTATTCTACGGATTTCCTTTGTTTTAAATTGGGCAAAGTGTACAGAAATGTCCAACGTTACTACGAGTACTATCTTTCGAAGTTCGGCCTTACTACTGTTCAGTTTTTTGTCATCAATATATTGGTAAACCAGGATGGCATAAGATTTAAAGACCTGGCTTTGGCCTTATCGATTGAAGGTGCCACTTTGACAGGCTTGTTGGATCGTATGGAGCGCGCCGACTTGCTGAGGAGAAGTCCTGACCCGGATGACCGGCGTTCCATACTGATCTTTCTGACGAGCAAGGGACAAGAGGTTGGAAACCAACTGAAAAACCTGGCTGTCGATCTGGATTCTAATATAAGAAATCAGTTCTCTGTTGAAGATTACAAACAATTTTTGCTGGTCCTCGATAATATCGTGGTCCCTGACCAACGTATTTAGGCGGTATTTTTAATTCAATTGAAGGGGCGAAGATTTATGAAAAGCTTAAAACATTTGTTGGAACCCATAACAATAAAAAATATGGTTATTCCCAACCGGGTTGTATATCCTCCGCTGGGAACTCTGCTTACTAATGATGACGGCTCGGTGAGTGATGCCCTCCTGGCATATTATCGGCGTCGTTTCCAGAGTGGTGCCGGCCTGGTTATAAATGAGATTACTTCCGTTCATCCCAGTGGCTCTTCAGTGGCTAGTCAGCTGGCAGCGTATGATGACCGATATATTCCCGGACTTAAAAAACTGGTGGATATTGCTCATAGCCAGGGCAGTAAAATTGCGGCTCAACTTCACCATTGCGGACGGGAAAGCTATGATCTGCTACGGGAAGGTAAGGCAATAGGACCATCGGCAATCCCAAGCCGAATCTATCGTCGGGCACCCCGGGAAATGACTCAGGATGATATCCAGGAAATAATAGCAGCCTTTGGTCAGGCGGCAGTGCGTCTGCGGGAAGCGGGCTATGATGCGGTGGAACTCCATGGCGCTCATGGTTATCTGTTGCATCAGTTTTTGTCATCAACCTCAAATCAGAGACAGGATGAATACGGAGGCACTATGATTCGGCGCGCCCGCTTCGTCACTGAGATTATCCAAAGAGTGCGCAAAGAAGTAGGCGATGATTTCCCCATACTCCTGCGTATTTCGGCAGATGAGTATGTTAAGGATGGTTTTACGGTGGCCGATATGCAGGAGGTTGCACCACTCTTTGCAGAGGCGGGAACCGACATGCTCCATGTCTCTCTTGGCACCCATGGCAGTCCGGCGGGAATGACCAGCGCCCCTATCGAGTATGAGCCGGGCTTCAATATGCCTTTGGTCCGTATGATTAAAGATGTGGTCGATGTTCCCATCATCGGAGTCGGGCGTTTTGTGGATCCTTTCCTGGCTGATAAATATATCGCTCAAGGAGATGCCGATCTGATTTCATTTGGCCGTCAACATCTGGCAGATCCCGACTTCCTGCAAAATGCCATAAAAGGCAAATCGGATCAGACTATGATTTGTCTGGCATGCAATCAGGGGTGCATCGAACGGGAAATGTTAGAGACTAAAAGCATCCGCTGTGCCATTAACCCAGAAACCGGACAGGAGTTAATATACCCCGCCCAGCCCGCTGCCAGAAGCCGTCAAGTGTGGGTTATTGGCGCCGGTCCCGCTGGGCTGACTGCGGCTTATGAAGCGGCTCGGCTGGGACATTCGGTGAATCTTTTTGAAAGAAGCTCTGAGCCGGGGGGACAGGTAAGCCTGGCGGCTCGGGCCCCCTTTAAAGGCGCTTACGGTGAATGGATAAAAAACCTGACTAATAAGGCCATTAATGCAGGAGTACAACTTAGTCTCAACACCGAAGTGACTCCCGCCATGATAATTGACCATAATCCAGAGGCAGTCATTCTATCTACCGGGGCGAAAGAATCACGCCCTCCCATACCAGGCATAGATTTGCCTCATGTCTATATGGCCGGTGAAGTATTAAACGACAGGCATTTATTCAATAATGGTCATGTTCTGGTGGTGGGCGGAGGCCTGGTAGGTATGGAGGTAGCTGACTATCTGCGGGAGAAAGGCTGCAAAAACCTGACCCTGGTGGAAGAGCTTCCCAAGTCTCCTGTGACTAAAGCCGCTGCCCATGGGTATATGCTGCACAACCGTTTTAAAAAAGCAGGTTATACTCTGATATTAGACGCTTGTGTCCAGACTATTCAGCCGGATTCGGTTACGGTTTTGGTGGGCGATACCGAACAAGTATTGGCACCCATCGACCACGTGATTATAGCGGTCGGAACTAAACCTGTAAATGAGCTGCAAAGTATCCTGGATTCCCGGAATATCACCTGTGTAACGGTGGGGGATGCCTTAATGGGCCGCCGTATTATGGAAGCAGTGGAAGAAGGGGCCCTGGCTGCCTGGAACTTGTAGCAGATACCAAATTAAATTAAGAAAGCGGACCGATGAGATCTTGCCGAGCAAATCTATCGGTCCGCTTTATCGTTACGGATATGCCTTCCGCTATCCTGCCAGTATTTCCTGAAGATCAGCCTCTGCTTCTCCTATTGGCCTGACGCCAAAATTATCTACCAGAACTTTCAATACTGTCGGCGAAACAAAAGCTGGTAAGCTGGGCCCCAGGCGGATATCTTTGATATCCAGAGCCAGCAGGCTCAGAAGAACTGCTACCGCTTTTTGCTCATACCATGATAATACCAGGGAAAGAGGCAGATCATTGACTCCGCATTCAAAAGCATCGGCCAGGGCCAAGGCAATCTGAACCGCCGAATAGGCATCATTGCACTGACCTATATCTAACAGGCGAGGAATGCCCCCAATATCTCCCAATTCCTTGTCAAAGAACCGATATTTCCCGCAACCCAAAGTCAAGATAACCGTATCCGCCGGAGATTTTTCTACGATTTCCGTGAAGTAATTGCGCCCCGCCTTTGCTCCATCACACCCTCCAACAAGGATAAAGTGTTTTATGTCACCACTCTTAACCGCCTCTATCACCTGAGGCGCCACATTTAAAACGGCATCATGGGCAAATCCGGTCAGAATAGTCTGCCCTTCTTCATCGGAAGCAAAACCCGGCATGTCCAGAGCTTTTTCAATAACCTTTTCAAAAGCACCGTTCTCCACATAAGTTACCCCCGGCCATCCTACCGGACCAGTTGTAAAGATATTATCAAAATAACCGGCTTGCGGCTCTTGAATACAATTGGTTGTCATGAGAATGGCACCGGGAAACTGGGCAAATTCCTTCTTCTGATTCTGCCAGGCAGTTCCGAAATGACCTGTCAGGTGAGGATGCTTGTGCAGTTCAGGATAACCATGAGCAGGCAGCATTTCCCCATGAGTATATATATTGATACCTTTACCTTCAGTCTGTACCAGCAGCTCCTTCAAATCGATAAGGTCATGCCCCGAAACCAAAATACACTTGCCCTTGCGATGCCCAAGGTTTACCGGTGTAGGCTGAGGATGACCAAAATTGCCGGTATTTCCTGCGTCCAATAGCTCCATGGCCCGAAGATTGATTTGACCACATTCCAGAACCAGAGCCAGGCGATCATTCATTTCCAGGCTCTCATCGACGAGACTGGTCATTGCCCGCTGAATAAACCGGTGGACTTCTCCATCTTCCTGTCCTAACAGAAAAGCATGGTATCCGTAAGCAGAAACACCACGAAGACCATAAACTAAAAGTTGTTTAAGAGACTTGATGTCAGGGTCATCTTCAGCAAACCCCAGATGACCAACTTTTTCTCCCTGACTAACCAACCCGGACAGTGTCTGATCGGGGACAAATTCGTAAGACGGATCCTTCTGAAGCTCAGAACGATCATTTTCATCAAGCTTGGCTGCCAGAGCATCTCTTAACTGGGCAACCCGGTTAATGTAGACAGCAATATCCTCGTCATCAAAATTAACGTTAGTAAGGGTAACAAACAGCCCTTCCATGATCAGTCGATTGACTTCTGAGTCAACAATTCCCTTGTCTCCCGCTTTTAACGCTACTCCACTGAGGCCACGCAATATATAGGTTAACAGATCCTGCAGTGCCGCCACATCAGGCTTCTTGCCGCATACTCCGGCAACGGTACATCCTGTTCCTTTAGCAGTCTGCTCACATTGATTACAAAACATCATTATATTCAACCTCCTACAAAATTTCGCTCGATATTAATCCGGTGAAATCTTTATCCGATGACTAACCCGCCCTAAGACCCCCGCCTCTATAGGCTGCGGGTGCCCAAGGGCGGCTAAATCCCTGGATTCGTACGGCTAAGATTCAGATGAAGTTAAAACTCCACCTGAATCAAGTCTTACTTTATAGTATTAGGTTATCCCTCCTCGCTCATAGCTATTATGTCTGCCAGCGATTCCTTGCTCAGCTCAACAGCCAAAGCCTCCTGAGCCCGGACCAATATGCTTCTGACCTTGCAGACCTCCATATTGTGGCAGTTATACCCAGCATTCAAACACACATTAATCGCCAAAGGACCCTCAATAGCAACCAACACATCAGCAATAGTAATACTTTCGGCGGGTTTGGCCAGCCTTACACCACCCTGTACCCCCCGCTGAGTAATAACCAGCCCTGCCCGGGACAGAAGCTGGAGAGTTTTCTGCAAAAACATCTCCGGAACATCCTGGCGAGTGGAGATAATGTGGGAAGACACTAATTGTCCCTCAGGCGCCTGGGCTAATTCCAGCAGGATTCTGACCCCATACTCGGTCTGTCTGGTAATCTGCATTATTGTCACCTTCTAAAGTGGATTATTTTGATCCTCTTTGTCTATAAAGAGATATTACTAGATTTTTTTAATAATAGCAACCATAATTTAAAAATATCCTCAATGGAGATTTTTTATGGATCATGGTGCTCCAAATTTATAGATAAGGTTTTGAATTAAAGTTTTGGTTATAGTAGACTGTTGAAAACCCCTGCATTTGGTAAAATGGGTTTTTGAGGAGTCTGAATACGATTTTTAATACAAAGGATTAATAAAATGAGATATATCTCTGCTTTCATTGCCTTGATTCTATTACTGGCATCCCCTGCTTCAGCCATGGCCCAGCAGTCATCTGACTCCGGTCAGGTTTATCTGGTGGTGGTTGACAAACTGTCAATCACTGACATTGGGCCGGCAACTATGCCTGAGCTGGCCGAATTGGCACGCTCAGGAGCGGTAGGCCTGGCCAGCAGCCGCACCATCGGCAGCCTCAATACTGTAAACGGCTCAATTACTATTGGGGCGGGAAACCTGGCCCGGACCTTTTCCAGCGACATTGCGGCTTATAATGTGGAGGAAACGGTGCCCGGACACAGTCAGTCTGCAGGGGAAATATTCCATTTCCTGACCAATAACCCACCTGATCCTGATGGTGTGGTACTGCTCTCACTGCCGGCAACAATCGCCGGAATGAAAAATGAAAATACTAATGCTATTCCTGGTGCTATGGGTGATGCGCTGCGTTTTCACGGCTTCAATATTTGCGTGTTGGGCAATGGTGATACCGGTAATACTGTGGATACCAGATCCCGTTCTGCGGTAACCATTGCTATGGATGCCCAAGGCAGGGTGCCATTAGGCAATGTGGGCTCAGCCACCGCTTCACCTTCCTCGAGTTATTTGGGACTGGAAACAAACTATGACTTTCTCAGCGAGGAAGTTGCCCGTTATAAGTCTGAGACCGATGTTTTTGTAATTGAACTGTCTGATTTGGCACGACTGGAGAAAGCTAAAACTGCAATACCTGAAGTGATTAATAGCGAACGGAAGCGGTTGCTTCTCAACATCGATGATTATATTGGTTCTTTGAAAAGCCAGCTTGGCCCAAAAGATTTCATGTTAATTATATCCCCCTCCCCTTCCCGCTCACAGGTGGAAGCCAAGGCTATGTTTTTGCCGGTGATTATCTCCGGCCCAGACTATGAAGGTTCTTTGACTTCGGGATCCACTCGCCGAGATTATATGGTAGCCAATACCGACCTGGCACCTACGATATTAAATTTCATGGGCATCGATGATTTTGGTGTCAAAAACGGCATCGGACAGCCAATCGTGGCCAAGGCTATTAGTCCAGGAACAGACATATTGGCCCAGGCTCAAGCAATATCAGACCAGGCCTCCCTGACTAATCGTCTTCGATCCCCTCTGGTCAAAGGCTATGTAGTATTTGTAATAATTGTAATCATCTTGTCCATCATTGCTCTCACTCTCATAAACAAGATTAAAGCCCTTGTCCTCCCTTTAGTTCTGGCTATGGGAGTTGTACCGCTAGTCCTTTTGTTCCTTGGTCGCTTATCCCTGCCCTTTGATTGGGCGTACGGCGTAGCAGCTGTGTTCGCCACCCTGGTACTGACTTTGCTATTGGACAGAATTTTTAAATCCCGTTACCACCTGGCCTTTGTTTTCACAGCCTTTTTAACCTTGCTGGCTTTAAATCTGGACATTGTTACCGGAACAACCTTGATCCAATCCTCCATTCTTGGTTATGACCCCATCGCCGGTGCCAGGTACTACGGAATTGGCAACGAATATATGGGGGTACTCATTGGTTGTGGGATTTTAGTTGCCGTAGCCGCGTATCAGTATTTCTCCTCTAAATGGTTCCTGGGACTAATTGGTTTATTCCTGGCTTGGCAGGCCTTCTTAATATCATCACCATTCCTTGGAGCAAATACCGACGGCGTCCTGACCGCACCGGCTGCTTTCCTGGTAACCTTGATAATGATCGGGGACTTTCGTATAAACTCGCGCACAGTGTTAGCCATGGGTTCCATAGTATTGATGGCCGTTTTGGGGCTAACCTTCTTTGATCTGAGCCGTCCTCCCGAAATGCAATCACACGTTGGCAGGGCCGCCGGCCGAATCTTGACAAGCGGCTGGCAGGAAGGCCTGACTATAATTATTCGCAAGGCAAGTATGAACCTTAAGCTTATCCGCTACACGATTTGGAGCAGAGTATTTCTGTCCATCCTGGCAGCTCTCATGATACTGTTCAAGTACCCGGCTGGTGCCATGGCCCGCATCAGATTAAACTATAAGCGTTATTATCAAGGCTTTTTCGCTATTCTCATCGGCGCGGTGGTAGGTCTGATTGTGAATGATTCTGGAATAGTGGCAGCTGCAACTACCAGCATTTATGCTATCGCCCCTCTGCTTATCCTGATTCTGTTCCAGAACGACGAACCTCAGGATGAAGTCGGCGAAAGAGAATAATACTCCAAAGGAGGCCTTCTGGTGTGAAAACCCTTATTAAAAACGCTCTATTAGTAACCATGAATCCTGAACGCCAGATCTTGAATGGCGATCTGCTAATAGTTGATGATCGTATCAAGGA
>Ga0123326_1003188_pt1 | contig 11731 bp, 7 predicted proteins | sample BioC13SIPDNA_FD_89739 | JGI IMG/M metagenome (GOLD analysis project Ga0123326, IMG submission 89739) | Anaerobic biogas reactor microbial communites from Washington, USA - Biogas_R1_A C13 SIP DNA | ecosystem: Engineered > Bioreactor > Anaerobic > Unclassified | place: Washington, USA | collected...
CCGGCGCTCTGAGCGGCATCGACGAGGAGCGGCACGCCGTGCTCGGCGCAACGCCGCCCTATTTCCCGAACGGGCTGGATGGTGCCCAGAACGTTGGATGCGTGGGTCACGACAACGAGTTTTGTGTCGTGCCGGATGGCCGCGACGATGTCTTCGGGATCGACGAAGCCTTTTCCATCGAAGGGAACAAGATCGTATTCAATGATCCCCTTCTGACGCAGATGGTGGAGGGGTCTCAGGACGGAATTGTGCTCGAGTCTTGTGGACACGACATGGTCGTCGGGACGGAGCAGGCCCTGGAGGGCTATGTTCAGCGCATCCGTTGCGTTACCCGTGAAGATGACCCGGTCGGGAGCGGAAGACCCGAAGAAGCGGGCGGTCTTGCGCCGCGTTTCCCTTACGAACTCCTCGGCCTCCGCGGCAAGGTCGTAGCCTCCCCGGCCCGGGGAGACACCGATCCGACGATAGGTCTCTATCGCCTTCTCAAGGGACGACGAGGGTTTGGGAAATGTTGTGGCGGCATTGTCGAGATAGACCAGCCTCGCGGGCATATCCCTCACGTGCATGACCTCGGGTTCGGCAACCCGGCTATCCGCCGCGCTCCCTTGCGGATACCGCCGGGGAAGAGCGCCTCGAGGTCCATGAGGCTCATCCCGAGGCCCGCCTTGAGGTCGCGGTTCATGGGCGCCCTGCCATGATAGGCATAGTACTCCCGCAGGAAACGGATGACCCTCCACCGGGCGTCATCGAGCACCTCCATGCCGGATTCCAACGCGAGCACCCGCCCCACCTCCTCCGTCCAATCCTCCGGCCGCCACAGAAACCCCTCATCATCGAAAACAACCTCCTTTCCCGCAATGACCCGCACCCTCTGTTGAAGGTCCCATGTTCTTTCTTCAGGTTCAGACAAACCATCCATCAAGGCATGCTCACTTTCAGAATCTCGTAAACCATAAGGGAGATCGTCATCCAGCCGGGGTTTTCGCCCATATATCGTCCTCGTTGACTCGATCAGGGATCCAGCGCCTTTTCTACCCCAACGCCTCTCCTGGATTCCGGCCTTCGCCGGAATGACGGCAACGAAGAACGCTCCAACGATTCCAACGATTCCAACGGTTCTAACGGTTCTAACGGTTCTAACGGCTCCAACGGTTTCTTTCGTCCAACGCTGTCTTGATCTTTTCCGGTGCCGCCGGCAGGTCGCGGATCCTCACGCCGCAGGCATCGCAGATGGCGTTGATGACGGCGGGAGCCGTGCACACCATGGTCATTTCGCCAATTCCCACCGCCCCCAGGGGGCCCTTTGCCCGGGGGGTCTCGTTGATTATCACGTCCATGTCGAAGGCGGTCTTCATCGTGGGGAACTTGAAGGTGAACCAGTCTTTCGTTTCGCCGTGGATGTACTCTTCCCTCAGGGCGAAACCGACACCCTGGTCCATGCCCCCGTGGAGCTGGCCCTCGAGGTTTATGGGATTGATGACCGTGCCGGGATCGACGGCGGTGGTCATCCTGACGACGCGGACCTCGCCCGTATCCGTGTTGACCTCCACCTCGGCCATCTGGATGGCGTGGACACGGGACTCAAAGGACAGCCCCTGGCCCGTCTCGGGGTCCATGTCGGCGTCCCTGCCGGCGGCCATTTTGGAGCCCAGGTAATGGGTGGGTCTGCCCGCCTTCCTCAGTCCCTCATAGGTGCGCGTGCCCGCCTCCTCCATGGCCTTCTTCAACTGCTCGATGGCGAGCACCAGGGAGCCGCCCGCCATGTAGGTCATCCTGCTAGCCGCCGCGGGGCCCATGCCCGTTGTCCGGTCGGTGTCGCGGGTAACGAGGCGGACCTTGTCCATGGGTATGCCCGTGAGGTGTGAGGCTATCTGGGTAAGCATGGAATCGTTGCCTTCCCCGGGGTCCGCAACGGCCGCAAAGACCGTGAGGCCGTCATCAGGGTCAAGCTCCACGACCACTCTTCCTATGTCCGCGGGGGTCCCTATACCGAAGGCGTGGCTGGCTATGCCCACCCCGCGCTTCACCGGACCCGCCTCCGCGGCTGCCGCCTCCCTCTTCGCCCTCTCGTATGCGGGCCTGATGGCGTCACAGAGCTCCGGAAAGGGCCACTCGTCGTACACCATTCCCGTGGAGCAGCTTTGCCCGGGCAGAAGGGAGTTCTTCCTCCGGAACTCGAGGGGATCCATGCCCATCTTAGCGGCGAGCATGTCCACGGCGCACTCCAGGGCGAAGGTGGTCTGCGGAGGTCCCGCTCCGCGCGCCGCCCCCCCGGCGGGGTTGTTGGTATACACGAGCCGCGCCATGGCTCTGACGTTCGGGATGTTGTAGGAGCCCGAGAGCATCCACAACGCCCGCTTGACGACAGCGACGCCGATTATCTGATATGCCCCGTTGTCGACGGTGAGATCCATCGTGAAGGCCGTCAGCTTCCCGTCCTCCCCGCAGCCGAGCCTCACCTTCATCGCGAAGGCGTGGCGCTTACTGCTCATGAGCATCGACTCCGCGAGGCTGGGGATGTAGCGAACGGGGCGACCGAAATGAAGCGCCGCCGCCCCCGCGATGGCCTCCGAGGTCATCGCGATCTTCTGCCCGAAATTCCCCCCCGAGAAGGCCTCCTCGTAGCGCACGTTCTCGTACCCGAGGCTTTCCTGCAGGTCCGCCATGTGGAGGTGGATGTTGATGCTCCTCCCGATGACCACGAGCTCTGCCTCTTCCCCTTCTCCCTCCATGTAGGCCACCGTCGCCTCGGGCTCGAGTGGGGCCTGGTGATTGATCTGCGTCGAGAAATCCGCCTCCACCACGGCGGCGGCCTCGCGAAGCGCCTTTTCGGCATCGCCCTTTATCTGAGGCTGAGCGAAACAGAGGTTCGGCCACTCGGCGTGGATCCTCGCGGTGCTCTCTTTCATGGCCTCCAGAGGCGACGTGATGACGGGCAGGGGATCATACTCGACCTTCACGGCCGCCGCGCCGGCGAGTGCCTCTTTCTTCGTGCGCGCCGCCACGACCGCTATGGCGTCCCCCAGGCAGTAGACCTTGTCTTCCGCCAGGATGGGCTGGTCGGCGGAGATGATCTTGATCCTGTTCGTGCCCTTGATATCCGGGGCGGTCATGACCCCGACCACTCCCGGCATCGTCGCGGCCTCAGACGTATCCACCGACAGGATCCTGGCATGGCGCTCGGTACTCCTCGCCACCGCCAGTTCGAGGGGGTTCTCCAGTTTGATGTCGGCCGAGAACTCCGCGAGCCCGCAGGCCTTCAGCATGGCGGAAGGACGGGGGTGGGAGACCCCGATCATGGGTCCCTTCGGGTTGGGCCTCACCTCGTCGGGTGTCGTCTCGCCCCGAATGAATCTGCCGGCGAGCTTCACCGCCTCGATGATCTTCACGTATCCCGTGCAGCGGCAGAGATTGCGCTGAAGGGCCTTCTTTATCTCTTCGTCCCCGGGATCGGAGTTCCTGTCCAGAAGGGCCTTTGTCGCCATGATCATGCCGGGTGTGCAGAAACCGCATTGTATCGCCCCCGAAAGGACATAGGCCTCCTGGATAAGGTGGGGATTCTCCGGCGTGCCGAGACCCTCCACGGTCATAACCTCCGCACCGTCAAGACCGGCCATCTTCGTGAGGCACGACGGGACCGCCTTTCCGTTGACGATGACCGTGCAGGCACCGCATTGCCCCTTGCGGTCGCAGGACTGTTTCGTCCCCGTGAGCCTCAAGTCTTCCCTCAATGTATCCAGAAGCACACGATCGGGCTCCACCACAAAGTTCCGCCAAACCCCGTTTACCTTCAGTCTCACCCTTTCCATCAGCCACTCTCTTTCCGCCTGCCGGGCTTTCGTGTCTCAGCCCTCAAGCGATTCAAGCTATTCTCTCGGGGGTTTCGTCGTCGCCGGCACTCCCCATTTCGCTATGATCCTGTCGTATGTCCCGTCGACCATTATGGCCTTGAGTCCCTTGTTGAGCTTTGCCAGGAAATCGCCGTGTTTTCCCTTCGCGACGGCGACACCGACGGGGATCTCGAGAAAACCTTTCTCCGGCATCGAGAACCTGCCGGGAAAGGAATCCCTCGCCAGGACGGCTCCCACCTGTGTATTGAGGGCCGCGGCGTCCGCCTTTCCATCGAGGACCGCTTGAAGGGTCGACTTGTAGTCCTTCACATCGGTGAACACCTTTACCCCGGGGAAATTCTTCTTGATGTGGCCCGCGAGAGGGCCTTTCAGCGGGGTTGCCACGGTCCTGCCTTCGAGTCCCTTGAGAGAATTGCAGGGCGGCGCGGGCGACTTAACGAAGAGGGCCCCTCCCGTCATGAGATAGGGATCGCTGAAATCGAAGCTCTTCTTCCGTTCCGCGTTGATCGCGAAGAAGGAAAGGCCGTCCGCTTCACCCTTGAGTACCACTTCCTGCTCCTTCTCCTGGGGCTGTCCCGCGAAGACGACCTTGAGCCCGACCCTCGACAGCGCCTCCGTCAGGATGTCCACGGTCAATCCCTTCGACGTGCCGTTCCCGACAACGGCAAAGGGCTCGAAGGACTCGATGTGGGTCAGTCTGAAAGTGTCCCTGCCTGCCTCCCCGCTCGTCTGGGACCATGCGGCGACCGGACAAAAAGCAAGGAAGATCACCAGAGTTGCCACTGCCATAATTCCCTTATTCATGGAATACCCCCTTTCTTGTGTTCCCTGTATTAACAACTATGTTTAACCCTGCAAATGGAAAGTTGTTAACAAGTTGTCAACCTGCGGTCACATGCCTGATCATGAATTCCACGTTCTCTCCCGCATTGACCGGCATGATACTGATATCGGGATGCCGGGAATGCCACACGCGGAACACCTCATCGGCAAATCCCTGCCCGACGGTCTCGACCTTCGAGAAGTCCAGTTCCACGGTCCTGAACCTTTCCAACCCCACCAGGATACGCCTCGCCTGGGACCGCGAAACATATTCCGCGCCTTCGTGATAGAGCCGGACCTTCACCGTGGTCTTGCTGAACGAAAGGTCCTCGTCGGTGAATTGATCGAAGACATCCTTCAGGCGCTTCCTGCCACCAGGCACGAAGGAGAAGAATACCTTCGTGCCCAGCACGGGTCTCTTCACGTCTCTCACGAAGATCTCTCCTATCTCGTTGTCGAAGGTCAGCTTCTTCCCAAAGCTCCTGATAATGAACCGGTCGGCGATCTTTGATGTGAAGAAGATGCCTTCGCCGCTGTGAAACGCGGGGGCCGTGGTCTCCTTGCCCTTCAGCAGGTCCTGGATGGCCTCCATGACTGAAGCGAGGTGTTTCTTCTTCATGATGTTATTGAAGATCCCGACCCCTCTATCGGATATGTCGAAGGACAGGGCCTTCACATCCCTCATAACAAGAACGTCGATCACCCCGGAACCGGAATGTTCTATCGCGTTGTTGAGCATCTCCGTGAAGGCGTAAGTGAATATCTCGGCGGCATTCGGAGAGATCCTCTCGAACAGTCCCCCCTCCCGCTTTATTTCTTCCAGCACGGCGTCTTCCCTCAAGCCGGTGTTGCGGAGAATGCGGTGGAGCCTGAGCGCCGTCCCCGGGGTCCCCCCGCCGGCGCGCGACCCGCCGGCCGGTACATAGTGTGCCTGGTTGGCCTTGCCGATGAGCTCGATCCTTCCCTCATCCATCAGCTCCCTGAGAAATCTGTGGACGTAGACCCGCGAGAAGCCGGTTTCTCTCACGAGATCGGCCGCCCTGACCCTGCCATTTCGCTTGAGAGCTGCAAGGACCAGCCCTTTTACATCGGTGGACTTTTCCATTGTTAACAACTTCATTATACTTCATAATTCATCAGTTGTTAACAAGTTATTCACTGCCATGACACGCAGGCTCGTGCCTCCGGCAAGGCTTGATAACCCCGGAGAGTGATGCTAGAATCGACATAAGCTGTATGCGTGCTTCCTGTTCATGATGATGGAGATGAGACACTTGGGAACCCTGCATCGCGTCGTCACCGGCCTTACCGCCATCATTATCGTTCTGGCACTGTCGCTGGGCGGAGCTGACCTCTGCCGTTCGGGCGACGATGTCCCAACGCTTTCCGCACAGATAGACCAGTTCCGAAAGGAAGGCAGGTTCCAGGAAGGTATACCCGTCGCTGCCAGGCTGGTCGAGGTCAGCGAAAAGACCTTCGGTCCCGAGCATCCGAGGACCGCCGTGTCGCTCACAACCCTGGCGAACTTTTATCGGACCACGGGGCGCTTCGCCGAGGCGGAACCCCTCTTGAGGCGCGCGCTGGCCATACAGGAGAAGGCCCCCCAGGGTCCGAACCGGCCCGCCGTTGCCCAGAACCTCACGCTCCTCGGGATGATATGCAACGCCACGGGCCGTTACGTCGAGGCGGAGCCCCTCTTGAGGCGCGCCCTTGATATCCTCGAAAGGGTGAGGGTTCAGCGACCCGAGGCCATAGCGTTCAATCTCGCGCTTCTGGCCGAGTCCCTCGTCTTCACCGGGCGGAAGGCCGAAGCGGAGCCTCTCATGAAACGGGCCGTAGAGATCTGGGAAAAGCACGATAATTACCCTCCCGAGGGCATGGCCTTTTCACTTACCCTTCTGGCCAAGCTCTGCCGCCACACGGGACACTACGCCGAGGCGGAGCCTCTTTTGAAACGCTCCCTCGCGATATGCGAGAAGGACCTTGGCGAGAACCATCCCAATGTCGCATTCGCCCTTATCAATCTCTCCGTGCTCTACCGCCAGACCGGGCGCGGAGCCGAGGCGGAGCCTCTCCTGAAACGCGCCCTCGCGATCTGGGAGACACGGTTCGGCGAGAGACATCCCGGCGTCTGCTCGGCGCTCTCCAACCTTGGGTTCTACTACGGGACAACAGGCAGGCATCGTGAGGCCGACGAATTCTTCAGACGCTCCGTCAGCGTCCAGGAGTCACTGCGCGAGTCCATCTTCACCATCCTGACGGAAAAGCAGAAGCTGTCCTACATGAAGACCCAGGAATGGAGCATCTACGGGTACGTGAGCCACACCCTCCGGTTCCCCCGAAGCACCGGGGCCGCCGTCACGGAGACCTTCAACGCCTGGCTCAGATGGAAGGGTTCCGTCATGGAGGCACAGGGACGCTATCTCCATGCCCTGAGCGCCTCCGATGACCCGAAGGTGCGGGAGAGGTTCGGCGAACTGACGGAGGTGAAACGGGACATCGCCCGGCTTCAACTATCCGGACCGGGGAAGATGGAAAGCGATGAGTACAGGAGAAAGGTATCCGGGCTTGAGAGGAAAAGGGAGACCCTCGAGAGGGAGCTGATGGCGGGCAGCAGGGAATTCATGCTGGGGCAGAAGGCACGGGCGGCGGACACGAGAAGCCTCGCTTCGACTATCCCGAAGGACACCGTCTATCTCGATTACGCCAGGATCACCCTCTTCGATTTCAGGAAGAGGAAATGGGCGGAACCACACTATCTCCTTTTCGTCTTCAGTCCCGGAGAGCCCCGCGAGGTGAGCCTCGTCGACCTGGGAGGGGCGGAAAGGGTCGACAAACACATTGCCGCCTACCTGAGGGAAATGGCCAGGGCGAGGATCGAGGGTGTTCTGCCCGATGAGAAGAAGCTCAAGGCGGAAGCTTCCAGCCTCTACGGCATGCTCGTGAAACCCGTGGAACCCTTCCTGAAGGACAGAAGACAGGCGCTCATCAGCCCTGACGGGAACCTGAACCTCATCCCCTTCGAGGCCCTCGTGACACCTTCCGGCGCCTATCTCATCGAGGGACTCCTCATCAGCTATGTCGGTGCCGGACGAGATATGGTGAAGTTTGCCCGGCCCTCCCTCACGGGCGGTTCGTCGCTCATAATCGCCGACCCCGACTACGACCTGGGACAGAAGGAGATGGAAAAGGCGAAGGCTTCCGCCGGCGTCAAGCCGGCACCGGTAAGAAGCCACGTTTCTCGGGATGCCCGGGGCATGCATTTCGACCGCCTCCCCGACACGAAAGAGGAGGCGGACGCCATAGAGAAGATACTGGCGGGCACCTTCCGACAAAAGGTCCTCAATGAACAGGACAAGAAAGCTCTCGAACACATTCTTTTCGGCACGCGCTCCCCCAGGGTCCTGCACCTCGCGACCCACGGGTACTTCCTCACCGAAGAGGAGACGAAAGAGGCGGACAACGCCGCCGAACTCGCGCTTACGGAAGACGCCCTGCAGGAGCATCCCCACTCCATCGAGAACCCCATGGTGCGCTCCGGGATCGTCCTTGCCGGCGTCAACACGTCCCTTAAGGAGGGAAAGGACGAAGGCATGGTCACGGCCGAGAAGGTCCTCGGGCTCGATCTTAAGGACACGGACCTCGTCGTCCTGTCCGCCTGCCAGACCGGTGTCGGGGACGTGAAGAGCGTAGAGGGCGTCTTCGGGCTGAAACGCGCCTTCATCCTTTCCGGCGCGAAGACCCTCGTCATGAGCCTCTGGAGTGTTCCCTCAAAGGAAACGGTGGACCTGATGACCGCCTTCTACGCCCTCCTTTCCGAGGGAAAGACCCCATCCGAAGCCCTGAGGCAGGCAAAGCTCACCCTCATGAAGCAAAAGCCCCACCCCTTCTTCTGGGCAGCCTTCATCCTGACGGGCTCACCCTGATCGTCGCAGGTCGAAAACCGTCTCAGGTCGCAGGTCGCCAAAGCAAGACGGTGAAAGGGGACGGTCTGTCTGTCAAGACAATTACTGACTGGTGCAGGAGAACAAATCTTCTTGTTGTTTTGAACGTGTGACTTGGGACCTGTGACTTGTGACGGTCTTCTCTTCGCTTGAGCCGCTTCTAAAAAGGCGCTTGCCTTCATGAAACACTAAAAGTTATACTCAAATCTATCAGCAGCGATCGGCAAGCCACTGCCGTCCGGTGGCAGGCCTTAATAGATTCGATGAGAAAACGATATACCGGGAGATGGTCCGCGTTTTGTCCAGATGGAGCTTAAGCATTGACGCAAGGCTCACAATGCACGTTTCGGGCCCGCCGCCATCGACAGCATCGGTCATGTACCGATCCATAAGAAACGGGGTGTTTTCATGATGTCCACAGAAACCTTCGCACCTTGCCGCTCAGACCGGATGTTCCGGGCGATGTGCGTTCTCGCCGTCGCGCTTCTGGTCCTGCCTTTGGCCGGGGGCTGCTCGAAGAAACAGAAGCCCCAGGACCGCCAGGTGGAGGTCACAGCAGTGAAGGTCACGCCGGCCGACACGCCGGTCACCTTCGAGTTCGTGGCACAGACGCAAAGCTCTCATGAGGTCGAGATCCGCGCCAGGGTGAACGGCTTCCTTGAGAAGAGGATGTACACGGAAGGCTCGATCGTGAAGAAGGGCACCGTTCTTTTCGTGATGGACAAGAAGCCTTTTCAAACACAGGTCAACGCGGCTGCGGCGGCCCTTGCCAGGCAGAAGGCATCGCTGGAGGTCGCCCGCATGAACCTCGACCGTGTCAAACCCCTGGCGGAGCAGAATGCCCTGTCGCAAAAAGACCTCGACGACGCGAAGGGCACCTTCGAATCCACCTCGGCCGCGGTGGAGCAGGCCAAGGCGCAGCTCGAAATGGAACAGCTGAATCTCTCCTACTGCACGATAACGGCTCCCGTGACGGGTATAACGGCCGCCGCCATGATCCAGGACGGGGCCTACGTCAGCCAGATGAACAGCCAGCTCACGACCGTATCGGTCCTCTCACCCATGTGGGTGAACTTCAGCATTTCAGAGAACGACATGAAGCGTTTCGCCGACCGGGTGGCGAGCGGTCAGATCATTCCTCCGAAGGGTGACAATTACGATGTCGAGATCGTCCTCGTCGACGGCTCGGTCTTCTCCGAAACGGGTCGCATCACCTTCGCGGCCCCGTCCTTCAACGCGAAGACGGGGACCTTTCTCATCCGTTCCAGTTTCAAGAACGCGAAGGAGACGCTCCGCCCCAACCAGTACGTGCGTGCCCGCATGAAGGGTGCCATCCGCCGTAACGCGATCCTCGTTCCGCAGCGGGCCGTGCAGCAGGGCGCGAAGGGCCATTTCGCATGGGTGATCAACAAGGAGGGAAAGGCCGAATTCAGGCCTGTAACCGTGGGAGATTGGTACGGCAATGATGTGTTCATCGATGCCGGGCTCCGCGCCGGCGACCAGGTCGTCGTCGACGGCGTCCTTTCGGTCCGCCAGGGTGAGCCCGTAAAGGTCAAACCCACCTCCGCGCCGGCACCGGCGACCGGCACCCCGGCAGTCAAGGTCGAGCCCTCACCCGCCAAGCCAGCCGCGGCACCGGCACAACCGGCCGCAAAGACGGCACCACCGGCGGCCGCGCCTTCAAAGACGGCTCCACCTCCCGCAGCCGCCAAGCCAGCCGCACCGGTGCCCCCGGTGAAGCCGGCCGAACCTGGCGGGGCCGGGAGCGTGAAGCAGGGGAGGTAGGGCATGTTCTCCAGGTTCTTCATCGAACGGCCCATCTTCGCAACCGTTGTGGCCACCATCCTGGTCATCGCCGGTCTCGTGGCGATAAAGGCCCTCCCCGTGTCCATGTACCCCGAGATCACACCGGTGCAGGTCCAGGTCACGACCACCTATCCCGGGGCCGATTCCAAGACCGTCAGCGATTCCGTGGCCGCGCCCATCGAAGCCCAGATCAACGGCGTCGACAATATGCTCTACATGACCTCGACGTGCTCCAACACGGGCCAGATGAACCTCACCGTGTACTTCACCCTGGACACGAATCCCGATATCGCGCAGGTGCAGGTCCAGAACCGTGTCAACCTCGCCACTCCCCAGCTGCCCTCGGCGGTCACCCAGTACGGCGTCTCGGTGCAGAAGAAAGCGTCCAACATACTGATGATACTCTCCGTCTTCAACAAGGACGGCCGTTATACACCGGAATATGTCACCAACTACGCGAACGTCTACGTTCTCGACGCGATCAAGCGGGTGGAAGGCGCAGGCGAGGCACAGATCTTCGGTGTACCCGATCAGGCCATGCGCATCTGGATGAACCCCGACAGGATGGCATCGCTCGGCGTCACCACCAGCGACATCCAGAATGCCGTCGCCAAGCAGAACGCGCTCTGGGGCGCCGGGCAGGTGGGTCAGCAGCCAAGCGACGACAGGGTCCAGCTGACCCTGCCCGTCGTGACGCAATCACCCTTTACAAACCCCAAACAGTATGAAGACATAATATTGAAGACAAGCCGGGATGGCAGCGCCATCGTCAAGGTGGGGGATGTCGCCCGCGCTGAGGTCGGACGGAAACAGTATATCGACGACAACAAGGTGAACGGGATTCCCGCCACCCCCATCGCCGTCTACCAGCAGCCCGGCGTCAACGGGCTCGACGTCTCCGCGGCCGTGCGGAAGACCATGGAGGAATTGAAAAAATCCATGCCCGACGGCATCGAGTATAAGATCTCCCTGGACACCACCGACTTCGTGCGCATCTCCATAGAGGAGGTCGTCCACACTCTTTTCGAGGCGATCCTGCTCGTCGTTTTCATCGTCTATCTCTTCCTGCAGAGCTTCCGGTCAACCATCATCTGCACCGTCGCCATCTTCGTTTCGCTGATAGGCACCTTCTGCGGCATGCTCGCCCTCGGGTTCTCCATCAACATGCTCACGCTCTTCGGGGTCGTTCTCGCCATCGGCATGGTCGTCGACGACGCCATCGTCGTCGTGGAGAACGTGGAACGAAACATGGTCAAGAAGCACATGCCGCCCAAGGACGCGACGATAAAGGCCATGGAGGAGATCGGC